>Ga0255057_10000647_pt1 | contig 19723 bp, 22 predicted proteins | sample Cases_109_6_MG_FD_189022 | JGI IMG/M metagenome (GOLD analysis project Ga0255057, IMG submission 189022) | Seawater microbial communities from Amundsen Gulf, Northwest Territories, Canada - Cases_109_6 | ecosystem: Environmental > Aquatic > Marine > Gulf | place: Canada: Northwest Territories... | reverse complement strand
AGGAAACCCCGCCGCGAGGGGCGGGGTTTCCTTATGCGTAATCCTTGGTTTGGCTAGAACGGCGGTCCCGGATTGTCCGGCGGTCCCGGATTGTCCGGCGGTCCCGGATTGTCCGGCGGTCCCGGCGGCTCTATTGGTGGACCCGTAGGGTCGCACAAGTTTCCGACCCCATCGTGATCGCTGTCAATCTGGTTAGGATTAAAAACTGTTGGGCAGTTGTCCGAGCCATCCGGTATGCCGTCGAGGTCTACGCCGATCTTCCCGACTGCTGAATAGATGTCCTCTCCTTGATTGTCTTCTTCAAAGATGAAATAGACCACTAGCAATATATCGTCAGGATTAGGCGGGTAGTTACTCAAGCTATCATCATCAAACGCGAGATAATCCAGTACAAATGATAAGCCGATTTCTATTCGACCCCCTCCGGAAGTAAATGCATCGCTTTCAATGCCAATGAAATCCGCCAAATCTCCCGCAACAAAACTTGTGCCCGCAAGAGAATTTATGATTGCAGCCTCTTCTGCATCCAAAATTTCGTTATTCGCAACATCGAATCCATCAGCGGCAATACAACAACTGACTGACGTAAGTGTCGTGCCATCGGAAATGAAGCCATTTGCGTTCGCGTCCGCAACGATAGCACCAGAAAAAACCGTACCAAGCGGAACGCCTGAATATACGGCACCACCAATGTCTACAAAGATCGGATCCAGCGGTCCACTAAATTCGACGATTTGCGCATGACCCAGTGAGCAGGCACCTATAAGACAAATACACTGCGTGATTTGCAAGATTGTGCGCCGGATAGTTAGAAAAATATTCATTATTATTACCCCGTCCGATTTTACGTGAGTTTCGCTTTGCTGTTAATTGTCTTCTAAGCATAGTAGAGGACCGGCTTGGACGCCTAATACTTAACTTAATACACCGCCTTCCAGTGACCAGCTATGTCCGCTTTGGGTCATTAGCAGACCTTTCTGATGATATTAGCCTAATGTCCGCTTTTGCGGGCGGAGCGGACGTTCGACTAAAGCAAAAGCAAATTTTTCACAGTCCGCTATCGGCCAGAAGGGGTCATTCACTGGATTTAACGATTTCGCTTATCTGTAATTCGGGTGCGATGTTCGTATAGTTCAGGACGTCCGCAGAAAGCTCCTCGCCGTGTTTTTCAAAGCCACGCTTAAAATCGTCTATGGTTGGGAATTCGATGTGCACAATACAGATGTATGGGGCTGCTTCCCCATCCGCAGCTTCGATCCCTCTTTCGACTTCAAATTCACCCATGCTGAAATCAGCTAAGCGCTTCTTGACTAGCGGCATGTGTGTGTTCACGTAATAGTCGAAGTCAAATTCCGAGTCCGGCATATCCCTGTAAAGTCCTGTGACACGAATCATGGTCGCCCCCTTAAATCGAAGAATTAGAAAGATTTGAATCGATGGTTATTCACCGTCCGCTTTTCCCAATAGCGGTCATCGCGACGAAAGCGCTTGCAGTTCGCCGTGTACTGGTCGGCCACCGAACAATGTTAACAGCACCTTCGTTTCAGAAATCTGCTTTGCCGGAATACTGAACAAGTTTCGATCCAAAACGACCAGGTCTGCTAGCTTTCCGACCTGAATCGAGCCGCTTACCTCGTCGATACCGTTGACATACGCGGAGTTAGTCGTGAAAGCAGCGAGCGCCGTCGCGAGATCTATGGTCTCGTGCGGCATGAAAGACTCATCATCAGCATCAGCATCTGTTCGCGTTATCGCGGTTTCGATTTGTGGGAACGGATTTGCGGTCGAGACTGACCAATCGCTACCGAACGCAATCATGCCACCAGCGTTGATCACGGAACGGATTGTGTACAACCAGTTGGCGCGTTCGTCGCCGATGAACGGAATCGTCAAGTCCGTTATGTAGCTGTCCGCGTAGGCCCATAGCGGCTGAAAATTAGCAATCACGTCGAGCTCTCGGAACCTCGAGAGATCGTTTGGGTGAATCACTTGCAGATGCGAAATATGATGTCGCCGATGCGAGTTGCCGTTGACATCTATGGCGGCGGCAACGGCATCAAGACAATGAGTAATCGCCGCGTCGCCGATTGCATGAAAGTGAACCTGAAATCCTTCCGCATCCAATGTCGTGACGACTTCCTTCAAGAAAGTCGGCTCGATCATCGGAATGCCGGTAGGAGAGCCATCGACATAGTACGGCTCCGACATCGCCGCAGTGTAATTCTCCATTACACCGTCTTGCATGATCTTGACTGTACCGGCTACCACATTGCCACTTGAATACTCTTTCCTAAGGCGTTTGAAATCCTCAATCTGTTCCAGACCCAACGTCCGTTCCCACCAAAGCGACGCGACAACGCGTAGCGAAAGTTCACCACGCTCATCAAGGGCACGATAGGCATCAAGGTCGGGTTGCAGAACCCATGCGTCGTTTATTGCTGTAATGCCCCAACTGTTTAGCAAATCTACCGAATACTTCAGGCTCTGCTGGTCGAATTCGGGCGACGACGGCGGAATGTGAGGACTCATCAGGTCCATCGCACCTTCCTGCAGGCTCCCGATTATTTCGCCGGTCTCGGCAACGCGGTCCACAATGCCGCTCGCCGGGTCCTGCGTGTCTTCATCAATACCCGCCGCCTTCAGCGCAGCACTGTTCGCCCACCCGGTGTGACCATCCTGGGACGTAAGGTATACCGGACGATCCGGTACGACAGCATCGAGCAACTTCTTGCTCGTTCGAGCGCCCGGACCGAAGATATCCATCGACCAGCCGCCACCCAAGATCCACGGTTCGTCAGGGTTCGAATCCGCGTACGCCTTCACTGTAGCGATATACGCATCCAGCGATCCCTTGCCATTGAGATTGACCGTTAGCGCCTCTTTCCCGGCATAGGTTGGATGAATATGAACATCCTGAAAGGATGGCATCATCATCTTTCCGCCTAGATCGATCACGCGCGTATCAGGGCCCTGCAATGCGGTGCCTCCTTCATCAAAACCTACATGGACGATCTTGTCATCGCGTATGCCGACGGATGTTGCCCACGAGCGATTGATGTCCATCGTATAAACCGCGCCGTTGACAAATAGAACATCTGCGAATTCGGCCGTAGCCGGGTTGTCGCTATCATTTGTGCAAGCGGTCGCCGTAAGCAGGAGCAAGGGGAAATAGAAGCAAAACCTGGTCTTCATAGTGATCCTCGTTCGCGGGTTACATGCAAGATTGTCCGAAGCTTCGCGAGCTAAGCTGACGGCAACGCGTCGACCACCTGCTCCATACGACGACGAGTAGCCTCGTCCGGAAGTTCTCCGTAAGCCGCACCAAGATTGTCCAGCATATTTTCTTGTTTACTGGTCGCGGGGGTGACACAGGTTACAGCCGGGTTTGCCGCGATGTATTTAATAAAAAACTGCGCCCAGGAGTTGGCACCAAATTCCTGTGCCCACTCGGGGACTGTCTGCCCTTTGACGCGAGCCCAGAGCCGGCTGCGACCAAACGGTACATAGATCAGCGTCGCTATTCCTTTCTCTTGCGCCAATGGAAGAATCATCTCCGCAGACTCACGGTTGTCCACGGCGTAATCCACGCCGATAAAGTCCACAGGTTCATCCTTCATGACCCTGGCAAGATCTGAATAACGGCTGGCACGGGTCGAGGTCACCCCGATGTAGCGTACCCCGCCCTCTTCTTTGAGTTCTTTCAGAATACCCATTTGCGTCGGCACATCGGCCAGGTTGTGCACCTGGATCAGGTCGATCGGGTTCTTGCCAATATAGCGAAATGAATTTTCGATCTGCTCGCGGGCCTTGTCCGGATCCGCGGAACCGCCACCGCGACCAGCAACGTTTAGTTTCGTTGCCCAGAATACCTTTTCAGTGGCGTCCAGTTCCTGAACAATGCCGCCTGCGACCTCCTCCGAGGCGCCGTAGCTGGGCGCGGTATCGAAAACTGTGCCGCCGTTGTCCAGTAAGCTACTCATTACATCACGCAACGCAGAAACGTCTTCACCGCGGGCAACTGATGAAAAAGTTGCCGAACTTCCCAGGCCAACTATCGGCAATTCATCGCCGGTGGAAGGAATCGCCCTGGTAATGAGATCGCCACTCTCAAACGCCTTAAGCAGACCTGGTTGTAGCGCGAGCGTGCCGCCCGCCAGTGCTGCATATTTCAGGTATTCGCGTCGCGTCAGCATTTTTCTGTTCCTTTAATTTCGATTGATTGATCTGCTCTTGGAAAATAGTGAGAGTCTAGATGCTGCATTGACTGGTTGAAGCTGCAGCCATCAGCAGCCGTTCATTACTTTAACACCTGGCCGGCTGCTTTCGGCCAATGGCGGACATTCGCTACCAACGAACCACCAGCGGCAGTGCCGGTCGCATGTCCTTTGATTTTCCTTCCACTTCTTCGTTGAATACGATCTCCATTCGATGTGGCTCATTGAGTCGTAACGAGATACGCTCGAAATCCGCAATCGCTTGCAGAGTCAAGGATGGTCGGACTGCCGGAATGCTAATTCGTAATTCCGTCACGGTCATTTGCGGATTGGCCAGCCGTAGTTGGGCCTCAGGTAAAGGCATGTTGAGTGGCATGCAGATGCAAAGTGGCTCCTCGAGCCGGTCCGAGTTCTCGCCGACGTGGAAACACTGGTCGACTCGAAAATACTCCGGGCAATAACGCCACCCAGGAAATGGTACATCTGTCGATTCGGTGCTTGCCCTTACAATCAATCCGAATGGCGATGCTTTGCCATCGGCTGCGCGCTCTACAAAGCGTAACCGGCTCCCACGCCCGCTTGCAGCTTCGCTCGCATCACGCACGTAAAGGAGCTCAAGCGCTGTGTTCGAGAAAAAAAACCGACGATTCGCGGTTCCCTGACCAGGGTGATCGTTGCGAGCCCCCTCAGTTAACCCGATGCCGGACAAGAGATCCGCGTGCGGAGCTCCCGGTTCGGTGAGAATGAAGAAGTGATCAAGCTCAAAAGTCATCGCAACGGCACAGCATAAGAGTCCGCTTTCGGCCACAAGCGGCCATCCACAACAGAATAATACCCCGCCACGAGTGCGGGGTTCACTTATCGACGCGTCAAATCTGAGACGACGTCACAGCAATTCTATGACCCATTGCATTAACATCCTGGGTGATGGCTTCCAGATTCTTCAGACAAATTGGGTCAATCTTTCGCGTACCAATCGTCACGCGCACTCTGCGCTGGAGCTGGCGACTTTTGCCGGTTCTGGTCATGATGGATTTTGGCTACCTGGTCGGGATCTGGCCGGACTGGGACCTGTACACGGATGGCCCGATCCAACGCTCGAGTTTCATCAGCAGTTACGAATCCGAGCAGTACCGTCACGCAGATTGGCCAAAGCTCCGCTGGAGCCCGGTTTCGATCGGTACCATCCCGCAAAGCATGGTTCGCGCGGTGATCGTCGCCGAGGATGCCCGTTTCTATGAACACGAGGGAATCGACATTGAAGCGCTCAAGGAAGCGATGGAATACAACCTGTCCGAAAAGCGCTTGGTCTACGGCGCCAGTACCATCTCCCAGCAGACCGTCAAGAATGTTTTCTTAAGCCCGTCGAGAAATCCGCTGCGCAAATGGCACGAGCTCGTGCTGACCATCGGTATGGAAAGAAATCTCTCCAAGAAACGTATCCTCGAGCATTATCTGAATATCGCGGAGTTTGGCAGAGGTATTTATGGGGTCGATGCCGCAGCTCGCTATTATTGGGGCGTACCAGCATCCCGCCTCACGAGCCGCCAAGCGATAGAACTTGCGGCAACGCTGCCTTCACCCGTGAAAAATAATCCGAATAGGCGCACGCGATCGTTTTCGAATCGTGTGAATAAGATCCGGCGCTATTTTTAGCTTCAGCAATCACGCCGCACTTGCGACGCGGCCCAGGATGCCAATTTGTTGCCATTTGTGGGAGATTACGGTTAATGACCGACCTTCTATCCAAGCAACGAATCATCGCGCCGCCGGATTACAATCGTTGGCGCGTGCCGCTAGCGTCGGTGGCGATTCACTTGTGCATCGGTTCTGTGTACGCCTGGAGCATCTACAATCCACCACTAACCCGTGTGTTGGGTGTCGTCACCAGCGCTGCAGATGACTGGACGCTGGGCCAGGTCGTTTGGATATTTACTGTCGCCATCGTTTTTCTCGGATTGTCTGCGGCGTTCGCCGGCAAATGGCTGGAAAAAGTGGGGCCACGCAAGGTGGGCGTTGTCGCAGCCTGTTGTTGGGGTGGTGGCTACATCGTTGGTGCCGCCGGAATTCTGACGCATCAACTCTGGCTGTTGTACCTGGGCTACGGCGCAATCGGAGGCTGCGGACTGGGTCTTGGGTATGTGTCGCCAGTGAGTACACTCATTCGCTGGTTTCCCGACCGCAGGGGCATGGCTGCGGGAATGGCCATCATGGGATTCGGCGGCGGCGCGATGATCGGCGCACCGATGAAAGACCATTTTCTGCGACTCTTTTACCGGGCACCGGAATATCTTGGTACGGTGTCCGACGTTGAATTGATTACGCAAGCCGGTAGGCGTTACACCGACATCGCGGGGACATTACAAGAGGTCGTCACCGTCGGTGCGGCGGAAGCTCGCGGCATGACGTTGCCGGGTCCGGAAGGCGTTTATGTCGTCAATACCGGCGCCACGGGTGTTGCGGAAACATTCCTTGTCATTGGCGTGATCTATCTTCTTGTAATGTTAGTCGCCGCCTTTTCATATCGTTTGCCCGCGCCCGGCTGGAAACCCGCCGGCTGGTCTGAACCGCCACATGACGCTCGTCACAGGCTTATCACCAGGAATGATGTCGACATCGACCAGGCGCTTAAGACACCACAGTTTTACCAGTTATGGATTGTGCTCTGTTTCAATGTCACGGCTGGAATCGGCGTTCTAGGCGTCGCGAAGACAATGATTACCGAGATTTTCGGGACCACCCTGCCCGGCATTGTCGACGCAACATTTGCCGGAACTTACGTCGTCATGATTAGCGCCTTCAACATGGTCGGGCGATTCATCTGGGCGAGTAGTTCGGATTACATCGGTCGGCGCAACACCTACTGGATTTTCTTTGTGCTTGGCATTGTTCTTTATTTGTCAATCCCGTTCACGGCACAACAGGTAAGCGCGAACCCGGCCATCGTCTGGTTAATCTATTTTTACGCGGCAACCATGATCATATTCACGATGTACGGCGGAGGCTTTGCAACGATTCCCGCGTATCTCGCTGACATATTCGGCACGCGTTACGTGGGCGGAATTCATGGGCGTTTGCTGACGGCCTGGAGCACGGCCGGCGTTCTGGGTCCCCTCGCAATTACGTCACTGCGGCAGAAATCCGTAAGCGATGCCATCCACGATTTGATGACCAGGATCGATCCTCACGAATTTGCTTCCCGGTTTGGCGCGTCCGTCGATCAGCTTGAGGTCCTGATTGAACAAAAAACCGTTACGATTTCGAGGCTAATGGAGATAGCGCCGTCCGGAACCGTGGATCCCACGAGCGGACTCTACAACTCAACAATGGTTCTTATGGCGTTGCTGCTGGCGATCGCCTTGCTGAGTAACGCATTGATGCGGCCCGTGCACACGCGACATCACATGATTACGGATGAACCCTCGCATTGAACATAGCCATTGCTTTCATATTGGCCACGTCGTCGACAAACGAAGAGAGTAAGAAATGATTGCGCGCCTGACTGCATTACTTGTTTTTTCACTCGTCACTCTGCCGGCCGCGCTCGCGCAGGAACTCTCCGGTGATTATCTTTATAAAGTGTCGACAATTCGTGCCGCGACGGGTGAATTGTCAGGCCTACTGACCTGGATAGCAGAGTTGAAGGAATCTGACTACTTCGACATGGCGAATGAGCAACCGCCTCTTGTCATGCGTCATTCTCAGGGCGATCAATGGGACTTGCTGATAATCACTCCAATGGACAGCTGGACAAGCTACCACTCTGAGGCCGCGGCTGGCGCGCGCGATGAAGCAATGGCTGCGCATACTGAACTTTTGGCGCCGGGATACGACATGATCGCCTTCGATGAAGATCTGTTCGCGTATGGACCATCGCTGGAAGTCATCATAGCCGCGTACGAAGCCAACGATTTCTATCACATAGAAATGTTTGCGGCTGCGCCCGGGAAGGCAGAAGAACTCTTCGGGCAACGACGCATGGAAAATGCCTATCTTTCGGCGACCGGACAGACGCCCAACATGATTTTTCGACGGGCCGCCGGTTCAGACGTCGATGTTTTTACGATTGGCTTTCACAAGAGCCTCGAAGCGTTCGCCGCGCCGGCGAGTGCAAGCGACCAAGAAAAGGAGGCTGCTGCGAAGGCCGCTGGCTTCAAAGACCGCGCTGACATTTCTTTCTACTTGCGGTCGTTGCTTTCAGGACATCACGATACACTCGCCGTGAAGGTTGACTAAGATTCCCGATTCGTGAATGTACTGCAATTTGTCCCGATGGCTGATCCGGTGCTCTAAGCCTTGGCCCAGAGTTTCTCAGCCGTCGCCTTCAACATCAACGCCTCGTCCCAGCGATCGGATAGTTCGTAGCCATCGCTGCCCGTGATGGCGTACGGGGGCGGCCCGAGTTCGCACATATACACGCACCGGTCTTCGGTACCGACGTGTCGCTCCTTCCAGAGCTCAAAGCCTTCTGCCCACCATGACTTGAACAACTCGAACCACTTCTCGTGTTGTGGGAATCCGGGTTGAATCTGGATTTGCTCGGCCGAGGCCACGCGCCCTTGAAACGACTCACTCCGCTGCAGGTAGCGACTGACAAGCGCCTGTTCATCGTCTTCCAACGGCAGGTATACCCACTCCTGATTGACCATGAAATGAGACAAATCGGCCGTCATCATCAAATCGGGTACGGCGTCCATCAGTTGCAGCGTGAACAACAGGTCGTTGGTCATGCAAGCGCGATGGCCTTCCACGTAAATCGGAATTCCCGCTTTTTCGCCCTGCTGGAGCCACGCTCGGGTAACGTTCGCTACTTCGTTAACGTCCCACGGTACTACGCGACCAATGACGCTGATGAATCGGCAACGGTCGCCGAATAATTCAGCCTGTCGGACAGCGGCGCCTAAGTCGTCCTGAGTCCTGGGAAACGCATTGATCAGAACATCAAGATCGAAGTGATTACAGAGATCAACGTAGTCCGCCAGGTTCTCGTACGGATCTTCAGGCAGTCCTGCGTCGAAACCGACTCCTGCAAATCCTGCATCGGCAATTTTCTCAAACTGCTCTTCGGTAGACCATTCGAAACCATCCGGCCGGCGTAATTCCATTGCCCACAAACTTTGAAACACGTCGAGTTCATTTTTTGTTCGCGTCATGCAAAACACACAACAGATATCGCGACCGCGTCATTTCGACTGTCGGGATTGTGATAGGAATGGCGTTGATCGCCTCTAAACACGAGCATGTCGCCCTCCTCCAGCAACCAGTGTTCGCCGGATGCAATCAATTCGCACTTTCCCTTTTCGCAGGTCAGGTATTCGCGTGTTCCGGGCGTGTGTGGAACGCCGACAAAACGACCGTTCGGGACCAGTTCCACACGCGTAATTTCCAGTCCATTAATGGAATCCGGGATAAGGGGACGAATTTCGGCGCCCTGCCGCTTGCGCGCTTTTACGTCCGCAGCCCGAATGAGCTGCACGTCAGTTCGGGGCGCCCCAACGAGTTCTTCGATCGACACCTGCAATGCCGACGCGGCTTTGCTCAACACACTCAGTGTCGGGTTGGCCGTTCCGGACTCCAGGCTTGCCCATGTCGGACGCGGGATGCCGGAAAGTTGCGACATACGCTGTTGCGACATTCCGTGCGCTTCACGGAGCTTTCTAATATTGTCGGCCAGGTTTTTGTGCAAATCCGGCATGGACGGGACAATAACAATCGGCTAATACAATAGCAATTCCGTTGTCAAAGTATCTGATTCGGATCAATCTTCTGTTTCGGCGAAACAAAGGAGACAGTCATGAGCATTCGACTTGAGCATGCCAACATGCACGTTCGTGATATCGACACGATGGTCGTTTTTCTCAAAACGGCCTTTCCGGATTTTAAGATTCGGCAGGAAGGACATGAATCCGGCCCGCGCTGGATGCACATCGGAACCGACGACACATACATCGCCCTAAACGAGGCGACGGTCAACTCTGAGGAGGACCGCGAGCCCTATAGCGGCACACCAGGCGTGAATCATTTGGGTTACGAGGTTGACGACGTAAATACGCTGCGAAAGCGCATGCTCAATGCCGGCTACCGGGATTCTACATATCCCAACAGCCACCCTCACCGCACGCGTGTCTATTTCTATGACCCCGAAGGTAACGACTGGGAATTCGTGCAATACCATTCGCAAGACATTGCAAAACGCAATGACTACGAGCTGGCAGACCGATAATGAAACCGAAACTCAACGGCATCGACCACATACACGTTTACGTCAGCAATATTGAAGATGCCGAACGCTGGTATCGAGAGGTGCTGGGGTTCGAGCGTGTCGAGGCACTCATGTCCTGGGCAGTCAATGGTGGACCCCTCACCGTGCAGGATCCGAGCGGAAATATTCATTTGGCGCTCTTCGAACGGCCCGGCGCAACCGGCTCATCAGCGATCGCCTTTGGAACGACTGGCGGTGAATTTCTGGCATGGCGATCTCAACTTGAAAATCGGGGCCTGAAACTCAGGATTACTGACCACAAACTAGCGTACTCCCTGTATTTCGAAGACCCGGACAAAAATCTTCACGAAATTACGAGCTACGATCGGGATTTCGTTGCCGACGCCTTGTCGACTGAATAGACACCCTTACTCGTCGACGCGCGCAAAAGCTTCCGCTGCGGCTTCAATCGCGGCTGTCAGTTCTTCTGAATCGCTGGAAAAGTACAGATGCACCCAATCCTCCTGCTCTCGCCATACGTGATACAGAATTTCAGTATCCTCGCCGTTGAATGACACCGCGAATCGCTGCTGCTGTTCGTCATCCATCGGCGTTGATTCAGTGAGCGTCAACAAACCATCGACATCGATGTCAGATATCTGGTCCAACGCCGTCAGGAGCGCTCCGACTGAAGGCCCATCAACATCGACCGAATAAGTGAAAACCTCCGGCTCACTGCTAGGAGCGCAGGCAGCCAGCAGGAATAAGGCGATAAAAACTGATTTCCGCATGATGAGAATCCCTGTTGTCGTGAGGATGGCACCGCTTGTCGGCGCTGTGAATCCGATTGTCGCTCGCAACGGAGGCCTGTGGCAGCTTTTGCGACGAATGGATGTTTCGTCGAGACGAAGCGATTATGTGAAACAGTTCTCAAAAATCGCTGTTAATCAGCGCCTTAGACTGAATCTGTGAAGTGAAATAGGATTTTCCCGGCACGCGCCGGCACTATCTGGGCACCGGAGACCAAAACGAGTGAGATTTGGACATGTGGCTACCATCATCGATTTATGAACGCGTCCCACAGTTCTGGATGTTAATCGGGCTGATGTTTTTTGCTTTCGGGCTTTACCTCGGATTCGAATACAAACTGATCTTTGTATACTTCGCGCTCGGCGCTTTGTCCGTTGGACGTTCCCTGTGGATATTCTCGGCGCGCCGTGTGTATCGGGCAAAAGACTCCGACGCCGAAGTAGCGCAGCAATCGGCAGAATCGGTGGAAACAGAGGCCGAGACTGAAGTACAGGAATCAGAAGAACAGCACGAAAGCACTCCAAGCTACTAGGATGCGCAGACCAACGTCGGATATTCTGGCCGCCAGCGGCTGTCAGATATCCGTTCGCGCAATTCTGAATCGCCGATATTCGATGCGGACGCGCGGCAATTTGACGCCGAGTACAAATAGATTGCCTAGCAGAACCAGCGCAGTGCCGGTCACAATCGAGGCGTCCATTTTCAGCCCTTCGAAGATAGTCGAGAGAACTACGGCGATCACGGGAAACATGACCATCGCATAGCCGGCCTTGTGCGCGCCGATTCGCCCGAGCAGCGTCAAATAAGCGCCAAACGCGACAATCGAGCCAAAAATCGTGAGGTAGGCGAACGAGATGACATAGCCGGTAGACCACTCAAATGAAAATGAGTGTCCCTGCATGGCCGCAACGCTTCCTGTCAGGAGCGCTCCGTAAAACATTCCCCAGGCATTGGACTGTATGACGGGCAAATCAAGCTTCTGCGCCTTTTGCGAAACCATGTTGCCGAATGACGCCGACAGCGCCCCGAGAACCGCAAGAACGGAACCGAAAAACACGGCGTCAGTAAAGGCAAACTCCTGGATCTGCGGCGCGAACAAGGTCACGATCCCGGCGATTCCAAGGGCAGCCCCTACTAACACTCGCCGTCCTGCCCTGACGCCGAAAAACACTCTCGAGTTGATAATGTTCATCCACAGCATCATCGAGAACGCAATTGCGCACAACGCAGAAGTAACATGGATCTGCGCGCGGTACGTCAGGATGTAGTTGATACCAAACAGGAAAAAGCCCAACAGCACAAACCAGACGTGCGCGCGCAGATCAAAACGAAGCTTTCTGCCAAGCAAAGCGGACCAGGCGAACAGAAGTAACGATGCCGTCGCGTAACGGAAGAAAATCGAGACCTCGGGCTCCACAACACCGAGTTGGTACTCGATGGCAAAAAACGTCGATCCCCAGATCAACACCGTGACCGTATAGAGAATCGCATTGCTCATGAGAAATCGACTCACGACGGTTTGCCGCAATCGTCTTCGTGCATTGCATCGTAAAAAATGGCACTGCTCAGGGTGCGATACTCATGGAACCGAACCGCGGGTTTGGCTATCTCCGCCAGCACATCACGCCAACTCACACGCGGAAGATTGCCCTTGCACGGGAACAGCGGCGCCGTGACCGACGTGTCTTTTGCTGGATGTTTCATGATGTCTCACTCCGCTTGTTTTGAATAAGGACTTGACTTTACGCCTATTTTGTAGCTATAACAGATACAGATTTTCCGAAATAGGACCTATACAGAATGCTCAATCTCGACAAAGAAGACGGCCCCTACTTGTATCGACAGGTCATTGATTTAATAAGAGAAACCATCGACACGGGAACGCTCCGTCCAGGTGACCGCCTGCCCTCTCTACGCAAGATGAGTCAGCGCACGGGCGTGAGTATTCCGACGGTCCGGCAGGCTTATATTGAGTTGGAGCGGCAGCGGCAGGTCGAGTCCCGGCCGAAATCCGGCTTTTACGTGCGGCCACGGGCGGCGAACGACATCGTCCTCCCGACCCCCGCGATCAACCGCAAGCCTGTAGCCATGAACTGTCGCTCTGTGATGGAACGCGTCTACGACGGCATTAACAGTCCGGACCTGGTCCCCCTCGGCATCGCGAACCCCTGCATGGCCAAACCGGCCGCGAAGGGCCTGCACCGCGCGATGAAACGGATCATGTCGAGAGCAGAAGAACGCAGTCTTGGCTATGCATCGACGCTCGGCGAGCCCACGCTACGTCGTCAGATCGCATTTCACTATCTCGACACAACGGGAGCGAAAATCGATCCCGACTCGATCTGCATCACCAATGGCGGCCAGGAGGCATTGTTGCTCGCGTTGAAAGCTGTCGCATCGCCGGGTGATGTCATCGCCGTCGAGTCGCCGACCTATCACGGCATTCTCGAATTGATCGACAGCCTTGGCATGCTTGCGATTGCTGTTGAAACCTGCCCGGAAGAAGGCGTGATGATCGCAGAACTTGATCGAACACTAAGCGAACACGCAGTGACGGCTTGCGTCTTCTCAACAACGCTAGGCAATCCGCTTGGCGTGACGATGCCGGATGAAGACCGGCTTCGGCTTGTGAAGGTCCTTGAGAAGCACGATGTGACGCTCATTGAGGACGATGTTTATGGCGACCTGCGCTTCGACGGAAATCGTCCCACGCCTGCGCAATTTTTGAATAGCAAGGCTCGCATTATCACCTGCGGGTCGTTTTCCAAAACGGCCGCGCCCGGCTATCGCATCGGTTGGGTTGCGGCCGGAACACTGATCGATCGAATCGCTCAATTAAAGCGCGCGTTTTCATGCTCGTCGGGACTGCTGCAACAACTGACCCTCGCCGAATTTATTGGGTCGGGCGACTACAATCGTCACCTCAAAGTACTGCGGCCCGTATTGCAGCGAAATGCGGAACGCATGAGCTCACTGGTCGCTGAATATTTTCCGAAAGAAACCCGCACCTCGAGACCCGTCGGCGGCTCGGTTCTTTGGCTGGAATTGCCGAAATCCGTTAAAGCCGAACAGTTATTTGACGATGCTATAGAAGCCGGTATCAGCATCGCGCCGGGCAATATCTTCTCGCCTTGCAGCTGTTATTCGAATTTCATTCGCCTGAGCCACGGTCATCCGTGGTGCCAGGAAACCGAAGATGCAATTAAGTGGTTAGGCAAACGCGTAACGACGATGTCGTCATAGTCGCGCCGCGACTACGACACGCAGGCCGCCAGAATTTCCATGTCATGCTCGTAGGAGTCGGCCGACAGGGGTCCGAATGAGAAACGCGCGAAGTGATCAAGGCTGCTGCTACCACCGGATGTCCGCGCCATATCGCACAGTCGCCCCGGAAGAATTCCCGCCGCATGTGCAAACAGTCGTTCGTTGAACTCGTCGCCGGTCATGCCGCCCGGTAGTCGGCCCCAGTGGTAAAAGCCACCGGTTCCCGTTGACAGTTCGAAGCCGAGATTCGAAAGGCCTTCCCCGTATCGAGTCCGTTGTCCTGAATAGAACGCGGCTATCGCTGCCCGCGCCTGAGCGACGCGATCACGTTGCAACAGTTTGGTGACATAGATTTGTGATGCACGCGAGACTCCGCCCATGCCGAATGACGAATAATTGCGAAATATTTCGATGTGCTCTCTGGCGGCGATGGCCCAACCGATGCGCATACCTGGCACCTGCAGGCCCTTCGTTGCTGCTCCTATTACGAAAATATTGGTGTCATCAATACTTTTGATATGCCGCAGCGCGCTTTCTGGTTCGGGATCACAATAAAACTCGTAAGCCTCGTCGATTAGCGCGCCTCGATCATCACTGCTGTATGCGTCGATCAATGTACTCAACGCATCACCGCTAATTGCGACGCCCGTCGGATTACAGGGATTGCTCTTGACGAGCATCACCCGATTGTCACCCGCCGCAGGCTCAATCGCATAGGCCTCCGGCGCCGGCCGGAAGTTGTTGTCAGCGTTACTCGGGATGATGTGTACGTTCCGACGCAGAACATTGAATACGTCGTAATACGGCGTGTACTCGGTTTCTTCAACCGCGACCGTCGTGTCATCAAGCAAAAAGGCCAGCGTTGCGAATATCGCCGGGCGGCCGCCGGCGAAAACCGCAATGTTGTCCGTCGTGATTCCAGCATCATAAAAATGATTGTAGTAATCAGCGATGGCCTCAAGCAGCGGAGCCTCCCCGGTCGCCTTGGGATATTTGAGGTCTGTCGAGACGAGTTCAATTGATTCGGGCAGCGGCGGACCGCCAGGAATCTGCGTCGTTAAAGGATATCCCTGAGCCCACGGATGCGTACCGGAGTCGCCCATGTATTTTCCGGTAGCATCGGCAAACTTGAACAGTGTTTCGTAGACTCCCATCGGCGGGAAGCGCCTAAGGATCATTCAAACAATACCTTGAATACTGCTATTGCCACACGGAACCCCTGCTACGCTGTCATTTTGAATTTCGAACAATCATAGCATCGTAATGTGATCCGCGAATGACCGCGACTCACCAAGAGACAATCACGAAATGAATCCTGCTCTTCTCACATTGCCCGTGTTCGTGCCCGTACTGTTCTGGGCCGCGTATCACTATCACAAGGATCGACATCTACCGGAACCGGCGGGCAATCTGTTCCTGTCCTTCCTTCTTGGAATCGGCGCCGCCTATTTGTCGAAAGGACTTTACATTGGACTGGGGTGGATCGATCTCCGCTACGACGCCCTGGCCTTGGCTGACGGTGACCCAATCGGCCTGTTGGCATATTCAGTTCTCGCCATTGGCCCGATTGAAGAACTGTCAAAACTCCTGCCATTTGTTCTGATCGTGCTACGCATGAAAGCCTTCGATGAGCCAATGGACGGCATCATCTATGCTTCCTTCATTGCACTGGGATATGCGGCGGTGGAAAACGTCTACTACCTGCAGTTTCTCACGCCGCTGGAAGCCGTCGCCCGTGGGTTTGCCGGACCCGTCATACACATTCTGTTTGCGTCAATCTGGGGTCACTGGATCGGTCGTGCCTATCTAGCGGGCCGTTCGATACTGGTTTGTGGGTTGGAGGGCTTCGCGATTGCGGCCGTATTGCACGGCATTTACGACTTTGTCGTTCTGCTCAGTCCGATACGGGCGCTACCGGTTGGCGCGTTGGGGATCGTCATACTTTGGATCTGGCGCTTGAAACTACTACGTCAGATGCACCACGACGCGATCCGCGGCACTGAAGAATAGCGCTGGCCGATCCGAGTCGTACCGGGGCTAATCGCCTTCTTGTGGCGCTGTCGACTGGCTTAGCACTGACATGAGAATTGCAATGCCCTCGATAAAATTACCCATGCGCAAATTCTCATTCGGGCTGTGCTGATTGTTGTCGATATTGACGGTCGGCACAATGGCCGCGGGCACATTCAATGCCTCAATGATTGGGGAGATTGGAATGGAGCCACCCATCGAGCGAATCAGTATCGGCTCTTCGCCATAGAGGTGACGCATACCGGAGCGCGCCATCAGCCCGGCCGGCGAATCGAAGTCGGATCTGAATGCGGCGTAGCTGATGTTATAGGTGAATGAAGCGATCCGCGGATGTCCGGCACGCTCGGCATCAGTCGGTTCACGATCCAGTACATGAAAGCCCTGCTCTTCAACGTGTGCCCGAATAAGACCGACAAGCCGCTCCGGATTCGATTCGGTCACCAAACGCACATCTATCTCGGCCGTCGCGGTCGGTGGAATAATCGTGCGGGATTCCTGACCCACCCAGGCTGCCGCCATGCCGCGAATATTCAAAGACGGGTATTGAATCGCTTCCTGCAAAGACTCGCCGACGGCATCGGCTGTCGATAAACCCATCGACGCCAGAATCGCCGCCTCATCATCGGGCACTGCCGCAAGTATTGCGCGAGTTTCATCTGACAATTCCACGCCATCGTAAAAACCGGGTATTTGCACGACGCCATCAGCCGATTTCATCGACGCAAGAATTCGCGACAAATGGAATGCAGGATTGGGAACGAAATTGCCGTAATGACCGCTGTGTTGCGCCATCTTCGGTCCATAGGTCGTCAGCGTGATGGTTGCGATTCCGCGGGCACCGAATGAAACCGTCGGCCGATTTGAGGCATGCGGCGGCCCATCGAAGATCAGCAGCATGTCGGCTGCAAACAGATCGACATTGGCGCGGATCGCATCCGCAAGATTGGGTGAGCCCATTTCCTCTTCGGTGTCGACAATCACCTTGAGATTGTAGTCGGGCATGAAGCCCGCATCGTCGAGCAATTCGATAGCCATCAAAAACTGGGTCATCGGCCCCTTGGAGTCGGACGCCGAGCGAGCGAAAACGCGCCAATCGAGATCGATACCGAGCTCCATGCGCTCCCAGGGGATTTCCGCCCAGCGCCCGTTATTATTCTGCTCCTTCAGCACGGCCAGAAACGGATCAGCCTGATCCCAGGCGCCGGAATCCACGGGTTGCCCATCCGCTTGCAAGTAAACCAGCAGCGTTTTTTTGTCGTAGTCGACGTGACGGCCGGCGTATAGTGCCGGGCTGCCCTCTGTTTCAACGCGTTGCGTTTCGAATCCGCGTTCGGCGAAGGCGCCCTCCATCCACGCAAGAAGGCGCGCGATGTCAGAGGCATTCTGAGCGTCATTGGGAAAACTCAGAAATTCGCGATAAAGACCGACAGCCGGCTCGACGTTAGTGTTGACAGCCGCGCGAATTTCCTCGGCTGACGGTGGCTCCGAAGCCGTCGCATTTGCGACTGGCAATGCCAGGGATAAGACGAGCCCCAACATCGTCCAACCGAGGTTTCTGAACACCATCACAAACACCTCGCAAAAAAAAGAGGGCTGCATCCAACGATGCAGCCCTCCCGATTTTCAGGTCAGATTACAACCTGACAGCTATTACGGTTTTACTGCGTCTACAATACCCATTACGATGACGGTTACAGCAGCGGCACTGAACAATGGAACAAGTCCGCCCAATGCGGCGCTAATGTAATCACCGACCACGGGAATGACTCCCTCACCCAATGTACCGGCCACCGCAGCGATTGCCAGCGTCACAACGAGGAAACGCATGCGGTCATCTTTTACGATGAACCAGCCACCGGCCAGACCGAGTAAGGCAACGAGGGTTGCGCTGTAGGCAAACCCGCCCATCAGACCAGCAACCACAGCAACCAGTACACCAACAAGTTTGACTATCTTGTCTACTCCCATTACGAATCCCCTTATTTGCTTGTTTTGTTTTGTTCTATTTTTGTTTTATGTCGGCAGCCGTCGGGCTGCGCGGTCGTTAGTCTAGCAATTTTCAGCGATTGTTTCTAATTCGTTTAAAATCAATTAGTTATAGACTAAATTTAATGTAATTAATAGCGTAAAAGTGCCGACGCCCAGGTAAATCCGCCGCCAAATGCCTCGAGGAGCAGTAACTCGCCGCGCTGAATCCGCCCGTCCCGTACGGCCGTGTCCAGAGCCAGCGGAATTGACGCTGCTGACGTGTTTGCATGCTCATCAACCGTGACAACGACTCGGTCCATCGACAGGCCGAGCTTTTTTGCCGCAGCGGCGATGATTCGGAGATTCGCCTGGTGCGGAACGAGCCAATCAAGTTCCTCCTTCTCAACGTTATTGCCGGCGAGTGTCTCGCGTGCGATAGAGCCAAGCGTGGCGACCGCTTTGCGGAAAACGGCATTACCCTTCATCTGAATGAACGCATCGCCAGCCTGAACCGCCTCATAACCCTGCGACACGCCATGAGGAACATGTAGCAAGTCTTCGTGCGACCCGTCGGCGTGAATATGAGTTGAGATTATGCCCTCCTCGTCCGACGCCTGAAGAACCACTGCGCCGGCACCATCGCCGAACAAAACTGCCGTTCCGCGGTCGTCCCAGTCGGTGATCCGCGAAAGCGTCTCCGCACCAATAACAAGCGCGGTTGTACTCCCGCCTGTCCTGATATTGCGATTGGCGACGTCGAGCGCATATAAGAAACCACTGCAGACCGCCTGAACATCGAATGCGCCGCAACCCGATATTCCGAGCTTGCGCTGCACGATGGCGGCCGTCGCAGGAAATATCTTATCGGGCGTTGTTGTGCCAACAACGATCAGGTCGATGTCATCCGGGCTGATTTCGGCGGCTTCCATCGCCCGCTCGGCCGCTTGCACCGCCATGTCGGATGTTGTTTCACCGTCGGCAGCGATGTGACGACGCTTGATGCCCGTGCGCTCACGGATCCACTCATCTGTTGTGTCTATGGTCTCTTCGAGCTCTTTATTCGTGACGACTTTCTCGGGCAAATAACTCCCGGTACCGATGATGCGAACAAAGGTCATGTGCGAGCTCCGGGTCTTGCGGGCTTATCAGGCTAGCGGCGCAGAAATGCCGCTACTTCCCTAAGGGTTGGGTAATCGAACAAGTCACTGATATCGAGCTTGCCCGGGTAACGTTC
>Ga0255057_10000646_pt1 | contig 19724 bp, 15 predicted proteins | sample Cases_109_6_MG_FD_189022 | JGI IMG/M metagenome (GOLD analysis project Ga0255057, IMG submission 189022) | Seawater microbial communities from Amundsen Gulf, Northwest Territories, Canada - Cases_109_6 | ecosystem: Environmental > Aquatic > Marine > Gulf | place: Canada: Northwest Territories... | reverse complement strand
CAGCGGTCAGATCGATTCCCGTAACCCGGCAGCCGAACCGGTCCGCGATGTAGCGCGCGGGGCCGCCGATACCACTGCCGACGTCCAGTAAGTGGTCCGTCGCCGCCACTGCGAGCACGTCAGCCACTTCTTCCGTGGCCTCCAGACCACGACCATGGAATTGGTCGAAGGGTGCCAACGTCTCGATAGTGGGGTGGTCCGGATCGATATCGTCTCCCAGCAAGGCCGCATGCAGCCGCTCCAACAAGTCGCCACGTGTGTAATGCCTGGAAATATCAGAATCGGTGCCCACGTCGAAGTCCCTCCATTACGAACCTGTTCGACGATAGCAGCCGGGTGCTTAAAATGATATGGGGCGACTTTCTTCGGATCAGAGATTCTGATTGTGGGTGGCGGCAGCACAGAATGGGATTGGCCAGCAAGCTGTAGATTGTCGCCTTCGGGTCAAAACTCCCCGTACGCCAAGGCCGTCGGCTACGTCCGGACCTGAATGTAGACCGGACTAAAACAACGAGATTCCGGGCATTCGCGCTGGGAGGTCCGAAGTTGGGGCTACTTCGGACATCGTGAGAAGGTGGCTCTGACGGTAAGTTTTAGCCAGAATCGAACATTGACGCTAGGATGCTCGACACCTGCAGCGCCTTCGAGAGGTCACATGCGCAGCCGGCCGGAAGACTGCTCCAGCACCAATGCTTCGGCGGCTGGACGAATTTGCAGGGCTTGGAGGTGTTCGCTCTCCGATAAGGAAACGTCGATTTCGTCGGTCCAGACCTTTAGATGCGTCAAAGAATAATTGCCGAAAGCTGTCATCATCGCCACGTCGGCAGCATCGCGTCCGCGTACCATGAGGATGCGTCCGATGCGCGGCGTGTTGTGTCGGGCATCGAAGACGTACCAACGATCATCCAGGAAGACCTCACTCCATGCGCAGAAATCGCCGGCGCCTTCCGCTTTTGCGCTGATGTCGCTGAGATAGCCGCTCGCATACCGCGCCGGGATGTTTATCGCGCGGCACAGGGCGATGAACAAGTGAGCGAAATCGCGACATACGCCCGTACCCTCCCGCAACACATCGATCGCAGTCTTCGTTGGCCGGCCGAACCGGTACCCGAAGATGACGTGATTGTGCACCCAGTTCGAAATCGCCTGCACCCGTGCCCATCCGGATGGCATGGCGCCGAACAGGTCCCAGGCCCTCTCGATGAGTTCATCGCTTTCGCAATAGCGGCTGGCCGTCAGATACGCGAGCGTTTCAACCGGGAGGTCCACGATCTCGTGCTGACGGGCGTTCCAGTTGAATTCGTCCGGCTCACCGGTATCCTCTACGATGCAGTCGGACCACAGAGTCGTCACACCGGGTGGCGCCTCGAGACGGGCGCACCGGTTCCCGAACATATCTGCATATTCCTCGACGGCCGCCTCGGGCTCCGTCCGAATATGATCCGATCCGATCATCCGACGATTATTCAAGACGTGCGGGTACATCGCCAGGAGCATGGGCGTCGGTTTCGGACAGTCAATGGCGATTTCAAACCCTATACGAATGAGTATTGTCCGTTCCTTTCCTTGGCACGTGCGTAATCAGTCGAACGCCTGAGAGGGCATCCCGTCGTATACGGCCGCCGAAGACCAAGGCGATCAGCGTGTGCACGGGCGACCTTACCAGCTTCACAAGCATGGAGGTAGGCGCGTCAACCCCTCTACTCGTGATCGTATTAGTCGAGATTTATCAGAGGCGCGCTCAACGCCAACGATTTCCTGTTCTGAGCAGGTTTGACACTCCGATTGAAATGTCCGGGTCGAGTCACGAGCAAAAGTGCCGATGACCGTGCGTCAAGGTCTGCTGCTGGACGCTAAGCAGACACGATCCGCTTGAAAGCCGACGTTCCGCGCGTTGTTTCGGCGGAATTTCAAACTGAGACACAGCCGGTTTCGGCGCGGGGACGGTCATGCGGACCGGGGGGATAGCAGACTTAATCCGGAAACGTCTCGACCAACTCTTTGAGCCGGGCCTTGGCATCCCGCAGTATGGGCTCGCCGTCGCCGACCAGGAGGATGTCGAAGTCGAGATTCAGAAGCTTGCGCAAGCTGCCCCGAAGGCGGGACGGGTCATCCATGACGCGTTCCGGCAAAATCCCGCACTGCCCCGGCGGATTGCCGATGATGGCATCGCCGACGATCAGGATCCTCCGGTCCGGCCACAGCAGGGCGACCTCGCCCGGCGACTTTCCGGCGGCGTCGACCACCTCGAAGGGCCCGACCGTGTCGCCGAGATTTAGCCCGTCGTCCAGTTCCGTCCCCTGATTTCGGGCGTGGTCCGCGTCGTTGGCGTGGATGACCGTCCGCGCGCCGGTGCGTGCCCGCACCCGGTTCGCCGCGCGCGAATGATTGCGGTTGGTGAGGACGATCCAGGCCACGCCCTCGCGAACCAGGGTCTCCATGTCGTCCGCCGTCGGTTCGACGGGGTCGATACAGATGTTGCCGCCGGGATCGCGAACCAGGTGGCCGTTGAAATTGTACCCGTGGGGTTCGGAAAACCACGGCCACGTGAGGATAGCGCTGACGATTTCCCTCATGTTTCGCTCCATTTATCTCCTCGGGATCGGTCAAAACTAACGTATTCTACGGTGCAGCGTAAGCCACGACGGTCCCACGACCACTGGGCGGGTGGAATGGCTGAATCCTATGGCACTAACTTCGAGACCTCGGACGTGCTCCGCATGTTCCCGACCTTTGTGTGGAAGGCGCAGGTGGCCCCTAGCGTCCGTCAAGGGATCGAAGACGACGTATTTGCGAAACTCGATGAGCTGAGGCGCAACGCGGACGCGCCGGTCGCGGGCCGCGGCTGGCAGTCGGAAAAGGATCTGCACCGTCTGGACGAATTTCGCGGCCTGGTCGCCTGCATCCATGACGCCACCGAGCGTGTCCTGGAGTTCCTGAAAACCGGAGACGGCACTTTCGAGATAACCGGCCTCTGGGCCAACTTGAACCCGAAAGGCGCGGCGCACCCGATCCATAGCCACCCGAACAATTTCTTGAGCGGCGTTTATTATCTGCGCACCCACGAAGGCGCCGACACCGTCAATTTCCACGATCCCAGGTCGCAGACCGGAATCATCCGGCCGCCGGTCAGGGAACTCACCGCCGAGAACACGGATCAGGTGGTGGTCAAGGTCAGCGACGGCACCCTTCTCATGTTCCCGTCCTGGCTGCCCCATTCGGTCGACGCCAGCGGCAGCGACGAAACGCGGATCAGCGTCAGTTTCAACGTCATGCCCTCGGCTTACAGCGAAAGAATGAGCGACCCCCTGTGGTAACGGAACACGGCTCGATACGATACCCCGGGAGGAGACCGCGAAACGCCCCTCCCTCACGCGCATGTGACGGCGCCCGCGCGGCCGGCTCGGCTACACTCGGCAAAGCGCAACCACGGAATTAAGAGGGAGGTCGTAGGTGGCACGTTTTATTGGAGTTCTGCTGGCCGGGTTTCTGCTATTACCCGGGGTCCCGGCCCGGGCCGCGGCCTGGAACCCGCCGGCGGGCTGGTCGGTGATCGACACCGCCCATAGCTACAAGACCCTGATCGCGCGCCTCGACGCGGCGGTCAAGGCCAACAAGATGGGCCTGGTCAGCCGCGCCAGCGCGACCTTGGGCGCCAAGGCCATGCTGAAGCAGACCATTCCGGGCAATATGGTGGTCGGGGTCTACCGACCCGACTTCGCGGTGCGCATGCTGGCGGCCAGCGTGCCCGCCGGCATCGAGGCGCCGATACGCTTCTACATCACCGAGAACCCGGACGGCACGGCGACCCTCAGTTACAAAAAACCGAGCGCCGCCTTCGCACCCTACAGCGACGGCGGTCAGGCACTGCGCGAACTGGCGGCCGAGCTCGACGCGCTGTTCGCCAAGATCGCGAAGGAGGCGACGGGAATGTAGCCCTCACCCCGCGTCCGTCTTGCCGCGCCAGTGGGCCAGGAGCTCGTGCCGCTCGGCCATCAGCGAGGCCGCGAGACCCGCCACGACCGCCCAGAACGCCGAGGTGATTCCGAACACCGAGAACGGGGTCGCGGCGACGGCGAGCGCGGCGAGCGCGCCGAACCGGAGCTTGCCGCCGAATGCGGTTTCGAGCGCGCTCTGCAGCGACGCGAGAATGGCCAGGCCGGCGAGCGTGACCACGAAGCTGCGCGGCAGGGCCGCGAGCAGCGAACTCAGGGTCCCGGCCCCAAGCGCGATCGAGATGGTCAGGGTCGCGGCGATCACACTGGCCCAATAGCGCCCCTGCTTCGGACCGGCGTCCGGTCCGGCCAGGATCGCAGCGCCGGTGCGCGCGACGGTCGCCGGATGGCCACCGAGCAACGTGTTGAACACCGAGTTGAGCCCGATCGTAACGGTCACCGCGGTGATCGGAACGCGGTACCCCTGAGCCATCAAAAATCCCAGCCCCTGGACGTTGCCCAAGCCCATCGCCAGGACGATCATGGGCAGGCTGATGGCGATGAAAGCCGGCAGCGAAAAATCGATCCCGGGCAGGGCGAGGTCGGGCAGCGACCACGAGATCACCTCGGTCGCGCTGTCGCCGAAGGCGAAGACCGCGGCGCCGCCGACGATTACGGCGAGGCCCATCGGCGGCACCCGCGGGCTGGCGATGAAACGGCCGGTGAGGTAGCTCGCCAGGGTGATGCCGGCGACCAGCACGTCCTCGACGCTGGCCGCGACCATGCGCGTCACGTAAACCAGAATGCTGCCCGCGAACATGCCCATGACGATCGGCAGCGGCAGCCAGGCCATGATCCGCGCGCCAATGCCGAACGCACCGAGCACCAGAATCGCGACCCCCGCTATCAGGTTGGCGCCGACCAGTTCGGGGAAACTGAATTGGCCGGCCAGGGTGCCCAGGTAGATCAGTCCGGGTATCGTCCAGGTGATCGGGATCGGCAGGCGGTAATAGAGGCTGAGCGCAATCGAGGTGATGGCGCCGCCGAACCAGATGATGAAGATCCAACTCGATGACTGCTGGGCGCTGAGGCCGAGCTGTCCGGCGACCTCGAGGTGCAACGGCAGCGCCCCGAAGCCGTACCATACGAACGCGGTGAGGCCGGCCCAGAGCGCCGCCATGTTGAAGTCGCCGACCAGCCGCCGCGGCCCCGCGTCCGATCCCACGGCAGCCTCGGCTTCCGTCGGGTCTTTTGTCGGATCGCTCTCCCTGGCCAAATCCCAGCCTCCCGCGCGCCGCCGCCGGAGCGTTTCCGCGGATCGTGTCCAGGGTGGCCGGACCCGGCCCGCACCGGCGCCCTAGTCTAGCAGCATATTGCGGGTTTCCGCGGGCAACTTGACGGTTAGGCCGTCGAGCGCCTCGCTCATGATGATCTGACAGCCCAGGCGCGAGGTTTCTTCCAGGCCGAAGGCGAGATCGAGCATGTCCTCCTCGTCCTCGCTGGTTTCGTCGAGCTTTCCCGACCAGGCCGGCTCGACGATGACGTGGCAGGTCGAGCAGGCCAGCGAGCCGTCGCAGGCGCCTTCGATATCGACGCCGTGGCGATGCGCGATCTCCATGACCGACAGCCCAACCGGGGCGTCCACCTCTTTGCGGTTCCCGTCGGTTTCGATGAACACCATCTTGGGCATCAAGTCAGGCTCCCGTCCCGGCCTCTGGGTATCGCGGCGATTGGTATCCGGTGGATCGGCTCACGCCACCGAGGCCGCCGCTGGCGTCGCCGTGGCGTCGCCGGCGCCGCGGCTGTATAGCGCACCCCAGGCCTCCAGGAAATGCTCGATATCGGCGGCCCCGCTGGTCCAACCCAAGCTGACCCGGATCGCCGCCGCGGCCTCGGCCGCGCTCGCACCCATGGCGGCGAGCACGTGGGAGGGCGCGACCTTGCCGGAGGAACAGGCCGAGCCCGCGCTCACCGCAACCCCGGCCAAGTCGAGCGCGATAACCTGGGTCTCCGCCGAAAGCCCAGGCGCCGCGAAGCAGCAGGTATTGGGTAGGCGCGGCGCGGCCGCGGCGAAAATCCGAATCTCGGGCGCGAGCTCGCACAGGCGCCGCTCCAAATCGTCGCGCAGTCGCGCCAGCGCGGCCGCCTTGCCGAGACCAGCCACCGCGGCCTGGGCGGCGGCGCCGAAACCGACGATACCGGGCAGGTTCTCGGTCCCGGCGCGGCGTCCGCGCTCCTGCCCGCCGCCGCGCTGGCAGGGCGCGAATTCGAGATCGGCCGCCAGTACCAGCGCACCGACACCCTGAGGCCCGCCAAGCTTGTGCGCCGAGAGGCTCATCATGTCGATGCCAAACGTGTCCAAGTCGAGCGGCAGCTTGCCGGCGGCCTGGATGGCATCGCAGTGAACCAGCGCGCCGTGGGCCCGGGCGACTTTCGCCAACTCGGCGAGCGGTTGAATCGCACCGGTCTCGTTGTTGGCCAGCATGATCGAGACCAGCGCCGGCACGGAAGATTCGCCGAGCCGGGCATCGAGCGCGGCGGGCGCCACCAGTCCCTCCCCGGTCAGCGGAATGCGGGCCGCGCCGGGGGCGGCGTTGAGGACCGAATCGTGCTCGCCAGCCGACACCAGGATCCGCGTTCTTCCGGTGCCGGCAAGCGCCAGGTTGTTGGCCTCGGTGCCGCCGCTGGTGAAAATCACGCCTTCCGGCCGCGCGCCGGCGAGCGCGGCAACCGCCTCGCGCGCCGCCTCGATCTTGCGCCGAGCGAGACGGCCGAAACGGTGCACGGAAGAGGCGTTGCCGGCTGTCGCCAGGGCCTCGGCCATGGCGGCCGCGGCCTCGGGCAATAGCGGCGTTGTGGCGTTGTGATCTAGGTAGGTGGTTCGCGTCATGGGGCCAGACGGATGCGCGAGGGTTATCGGCCGGCGCGGGCCGCGCCGCGCGGCGGCACCGGACCGGGAACGCTCATTCGGCCGCGAAGACCGGGTCGCTGCTGTCTTCGGTTTTGCGAATCAAACCGCTGGTGCCGAGGATTTGCTTTTTTACCACGTCGGCAACGGTTACCGAACTCAGATAGAGGTAGATCTGGTTGCCCAGCTCCTCCCAGAGATCGTGAGTCATGCAGCGGCTCTTGTTGATTCGGCAGCCGAACGGTTGGCCCGGCGTGCAGCGGGTCGCGCGGATCGGTTCGTCGACCGCCAGGATGATGTCGGAGATTCGGGTTTCGGTATCCTCGCGCGCGAGCAGATAGCCGCCGCCCGGGCCCCGCACGCTGCGGACCAGGCCGCCGCGCCGAAGCTTGGCGAAGAGCTGCTCCAGATAGGAAAGTGAAATCTCCTGGCGATCGGCGATATCGGCGAGCGAAATCGGCTTGTTGTCACTGTGCATGGCCAGATCCACCATCGCCATGACCGCGTAACGGCCCTTGGTACTGAGTTTCAACTTACGTCTCCCTTGACATTTGGCGCCGGATCCCGCGATGCCCGTGCTTTCGATGGGCGTCGGTTCACGCCATCAATATTTTCCTTGTGGACGTTCGGCCCCACGCTCGGCCGAGCCGTCCTCGACGTCGAGCGCGCCGTTTTGGCCTTGTTCCTCCAGGCTGTTGACCCGCGCGCGCAGGGTTTGCACCTCGTCAAGCAGGCCATCGATGGCGCGCGCCACCGGGTCCGGAAGGTCGCCGGTCGGCGTGCCGTAAGCGACGAAGCGCGGCTGATCGCGCTTCTGCGGATCGCGCGGCTGGACCGCCCGGGCCGGAACGCCGACCATGGTGGCCCCGGCCGGCACGTCCTTGGTCACCACCGCGTTGGCGCCAATGCGGGCGTCCCGTCCCACGGTGATCGGCCCCAGCACCTGGGCCCCGGAGCCGACGATGACGCCGTCCTCCAACGTCGGGTGACGCTTGGTGTCGCGCTGGTTGAGGCTGTCGACACTGGGCGCGACGCCACCGAGCGTGACGTCGTGATAGAGGGTCACGCCGTCGCCGATCTCGCTGGTTTCGCCGATCACAACGCCCATGCCGTGGTCGATAAACAGGTCGTCGCCGATGATCGCGGCCGGATGGATTTCGATCCCGGTCGCGAGGCGGCCGATCTGGGAGATCCAGCGGCTCAACAGCCGCCAGCGCCGCCGCCACAGCCAGTGGGTCAGGCGATGGAATATCAAGGCCTGGAATCCGGGGTAACAAACAACTACTTCTAGACGTGACCGGGCCGCGGGGTCCCGCGCCATCATGGAATCGATATTGGATCGGATGGATTTCAACATGGTTCTACCATCATGCTAAATTCTGGCTGCTTCCTGCCTGGGAATATGGTACCCGAAGGCGGCCAGCGCCACGAAAAAGCACAGGTTCCAAGTAGGGGTATATAGTATATCCGACTAAAAAAGTCAAGAATGATGTCCGAATAATTTCCCGTGAAACAGGGCTTTTATTTGGATTTTCCCCAGGTGGTTTAGGCAAAGCCCGAGCAGGTTAGTCAGTTTTTCCGCTGAAACGAAACAATCGGATTACGAGGGGCGATCGCACGACATGCCAGAGGTGAACATCAACGGACCAGAGGGCCGGCTGGAAGGCCGCTACCAGCACAATCGGACCCCGGGGGCGCCAGTTGCGATCATGCTGCATCCCCATCCACAGCACGGCGGGACCATGAACAACAAAGTGGTCTACGCCCTCTATCACGCCTTCGCGCGCCGCGGCTTTTCGGTCCTGCGCTTCAACTTCCGCGGTGTCGGCCGCTCCCAAGGCACTTTCGATCGCGGCGAGGGCGAACTCTCCGACGCGGCCTCGGCGCTCGACTGGTTGCAGGACTTCAACGAAGGCGCCAGCGCCTGCTGGATCGCCGGCTTCTCCTTCGGCGCCTGGATCGGCATGCAGCTGCTCATGCGGCGGCCCGAGATTACCGGCTTCGTCTCGATCGCGCCGCCGGCCAACTTGTACGACTTTACGTTTTTGGCGCCCTGCCCGTCTTCAGGCATGATCATTCAGGGCGTCGAGGACGAAATCGTGCCGCCGGCCTCGGTCGAGAAGCTGGTCGAAAAACTCAAGGCCCAGCGCAACCTGGAAATCGACTATCGCCTGATTCCCGGCGCCAACCACTTCTTTCACGACAACCTCGATGAGCTCGATCAACATCTGAGCGACTATTTGTCGAAGAAAGTACCGTTGCCCGACCAGGCCGCCATCGCCCAATAGAGATTCTTTCGTAGCATATCCGGGTCAGAGAATTCTGTGCTACGCCCGGTGCAGGACGCCGCCGGTCGCCGGGCGCGCGACGCCGGTGGTACCGGGCAGCGACAGCGGCAGGCCGTCGAGCGCACGCAAGGCCAGATAGGCGAAGGCCTGAGCCTCGAGCGCGTCGCCGTCCCAGCCGACCGCCTCGACGGCCGCGACCGGCGCCGTCAACCGCACCGCCAAGGCCGCCATGAGCGCCGGGTTGTGACGGCCGCCGCCGGTCACCAGCCAGCGTCCGGGCGGCGCCGGTAAGTGATCGCCGGCGCGGGCCACCGCGGCGGCGGTGAACGCGGTCAGCGTCGCCGCGCCGTCGGCCGCGGAGAGCGCCGCGACCGGCGCCGGATCGAAATCCTCGCGGTCGAGAGATTTGGGTGGCGGCAGCGCGAAAAAGGGATTGTCCAGCAACGCGGCCAGCGCCGACTCCGCGACCCGGCCGGCGCGCGCCAACGCGCCGCCAAGATCGACCGGCTGGCCGGTATGACGCGCCGCCCAATCGTCGATCAAGGCATTGCCCGGGCCGGTGTCGAAGGCGAGGATATCGTCCGCGCCGGGCCCGATCCAGGTCAGGTTCCCGACCCCGCCCAGGTTGAGCACCGCGAGCGGTTTGGGCAGCGCCGCGGCAAGCGCGGCGTGATAGAGCGGCGCCAGCGGCGCACCCTGCCCGCCCTCGGCCATGTCGCGACCGCGGAAATCGCAGACCACGTCGATTCCGGTCTCGGCGGCGAGCAAGGCGCCATCGCCGATCTGCCGCGTGCGGCCGGCCTCGGGGTGGTGCCAGATGGTGTGGCCGTGGAACCCGACGACCTGAACATCGCCCGCCGCCATGTCCGCCTCGGCGAGCAGGTCCCGCACCGCCGCGGCATGTTTCAGGGTCAGCTCGCGCTCGACCTCGTCAACCGGTCCGGTCTCGCCGAGCAGGGCGCGCAGGCGGCCGCGGAAAGCCGCGTCGTAGGCCCGGGACAGCCGTGCCCCGGCCTCGACCCGGCCGCGCCCGTCGCTACGGATCAGCGCCGCGTCGATGCCGTCGAGCGAGGTACCACTCATCAGGCCCAACGCCCCGCGCGTCTCCGCGCCCCCACCGCCGTATTTCCTCATAATTTCCCGGGACTGGTGATTTGTGAACAGGGGACGATTGTGATAAATCCGCCCCCTCACGGCAAGCGGCGCCTCCGCGGCCGTATCTGGAACCATGCGACTGCCCCTCGGAAGATCATGACTGAGCCCCGCTCGGACTTCCTGCGCGAGATCACCGGCCGCGGTTTCCTGCATCAATGCACGGACCTGGCCCGGCTGGACGCGCTCGCCGAGAACGGCCCGATCGCCGCCTACATCGGTTTCGATTGCACCGCCGATTCGCTGCACGTCGGTAGCCTGGTTCCGATCATGATGCTGCGCTGGCTTCAGAAAACCGGCCACAAGCCGATCGTGCTGATGGGCGGCGGTACCACCAAGATCGGCGACCCCTCGGGCAAGGACGAGAGCCGTAAACTGCTGAGCGAAGACCAGATCCGGGCCAACATGGCCGGCATCCGGCGCATTTTCGATCGCTACCTGGTGTTCGGCGACGGACCGACCGACGCGATCATGATCGACAACTCCGACTGGCTGGACCGGCTCAACTACGTCGATTTCCTGCGCGAGTACGGCCGCCATTTCTCGGTCAATCAGATGCTTGCCTTCGATTCGGTCAGGCTGCGGCTCGAACGCGAACAACACCTGAGCTTCCTCGAGTTCAACTACATGGTGCTCCAGTCCTACGACTTCCTGGAAATCAGCCGGCGCCACGATTGCGTGCTGCAGATGGGCGGCTCGGACCAATGGGGCAACATCGTCAGCGGCGTCGACCTGGGCCGGCGGCTCGATCGGAAGAGCCTGTTCGGTCTGACCACGCCGCTGATCACCACCGCCGCGGGCACCAAGATGGGCAAGACCGCCCAGGGCGCGGTTTGGCTCACCGAGTCGCGTCTCACGGCCTACGATTACTGGCAGTACTGGCGCAACGCCGAAGACGCCGACGTCGGCCGCTTCCTGCGCCTGTTCACCGAGTTGCCGGAAAACGAGATCGCCCGCCTCGAGGTCCTGGAGGGCGTCGAGATCAACGAGGCCAAGAAGCAACTCGCCAACCAAACCACCAAGCTGTGCCACGGCGCCGCGGCGGCCGAGGCGGCGGCCGAAACGGCGCGCCGCACCTTCGAGGACGGTGCGCTGGGCCGGGACCTGCCGACCGTTGAGGTACCGCGCGACCGGCTCGCCCAGGGCATCCTGGCTTACGAGCTGTTGCGCGAGAGCGGCCTGACCGCCAGCAACGGCGAGGCGCGGCGCCTGATCAAGGGCGGCGGCGCGCGCATCAACGGCGCCGCGATCGATAACGACTCCCGTGCGGTCGATCTCGGCGACTTAAACGAGGACGGCCTGATCAAGCTTTCGGCCGGCAAAAAACGCCACGCCCTAGTGCGCGCGGTTTAGCGCCCGATTTAGCGCCCGATTTAGCGATCGACCCGTTCGGGAAGGGCGCTTGGTAATTCGTCGCCGTCGCCACCGCTGCCACTGAACAAGGCGCGCAAGAAACCGGGCGCCAGCGCGGAGAGCGGATTGGCGTCGACTTTGGGATTGTCCAGTTTGCCGGTCATGCGGTAGGTCACGGCGAACATGCCTTCGCCCTCGCGGCCGGTCAGGATCGGTCCGAGCAGAGGAATCGAGCTCAGCACCCGATTTAACGAATAGGCCGGCACCAGGGTTCCCTCGAGATCGACTTGGGATTGGTCGAAGTCGATCTTGCCCCGAGCGGTCAGGCCTACCGCCGAACCGAAGGCCTGAAGCAGATCCGTCTCCATGATGCCGTCGGTCAGGGTGAAGGCACCGACCAGGCGGCTGAAACGAATCCCCTCGCCCTTCATGGAATCGTTGATGCCGGCCAGCGAGGCCACGGTCAGCAAGCTGACCATGGCGGGCGCTTCGCTCAGGATATAGTCTCGCGCCTCGATCCGCGCCGCGAGCGGCGCATTGGGAACCGGGCCGGCACTGGTCCCCACGACGGCCACGCGGCCGCCCTGTATGTAATCGAACTTGCCGAGCGCGCGCAACGCGGCGCCCATGTCGTTCGATTCGAGGACAAAACCAAAATTCCCGCCTTCCTTGGGTCCGTAATCAATTCGGAGAATTCGCGACTTAGGCTCGGACGGCAGATTCTGAACCTCCTTGTCAGGCGCCGGCGCCCCAACCACCTCCGGCAGTTCATCGTCCAGACTTTCCGTGCCCCGGGTCCGCAATTTTCGGGGCTTCACGGGCGGCGGATCCGGGCTCCACAATTGCTGCGGCAACAGCGCCTCGACCGCGATTCGCTGCCAACCGTTGCGGCCGCGCCGCAGTTCCAAAGCGACCGACTCGATGAACCGGCCGGCACCGAACTGGATCGTATCCAGGCGCGGTGCCTTCAAGGCAAATGGCGTGAAGACATAGGGCTCGGTGCGGGGCTTGCGCATGGGGGGCGCCTTGGCAGCCGGTTCCTGCTTGCGCGGCAAATCCGATTGTTCGAGACCGGATTCGGGCACCGCGGAAACCGCCGCACCCGGCACCGCACCCGGCACCGCACCCGGCCCCGCCCCCGGCCCCGAATCGCTCGATTCCCGCGCCTGGACCTTGCGGGCGTCCTCGCCGGCGAGGAACGGCGCCGCATCGAGCGTACCGCCGCCAATGTGCACGGCGGTCCCCTCGCCCAACCAATCCACGGTCACCTGCTCGAGCCGGGTGCCGTCGAAGGCGAGATTGTCGAGCGCGAGCGAAGCGAGCATCGTGCCGCCGTCGTCGAAACGCCCCTTGCCGCTCACGCGCAGTGTGCCGGCATTCACGTCAATTTTTTCGATCCCCGTGAGTTTCAGGGTGGACAGGCCCAGGGCCAGCTCGGCACTGCCGTCCACGCCAGTGGCTTTGGACCAGTAGAGTTGCGGCAATGACAGCGCGGCGGCCTGGAGATCGATGTGGGCGTCCAAGCGGCCAATCTTGTCGCGATCGCTCGAGTAGGACAGATCGACGGCGACCGGGCCCTCAAGGAACGGTGAAAAGTCGAGCCCAAGTGCCTTGCGGCCGGCATTGTCGATTTCGGGAATTCGCGCATCGAGCTGGCTGCGGATCGCCGCGTCATCGGCAAAGTTTTCGTTCCAGGTGATCTCGAGCGGCACACCGCCGAACCGCAAGGGACCGCGCACCTCCATGGCTGACTTGTCGACGATGACCGCCAACTGGCCCTCGGTCACGTCCTGGCCGAACAGAAAATCGCGTATGGTCGCTTGCTCCAGCTCGGCCGTGGCCCAGACCTCGATGTTGTCGAGGGTTGTCGGCAAGTAAACCGGAACGTGGATCTTGAGTTTGCTGGTGAAGCGCCCCTCGGCGTCACCGGGATCGATGCCGAGGTCGCGGATCAGGCGTAGCTGATCGTGATCGAGCAGTTGGAGGCCATCGCGCAGCGGGCCATCAACGTCGAGGTCGACCTTCACCGTCTCCTTGCCGGTGTCGAGGCCGTCGATCTTGACCGCTCCGGAGGTCGCCTGCAATTCCTGAACCCGCGCACGCCCGCGCGGGGAAAAGGTGATGGCCTTCTGGTCGAAAACCGCGGTCCCCGATACCCCGGTCGCCGGTGGCATGGGGCGCCAGTAATGAACCGTAAGGTCGCGATAGCTCATGGTGCCGTCGAGGCGGCGCAACTCGGCCTGTTCAATGCGGCCGCCTGGAAGATGCAGCGCCGCCTGCACGCGAAGCTCGTCGAGATGTCCGCGCGCGATGTTTTCCACCGCCCACTCGCGGCCCGGCTCAATCGACACCGGCCAGTAGCGGTCGAGTTCCGAAATCTCCACGCCGGTTACGACCGCCTCGGCCCCGACGCTCAAATCGCCGCCAAAACCCGGCCCCGTCGCAGCCAGGGATGCACTGGCCAAAAGTTCCGGTCCCGGCCGTTCGGCGGTGCCAAACTGCACGGACAGCGTCTCGATATCGATCCGATGATCGGCCCCGAACGCCTGGCCGCGCAGCACGATCCGGCGCAGGTCGAGCGAATCGGAGAAGGTGTCGGGCGCCGCCAGCCGGCCGTTGACCCCCGCGACCTCGAAATTCACTGATTCCACCCGGCCGTCGACGCTGAGCGCCGCCCGCAGCGCGCCATCGAATGTCATGGTCAGGCCGGTCAGCGGACCGAGCCGCGCCAATAACGGGATCAAGGCCTCCGATTGCAAGCCGACGAATTGCCCGCGCGCGGTTATCCGCTCGCTGCCGCGCGGAAACAGAAAATCGCCACTCAATCTGGTCCGCGAATCTCCGACCGCAAGCACCAGGTCCACCTCGCCGGCCAAGCCTGCTGAATCCCGGCGCAATTCGATATCTGCGACCGGCGCCCGCCAGACTAGATCGAGCCTTTGATCGTCGATCGTGACATGGCCGCGCCGGATCCGAACCACCGACAGCAAGGAGAGCGGTTGGTCGATGCTGGGTTTCGACATGAGCTGCTGGACGATTGCGGGCAAGATCTCGGAGAACTCGGCCCCCGACTCCGCCGCCTTGCCGCCGACCACTTGCTGCACGATAGCAAAGTTTCCCTCGGCATCGCGCGACAAACGAATGCGCGCGCCGACGACCTCGACCACCGTCGGTGCGATCACACCCTGAACCAACGCGCGCAAGCTGAGCCGGACCACAATGTCCGGGAAGGCCGCCACCACGACCCCGTCCCGATTGCGGACGCGCAGGTTGCGGGTATGAATCTCGATGGAGCGCCGCTCGCCGGCCCAGATCAGTTCGGTGTGACCGATCTGTACGAAAAGACCACTATCCAGATCGTCCAGCGCCGCTTCGATGTGGGGCGTGATGAAGTCCAGCCGGACCGGCTCCTTCGACAGGCGCCACATCGCCACCAGCGATACCAGGACCACCACCGCCAGGGCCCCGGCGACGACTTCGAGAGCGATGCGGGTGCCTTTTGCGATCATGCGGCCCACCCGCCCCCAATGGCGCCCCCAATGGCGCCCCCAATGGCGCCCCACGCCCGCCCGAACGCGCCCGGGGTGACATTCGGGGCGGCGCCCGGGATGGCATTCCAGGTTCCCTTGACCCCGGGGCCGGGCTTTAGCAGTGTGCGACCGGACCGGACGGCGCGCGATGATAGCAATGTTTTTTCAGAATTCACCGGATTGCCTACCCAAGACGGCCGACGCCGCGCGCGCCGCCAGAGGAATGGATGATTGGGCCGAGCGAGTCGCGAAGCTCGACGATCCGGCCCTGGCCGAGGCGGCCGAAGGCCTGGCCGGCGACCCCGCCGGACGATCCCTCTTGGAGGCAGTGTTCGCCAACAGCCCGTTTCTGACCCATTGTATTTTATCGAATATAGGGCCTTTTGTCCGAATTCTCACCCTCGAACCGGATGCCGTCCTAAGCGAAGTCTTGGACCGGCTCAAGGACGAACTTGCCCATGAAAACGACCGCGAAGCGCTGATGGCCGGCCTGCGCCGCGCGCGCCGGGAGGCCGCGCTGGTGATTGGATTGGCGGATTTGAGCGGCCATTGGCAGGTCGAGCGGGTCACCGCGGCGCTCTCGGACTTCGCCGATGCCGCGCTCTCGGCCGCGCTCCGCCACCTGCTGCGCGCCGCGGCCAAGCGCGGCGAAATGGAGCTCACCGATCCGGAAGCGCCGGAGCACGCCTGCGGATACGTGGTGCTGGCCATGGGCAAGCTGGGCGCGGGCGAGCTCAACTACTCCTCGGACATCGACCTGATCACGCTGTATGACCCCGAGCGGGCGCGCATCACCGAGGGCCGCGACCCAGGCAAGGACTTCGAGCGCTTGACCCGCGATCTGGTGCGGCTGATCGAGGAGCGCACCGGCGATGGCTACGTTTTTCGCACGGATTTGCGGCTGCGCCCGGATCCTGGCGCAATGCCGCTGGCAATATCGGTCAACGCCGCGATGACTTATTACGAGAGCATGGGCCAAAATTGGGAGCGCGCCGCGATGATCAAGGCGCGGCCGGCGGCCGGCGACCTGAAACTCGGCGCGGATTTCCTGACCGAGCTGCGCCCCTTTGTCTGGCGCAAGCACCTGGACTTCTGGGCGATCCAGGACATCCATTCGATCAAGCGCCAAATCCACGCGCATCGGGGCGGCGCCCGGATCGCGGTCGAGAGCCACGACATCAAGTTGGGCCGCGGCGGCATCCGCGAGATCGAATTATTTGCCCAAACCCAACAACTGATCTGGGGCGGCCGCGAACCGGGCCTGCGCGCCGCCAAAACCCTGGAGGCGCTCGCCGCCCTCGCCGAGGCCGGCCACATCGATGCCGCGGCAGCCGAGGACCTCCGTACGTGTTATCGGGAGCTGCGCCGCATCGAGCACCGGCTGCAGATGGTCGATGACCGCCAGACCCAACGCTTGCCCGAGGACGAGAACGGCATCGCACAGATCGCCGCCTTCCTTGGATACGACGGCGCCGAGGAATTTCGCGCCGCGCTTCTGGCCATCCTGGGCCGGGTCGAGGCGCACTACGCTGAATTGTTCGAGGCGGCCCCCGCGCTGACCCCGGGCGGCAACCTGGTGTTTACCGGCGGCGAGCCGGAGCCGGGCACCCTCGCCACCCTGGAAGCGCTCGGCTTCAAGGAGGGCGAGAAGGTTTTTCACCTGGTGCGGGCCTGGCACCATGGCCGGCACCGGGCGACCCGATCGACCCGGGCGCGCGAAATCCTGACCGAGTTGATGCCGACGCTCCTGGGGGCGCTGGGCAAGACCACCCAGCCCGATCTGGCGCTGGCCAAATTCGACGAATTCCTGTCCGGCTTGCCGGCCGGGGTGCAGCTATTTTCCATGATCCACGCCAACCCGCGGCTGCTCGACATGCTGGCCGAGATCATGGGTGGGGCCCCGGCACTGGCCGATCGGCTGAGCCGCAACTCGGCGCTGCTCGACGCGGTGCTCTCGGTTGATTTCTTCGATCCCATCCCCGGGGCCGCGGAGCTGTCCGGCGAACTCGCGGTAACACTCGCCCAGGCGCGTGACTTCCAGGACGTCCTCGACCTGGCGCGGCGCTGGGCCAACGACCGCAGGTTCCAAGTCGGGGTCCACATCCTGCGCCATCAGGCCGACATCGACGAATCCGGACGCGCGCTGAGCGACATCGCCGACACGGTGCTGGCCGGACTTTACCAGCCGGTGCTCGACGAACTGGCCCAGGCTCACGGGCGGGTTCCCGGTCCGGGGCTGGCGGTGCTCGCGCTGGGCAAGCTGGGGGCGCGCGAGATGACCGTGGCCTCGGACCTGGATCTGGTCTTCATCTACGAGGCCGCGGAGGGTGCGGAACAATCCGACGGCCCCAAGCCACTGGCCGCCAGCCCGTACTTCGCGCGCCAGGCGCAGCGCTACATCAATGCGCTGAGCGCGCTCACCCCCGAGGGCCAGCTCTACGAGATCGACATGCGCCTGCGCCCCTCGGGCAACGCCGGGCCGATCGCCACCCCCTTGGCCGGCTGGCGCCGTTACTACAAACAGGAGTCCTGGACCTGGGAGCAGATGGCCCTGAGCCGGGCCCGGGTGGTGGCCGGCGACCCAGCCTTACACGCGCGCATCGAAACGACGATCGGCGAGATCCTGACCGCGCCGCGCGACCCGGACAAGCTGTTGGTCGACGTGGCAGAGATGCGCGCCCGGCTCGCGCGCGAGCGGCCGGCGCCGACGCTGTGGAGCGTCAAGCACCTGCGCGGCGGCCTGACCGATCTGGAATTTTTGGCCCAGTACCTGATGCTCCGCCACGCCCAGGCCCACCCGGAGGTGCTCGATGGCTCGACTCAAGCGGCCCTCGAAAAGCTGGCCCGGGCGGGCCTGATCGGCGCCAACCTCGCCCGGCGCCTGATCGAGGCGACGCGCTTGGTTCGCCAGGTCCAAGGCATGCTGCGCCTGACTTCCGGCCCCGCCTTCGACGCCGACAGCGGCACCGAGGGGCTCCGGGCCTCCCTCGCCCGCGCCGCCGGCATGGACGACTTCGCGACCTTGAGAGGCGCGCTCGCCGCCAGCGCCCAGGAGGTCCACGAGATCTTCATCGACACCATCGAGGAACCGGCGCGCAAGCTGGGCGCAAACCTCGAGGGAACCAAGCCCCCATGACCGGTCATCGGGTGTTCGGGCTCGGCGATCTGATGCTGCAGGGCGGCGCCACGCTTCCCGCCGCGCGAATCGCTTACAAGACCTACGGCCGCCTCAACGAAGATCGGTCGAATGCGATCCTCTATCCGACCTCCTACAGCGCCCAGCATTCGGACATCGAATGGCTGATCGGCGAAGATGGCGTGCTCGACCCGAGCTGCTATTTCATCGTCATCCCCAACATGTTCACCAACGGGCTATCGTCGTCTCCCAGCAATACCGAGATGCCCGGCGGGCTCGGCAGCTTCCCGGGCATCACGGTCGCCGACAACGTGCATGCCCAGCGCCGCCTGTTGACCGAGGCGCTGGGCGTGGAGCGGTTGGCCCTGGTCTACGGCTGGTCCATGGGCGGGCAACAGGCCTACCACTGGGGCGCGCTCTATCCGGAGGCGGTGGACCGAATCTGCGTGGTCTGCGGCTCGGCCCGGACCGCGCCCCACAACCAGGTCTTTCTCGAAGGGGTCAAGGCGGCGTTGACCGCCGATGCCGCCTACCGCGACGGCTGGTTCCACGAGCCGCCGGTGCGCGGGCTCAAGGCCATGGCCCGGGTCTACGCCGGCTGGGCGCTGTCCCAGGCGTTCTACCGCGCGGAGCTGTGGCGCGGGCTGGGCTACGCCACGCTGGAGGCGTTTCTCGTCGAATCCTGGGAGGCCCAGTTCCTGCGCCGCGACGCCAACGACCTGCTGGCCCAGATCTGGACCTGGTGGCACAGCGACATCGCCGACAACGAGATCTATCGCGGCGACCTCGCGGCAGCGCTCGGCGCGATCCGGGCCAAGGCGCTAATTATGCCGAGCCAGACCGACCTCTACTTCCGCACCGCCGACAACGAAAGCGAACGCCGGCACCTGGCCGACGCCGAACTGCGCCCAATCCCCTCGATCTGGGGCCACCGCGCCGGCAACCCGCGCGACAATCCCCCAGACGCCGCCTACCTACGCGCCGCCGTCGCCGAATTGCTGGCAGCGCAAGCGTGACGAACGCCGGGTAAGACGTAAGATAGGGGACAAACGTAGATAGGGTAGATAGGGGACAGTCCCCTTTTTTTATGGCTTACTTCCTTTATTACAGTAAGATACCCCTATGCCTCGAAAGACTCGCACCCTCTTCGGTGGTTTTTGCTATCACATCATCAACCGCGGTAACGGCCGCGCCCAGGTGTTTCATGGCGCGGCGGACTACCGCGAGTTCCTCAAACTGATGGCCGCCACCGCCGGCGAGCGCCCGCCTCCGCGCCTGGCTCCGCGCCTGGCCCCGCGCCTGGCCCCGCGTTTGCTCGCCTATTGCCTGATGCCCAACCACGTTCACCTGGTGCTGTGGCCGCGCGAGGACGGCGAGGTGAGCCGCTGGATGCAGTGGCCTGATGACCGCCCAGGTCCGCCG
>Ga0255057_10000645_pt1 | contig 19757 bp, 14 predicted proteins | sample Cases_109_6_MG_FD_189022 | JGI IMG/M metagenome (GOLD analysis project Ga0255057, IMG submission 189022) | Seawater microbial communities from Amundsen Gulf, Northwest Territories, Canada - Cases_109_6 | ecosystem: Environmental > Aquatic > Marine > Gulf | place: Canada: Northwest Territories... | reverse complement strand
GGGCACGCTGATCCTGCTCATCACGGCATTCGTCTACATTGCGGGCCGAGGCTGGCTCGCCTCGCCATGGATCGAGGGCGTGCCGACCGCCGCTCCCATCCCCGCCGAGCTGCTGGCCGAGCGCGCGCGGGCTCAGCGCACGGCCGCCGTCCTGGCCGGTGTCAACGAGCCGAAGCAGATCCTCTTCGGCGACCTGCACGTGCACAGCACCTTCTCCACCGACGCCTTCATGCAGTCGCTACCGCTGACGGGCGGCGATGGCGCCCACCCGGTCTCTGACGCCTGCGATTTCGCCCGCTACTGCTCGGCCCTGGATTTCTGGTCCATCAACGACCACGCCCTGGCGCTGACGCCGCGCCGCTGGTCCGAGACGGTCGAGTCCATGCGCCAGTGCGACTCCGTCTCCGGAGACCCGGGCGCACCCGATGTGGTGCCCTTCCTGGGCTGGGAGTGGACCCAGGTGGGTACCACGCCGGAGAACCACTGGGGCCACAAGAACGTGGTCCTCAAAGAGCTCGACGAGGCCAGCATCCCCGTTCGGCCGATCTCCGCCGGGCTGCCACGCGGTGCGGATACCCGCGTCGTGCCGTCGACATTGGCCATGGGCCTGCTGAGCCTGGCCGGGATGGGGCGCGGAGGTCCCGACCTGGTGACCTACCTGCAGGAGCAGATCCGCGTCACACCTTGCCCCGCCGGCGTGCCGGTGCGCGAGCTACCCGCCGACTGCTTCGAGACGGCGCCCACACCCGGCGAGCTCTTTGCGAAGCTCGACGACTGGGGGCACGAGTCCATCGTGATTCCCCACGGCACCACCTGGGGCTACTACACACCCCTGGGCTCGAGCTGGGACAAGCAGCTGCATCCCTCCCAGCACGATCCCGCGCGTCAGACGCTGGTCGAGGTCTACTCCGGGCACGGGAATTCGGAGGAGTACCGCAGCTGGCACGACGTGGTGCGAGGCTCCGAGGGTGCCGAGTGCCCGCCGCCGCGCCAGGACTACCTGCCCTCCTGCTGGCGGGCGGGAGAGATCATCCGGGAGCGCTGCCTCGAGGACGACGAGGAAGCGGAGGAGTGCGAGCAACGCGCCGCCGAGGCGCGGGCCAACTACCTGGCCGCTGACGTCTCGGGCTTCCTGTCCGTCCCCGGCCAGACGGGCCGCGACTGGGGCGACTCGGGCCAGTGCCGCGACTGCTTCCTGCCCGCCTTCAACGCCCGGCCCAAGAGCTCCGTGCAGTACATGATGTCGCTCTCGAACTTCGAGGTGAGCGAGCGACCCCAGCGCTTCCGCTTCGGCTTCATCGCGTCGAGTGACGTGCACTCCGCGCGGCCGGGGACGGGCTACAAGGAGTACGCGCGCAAGGACATGACCGAGCTGCGCTTCGGGAACTTCGCCGAGATTCCCGGCCTCGGGCCTCCGGCGAGCGACCCGGAGCCGCGCTCGCGGCCCTTCGATCCCGAGACGTCGAGCCAGATCTTCTTCGGCCTGCTGGAGTCCGAGCGCCAGGCCTCGTTCTTCTTGACCGGCGGGCTGGTGGCAACCCACGCGGCCGGCCGTAGCCGCGACGCCATCTGGGACGCCCTGCAACGCCGCGAGGTCTACGGCACCAGTGGGCCGCGCATCCTGCTCTGGTTCGACCGCATCGATCCCGACACGGGCGAGCGTCAGCCCATGGGCTCCGAGGCGCTCATGCAACGGGCGCCCGTCTTCCAGGTACGCGCGCTGGGCTCCTTCGAGCAGCAGCCAGGCTGTCCCGAGGCGTCGGCCGAAGCCATCTCCGCCGAGCAGCTCGAGAGGCTCTGCCGCGGCGAGTGCTACCACCCGGGCGAAGAACGCCGCGCCATCACGCGCGTCGAGGTGGTGCGGATCCGCCCGCAGGTCCAGCCCGGGGAGCCGGTGGAGGGCCTGATCGAGGACCCCTGGAAGGTGCTGCCCTGCCACCCCGATCCGGCTGGCTGCCGCGTGACCTTCGAGGACAGCGAGTTCCCGCAGGCGGGGCGCGACACCCTCTACTACGTGCGCGCCATCGAGGAGCCGAGCCCGGCTGTCGACTCCGATGGCGTGGCCTGCCTGGGCACACCGGAAGAGGAGGACTGCCTGGGTGAGGTCGAAGAGCGGGCCTGGTCCTCGCCCATCTTCGTCGACTACGCCGGGAGCTGACGGCACTGAGGGCTGACTCGGTGTCGATTCTGGTGCAGACTGCCATCCCCTCTGCGGCGTCAAAGGAGAGAATTCCATGAAACGCTCTGCCCTGATCTACCTCGCGGGCTTCCTCAGCTGTGTGTGCGTGCTGATGCTCCTCGGAGCGAAGCAATCGGCCACCAAGGCGGTCGCGGACCGGGACGTCTATTACCCGGGCTCCGAGAATCTGGCCCCCGATGAGATGCGCATCGTGGCCCTGGGGACGGGAATGCCGAGCGTGCGACCCAAGCAGGCGGCGGCCTGCTGGCTGGTCGAGCTCGGCAACGGGGACAAGTTCCTGTTCGATATCGGCAGCGGCTGTCACGAGCGACTGGCCGCCCAGAAGATCCCCTACGACTTCCTGAACAAGGTCTTCATCGGCCACCTGCACGTCGACCACATGGGCGATCTGCCGTCGCTCTGGCTCGGCGGTACGGTGATGAACCGGCTGGTGCCCCTGCGTATCTGGGGCCCCAGCGGCGGTACGCCCGAGCTCGGGACCAAGGTCTCCATGGAGAAGATGAAGGAGATGTACGTCTGGGACATCGGCACGCGCTCCGGTGTCATCGACTTCCGCGGAGGTGCGTTGGAGGTAAACGAGTTTCCCTTCGACGGCGTCAACGAGGTCATCTACCAGGAGAACGGCGTGACTGTGCGCAGCATCCCCGCCGTGCACGGCCTCGACGGCGCGGTGAGCTTCATCCTGGAGTGGAACGGGCTCAAGTTCGTGTACGGGAGCGATACCTTCCCGAACAAGTGGTACGTCGAGCATGCCAAGGGCGCTGACGTGGCCATCCACGAGTGCTTCCTGCCCCCGACCCTGCTGGTCACGAAGCAGGGCTTCGCGCCCATGGAGGCCCTGATGGTGGGCACCCAGGGCCACACCTCCCCGGAGCAGTTCGGCAAGGTGATGTCGCTGGTCAAGCCGCGTCTCGCCATCGGCTACCACTTCTACAACGACTTCGACACCGAGCCGGAGGTGCGCGGGCGCGTGCGCAAGACCTACGCTGGCCCGTTGGACCTGGCCCTCGACTACATGGTCTGGAACGTCACCAAGGATGGGATCCGAGTGCGCATGTCGGCGGTGGACGAGGAGGTCTGGCCTGGCCCCGCGCAGATGAAGAAGCTCCCGCCCGACACGGGCTCCGCCATCGCCTTCTCGGACTTCACGAAGTCCGGCGCGCTGCCCTTCCCCGAAGTCACGCAGCCCATATTCGACGAGATCAACAAGCTCTACGGCACCGACATCAAGCCCATCTTCGGGGAGTAAGAGAAAGGCGGGGGCTACACCTCGGCGGGGACGTCGAAGCGCTCGCAGTAGGCGCGGAAGCGCTCGCGCTCCTTGTCGCGCTCGAGGCCCGTGTCTTCGAAGCGGTAGCGGTGCGCGCCGCGCCGGCCCTGGGGCTTGGCCTCGAGGTAGGCTCGCATGCGTCGCTCCGCTTCGGCTTCGAGCTCCTCGCCGAAGTGGCGGTAGAGGCTGCGGATCTGGCCGATGGGGTCCCGGAGCAGGTCTGAGTAGCGCACGTCGAAGACACGGTCCTGCGGCAGCAGCCCCGCGTCGCGCTGGGCCATCGACTTCTACAGCATGTGCGCCACCGAGCGGGTCATCTGCTTCGCGATGCGCAGCGCATCGATCTGGTCCGAGCGCAGCCAGTAGAGCGTGGCGGCCAGGCTCGCCATGGAGGGCAGCACCCGCAGCGGGTCGCGGTGGGTCTGCACGATGCGGGCGTCCGGGTAGACGGCGAGCAGCGCCTCCAACGACCACAGATGCGAGGGCGCCTTCAGCACCCAGCGTCCCGTTGGATGCCGCCACTGGAGCAGCTGCAGCACGCGCCGGTGCTGGGCGAAGCCGGGCCGCATGTCGCAGCTCGCGAGCCAGCGCGAGTAGCTCGGCACCTGGTAGAAGCCCGAGAGCAGGTCGCTGCGGAAGGCCTGGGCGCTCAGGTAGATGCACTCCTGCGGTACGCGCCCACCGTTCTCGTGCATGGTGGCGTAGGCCGGCGCGATCTTCTCCCACAGGCGCACCTCGCGGTCGGCGCGCGCGATGCGCGGGTCCGTCTCGAAGCTGGCCGCTTCGGGGGGCGGGCAGGGCCGCAGCGCTTCCCAGGTGAGCAGCGCCCGGTGGCTCCGGTCCTGGGCCAGCAGCTCGTGCAGGATGGAGGTGCCGGAGCGTCCGGATCCGGTCACGAAGATCGGCCCGCGCAGCTCTTGCCGGCCGATCTGTGGGTAGCTCTTCCAGGTGTCGGTTACGCGCAGGCGGCTCTCGAGCAGTGTCGCGATCTCGTTGCGGGCGAGCCGGCGGCCGAGCGGCGTGAGCCGGGCCTCGGAGTCGAGCGCCGCGCACAGGATCTCGAAGGGCTCGCGGAAGTCTTCGCTGCCGAAGTCCGAGAGGCGCGCGCGGTCGACGGCCGCGTCGAGCAGGCTGCCCGAGTCGAGCCGCACCCCCGGCGCGAAGCGTGCTCGGCCCAGCGCGTTGAGGGCGCGCACCCAGCGGGGGCGGTCGCCGGGCTGAAATGCCATGCCGGCGCTAGGCCCGCAGCTCCGAGAATTTCACGACAGAGAGCTGCGGCAGCGGCGGGTCGTCGCCGGCCAGCAGCCAGCGGAAGCACATGGCGCCCTCGGCGTGCCCCGCGGTGTCGAGCCAGTTGGGCACGCCCGGGTCCTGGTGGGCCACGATCAGGCGAGCGGCGCCGTCGTGCGCGGCCTTCGCTCGCTGGTGGTTGGTGGCCACCGCTCGCGTCTCGTAGTCGAGCGATTCGAGCCAGTAGTTGCAGAGTTGGAAGCCCCAGTAGAGGAAGCGAGGGGCCGGAGTGACCTCGACCACGAGCGCCTCCTCAGGAGCCAGGCGCCAGTAGCCGGGGGCGTAGTAGATGTCGGGATCACCGTGCAGGTGCCGGGTCTCCCGGCCGGGGGCGCCGAGCAGCTGGTTCGGGCGTCGGGCCCAGCTGGCGGACATCTTGAGGAAGAGTTGGGTGCAGCCCAGCACGAAGGCGGCGGCGCGCCGCAAGCCGGCGGCCAGAGCCTCGGGAGAGAGCGGCGCTGGCGGACCGGCTGCACCCAGGCGTTCGATGCTGAGCTGCGCCGGGCGCTGGGCGTCGCGGTCGAAGAATGTCTGACGCAGGATCATGCCGCGGGCCCGCGGGTCGAGGCGGATCCAGTTGCCCGGCCGCTCCTCCGCGCTCAGGTAGAGCTCGAAGCTGCCGTCGGCCGCGACCGAGAACTCGTCCAGCTGATGCTGCGCCAGCGTTCCGACGCTTTCGGAGCCGCCGTAGAAGTCACCCCCGACCGTGATCCCCAGGTAGGGAGCTTCTCCGCGTTGGCCCCAGAGCCGGTAGTCGTGGGCGGGATCCAGCGCGCAGCGCAGGTAGAGGTTGTCGGGGTTGTCCACCCCGTACTTCATGTGCGCGTCGGAGTTGCAATAGAGCTTCGGGTGGAGCGGGTCGCCGTTCTCGACGAAGGTCCACAGCGCCGTGGTGGCCAGGCGGCTGAGGTAGCGGTAGCCCTCGGCCTGGTCTAGCGCCGTGGCGGGCGCTGCACTGCCTCGCAGCATCTCCTCGGCCTGGCGCAGTGCGTCGAGCCACTCGCGGTGAGCCGCCGCAGCGAGGCCCGGCAGGGAGCTCATGTCACCGGGCGTCCGGGTACATGAGCGCGTGGGTGCCTACTCACAGCGCATCCGGGTACATGAGCGCGTGGGTGCCGCCGTCCACGAAGAGCACCTGGCCCGTCACGTACGATGCGTCGCGGCCCAGCAGGAAGCACACCGCGCCGGCGATCTCGTCGGCGGGTGCCGAGCGGCCCAGCGGAACGGGCAGGGCGTGGATGGCCGGCGCGTGCTCCTCGTCTGCCAGCAGGCGTTCGAGCATCGGTGTCTCCATCTTGCCCGGGCCCACGCAGTTGATGCGCACGCCGCGCTGGCCCCACTCGGGCGCGCGCCGGCGCACGGCCTGGGCCAGCGCCCGTTTGGCGTTGCAGTAGGCGGTGTTGCCGTCTCGGCCCTCGATCAGCTCGACGGCACGCTTCTCGTCGCTCGCGTGACACGCCTCGATGTACTCGGGGATCGTGAGCGCTTCGACTGCGCCGCCTAGGGACGAGATCGCCACCGCCGCCGGAGCGCGGCCGGCAGCCAGCCGGTCGAGCAGGCCGTCGAGGATGGCGACCGCCCCGAAGTAGTTCACCCGCGTGATACCCACGGCCTCGTCGTAGGGCCCCAGCGCAGCGCAGGAAACCACCCCCTCGAGACCGTCGGGCGCCACTTCTAGCGCCGCGGCGACGGCCCGGGCGCGACCCTCCGGCTCCCCGAGGTCGCAGACGAACTCCGCGTCGTGGCGGTCGATTCCGACGACCCGGTGCCCCTCCTTTTCGAGCCGGCGCCGCAGCGCCGCTCCCAGCCCCGATGCGCTTCCGGTAACGACGATGCTTCCCATGGAGCGATTCTATCAGGGACGCAGTGTGTAGTGGCGCGGGCCGCCCAGCAGCGCCAGCTCCGCCTGGATCTCCTCGATCCATTGGCACAAGCGCGGACGTGTCTCGCGCGGATCGATCAGGTCGTGGACGCCGAAGTCCTCGGAACGCGGAAAGATCGACTGGGCGGCTGCGGTCTCGTCCTCGAGCTCGCGCCGGCGGGCCTCCGGGTCGTCGGCAGCCTCGATTTCCCGGCGGTACGCAAGCGCGACACCGCTCTCCACCGGCAGGGCTCCGGCCTCAGCAGAGGGCCAGGCGATCACGCTGGCCCGCGGCCCCAGATGGATGCCCGCCGCCACACCGAAGGCCTTGCGCACCAGCACCGCGAACCACGGCACTTCGGTCTGGAGCACCGCGAACATGGCCTCCATGCCGGCGCGGATCGTGCCCGCCTGCTCTGCGTCCGGGCCGATCATGAAGCCCGGCTCGTCGACGAAGCTCAGGATCGGAAGGTGGAAGCTGTCGCAGAGCTCGACGAAGCGGCGCACTTTTCGTGAGGCATCGGCGGTCATGGCGCCGCCGGAGTGGCGGCAGTCGTTGGCGAGCACGCCCACCGGTTGCCCACTCACCCGCGCCAGACCGGTGACGAGCGAGCGCCCATAGAGGGGAGCCAATTCGAAGAAGGAGCCGAGGTCCACCACCAGCTCGACGAGGCGGCGCATCTTGTAGGCGCGGCGGCGGTTGCGTGGCACCAGGGAGGCGAGCTCCTCTTCGCGGCGTTCAGCCGGGTCGTCGCAGGGGACGACGGGCGGCGCCTGCCACACATTGCTGGGCAGGTAGCCGAGGAAACGGCGGATCTGCTCCAGGGCGCTGGCCTCGTCCTCGGCCAGGTTCCCCACGACGCCGCTGCGCAGGTGCACATCCGCCCCGCCGAGCTCCTCTTTCGTGGCCTGGACGCCGAGGGCTCGCTCCACCAGTGCGGGGCCGCCCGTCAATACCTGCGCGGTGTCGCGCGTCATGACGGAGAAGTGCGACGCCACCAGACGCGCGGCCGGGAAGCCCGCCACGGGGCCCAGGGCTGCACAGGCCACGGGTACGCTGGCGAGGGCCTCCATGCACAGCAGGTTCAGCGGCGAGGCCGAGGTGAAGTCGTAGCCCGAGCGCCCCCGGGTGCCGCTGGCGCCCTTGACGGTCGCGCCGCCGCCCTCGAGCAAGCGCAGCAGCGGTACCCGGCGCTGGATCGCCAGCTGGTCGATGTGGAGTCCCTTCTTGAGGGAGCCTTCACTGTAGGCGCCGCCGCGCACGGTGAAGTCGTCGCCGCCCACCACCACGGGACGCCCGTCGATCCGCGCCAGCCCGTGGACGACGTTGGCGGGCGTGAAGCCCACCAGGCGTCCCTCGCCGTCGTGCTCGGGAGCACCGGCGATGCCGCCTTGCTCGCGGAAGCTGCCGGCGTCGACCAGGGCTTCGATGCGCTCGCGTACGCTGAGCCGTCCGCGCTCATGCTGCCGCGCGACGGCCTCCTCGCCGCCCTGTTCCCGGGCCAGGGCCCGCCGGCGCTCGATCTCGTCGCTCTCCTCCTTCCAGCTCATGGCGCGCGATGATACCAGGAGCGAGCGAGTGCCGGCGCTGCCGAAGCGCTCGGAGTAGAAGGCATCGCGCTCGCCGTCGTGGACGCGCGGCTCTATGCTCGCCGGCTCCGGCGCAAGTACTCTCCTGCTCGCTCGCCGCGCAACAGGTGATCATGCCCCTCGATCTGCACAGCCTCGCCGCCCCCGGCCACACGGCTCTCGTCACCCAGGAGTGCCAGCGCGGCGTGATCGGCGACCACTCGGCCCTGCCCGAGCTGGCGGCGGCGGCGCAGCAGGCCCTGCCCGCCATGCGCGAGCTGGTGCTGGCGGCGCGCTCGGTCGGCGTTCCGGTGATCCACTGCACCGCGCTGCGCCGCCCCGACGCCCAGGGCGCCAATACCAACGCCCGCATCTTTCAGTACATGGCGAAGACGCAGCACCCGCTGCACCCGGGCTCGGAAGCTGCGGAGCTGGTTCCCGAGATTCCTCTGGCCGAGCAGGATCTGGTGCTCTCGCGCCTGCACGGGCTCTCGCCCTTCCACGGCACCGAGCTCGACTTCGTGCTGAGAAACCTCGGGGTCAGCACCCTGGTGGGGGTGGGCGTATCCGTGAACGTGGCGATGCAGAACCTGGCCTTCGACGCCGTGAACTCGGGCTACCAGATGGTGATCCCGCGCGATGCCGTGGCGGGCTTTCCCGCCGAATACGTGAAGGCCGTCTTTGCTCACACCCTGGGCGCGGTGGCCACGCTCGTGAGCGCGGCCGACCTGCTCGCCGTCTGGCGCTGAGCGCCATCGAGAGCCCGCCCTAGAAGCGGATCATCAGCTTCGACCAGCCCTGGACGAAGTCCGTCACCAGGCGCTCGGAGCGCGCCAGGTCCAGCTGGTACTCGGGCCGCTTCGCCAGTAGCTCCTCGATCAGCACGCGGCCTTCGAGCTTGGCGGCGTGGATGCCGAGGCACAGGTGCGTGCCGTGGCCGAAGGAGAGCAGGCGCGGGATCTGGCGCTTTACGTCGAAGGAGTCGGGGTTCTCGAACTCGTCCTCGTCGCGGTTGGCCGAGGGGTAGAGGTAGAGCACGGGCTGTCCCGGCTTCAGCTTCTTGCCGCGGATCTCGATCTCGTTGGTGACGGTGCGGCACAGGAACTGCGTGGGCATGTCGTAGCGCAGCACCTCGAGGAAGGCGTTCGGAACCAGCTCCGGGTTCGCGGCCACCTCCGCGCGTTGGTCGGGATGCTCGCCCAGCCACTGCACCGCGCTGGCGAAGACCTTGGGCAGTGTCTCGGAGCCGCCGATGATGAGCAGCGAGATGTGCGAGGCGATGGATGCGGTGTCGAGCTTCTGTCCGTCGATTTCGACGTTGTTGAGCAGGCTGACGAGGTCGTCCCTGTCGCCCTCCACGCGCCGCTTCTCGGAGAGCTGGGCGAAGTAGCCGAACATCTCCTCCATGGCGGCCAGCCCGTCGGCCGTCATGCCGTCGACACCGGGCTCGCGTCCGAAGAAGCGCCACACCAGGTCGTTCATGTGCTCCGTGTCTTCGAGCGGAATGCCCGTGACCATGCAGGCGACGGTCACCGAGACCTTCGACGCCAGGTCGGACATCACGTCCAGCTCGCCGCGCTCGAGGGCTGCCTCGAGATTGGTGCGCGCCACCTCGCGGATTACGGGCTCGAGCTTGCCGATGGCCGCCGGCGTGAAGTGGTGGCGCATCTGGGAGCGCAGCTGGGTGTGCTGGGGCGGGTCCATCAGGTTCAGCATCGGCGTCACCGGCTGCACCTTGGTGAGCAAGTGTGCCGAGGTGGTGCCCTGGGCCGCGGAGAAGTGCTTCGCGTCCATGGAGCAGGCCCAGATGTCGTCGAACTTCGAGAGCGCCCAGGCGTCGTATTCCTCGATGTGGTAGACGGGCGCCTCCTTGCGCATCTGCTTGTAGATGGGATGCGGATCCCGCATGACTTCTTCGGAGAACGGGTTGTACTGGACCATGGCTCACCTCCCTCGCGTGACCGGGTAGAATATTGCAGGCGACTGTGCGGCACTATTCGGGCGGGCTCCTGCCGAGCTAGAATCGGTGACCGTGAGCGCGCCGCAGCCGAAACCGTCCGCGACCGTCGTCGTGGTCCGAGATGCCGGACAGCTCCAGGTGCTGCTGCTCGAGCGGGTCCGGAGCCCCGGAACCTGGGTGTTCCCCGGCGGGAAGGTCGATCCTTCCGACGGAAGCGTCGACGGCGAGAGCTGGGAGCCCGCGGCGCGGAGCGCGGCGGTGCGCGAAGCCCGCGAAGAGGCGGCGCTTGCGCTCGACGCGGACGCCCTGCTGCCGATCTCCCGCTGGATCACACCGGACCTGGTCTCCAAGCGCTTCGACACGCTCTTCTTCGCCGTCCGTGTGGAGCCCGACGTCGTGGTGCGCCCGGACGGCGGTGAGATGCAGAGCCACCGCTGGTGGGCCCCCGCCGACGCGCTCGAAGCCCACCAGCGCGACGAGATTTCGCTGGCGCCACCGACCTTCGTGACCATCTCCTGGCTGATCCAGCACTCCGACAGCCACGCGGCGCTGCGCGCGCTTGCCGAGTCGGAGCCTGTCACCTTCCGGCCCCGCATCTCCAAGGACGCCTCGGGACAGACCTGCATCTTGTACCCCGGAGACGCCGGCTACGAGAGTCATGCCCCGGAAGCGGCGGGCGCGCGCCACCGGCTCCGAGTCCTGCCCGATGGCTGGCGCTACGAGAGGGACTGAAGCCCGCTCTAGGCAGCGACACGATTCTCTGGCGTGTAACGCACCCGCATCTCCGCGCAGGTCCGCACCAGGGCGGAGGGCCGCAGCACCGGGCCACCGGCGGCGTACTCCATGTCGGGCAGCCGCCGCAGCAGCGCTTCGAATGCCACCCGCATCTCCATCCGCGCCAGGTTGGCGCCCAGGCAGAAGTGGTTGCCCAGGCCGAAGGCGACGTGGCTCGGGTTCCGCTCGACGCGGAAGCTCTCCGGGTCGTCGAAGGCCTCCTCGTCCAGGTTCGCCGACGGGTAGAGCAGCAGCACCCGCTGGCCGGCTTCGATCTTGTGCCCGCGCAGCTCGGTGTCCTGCAGGACGGTTCGCGAGAAGGAGTTCACCGGCGACACCAGACGCAGCATCTCCTCCACGGCCGAGTTGAGCAGCGATGGGTCCTGCTGCAGCTTGGCGCGCTCTCCGGGGTTCTCGATCAGGAGCTGCATGCCACCGGAGATGCCGTTGCGCGTGGTCTCGTTGCCAGCCACGAGCAGGATCACCAGCAGCTTGATCAGCTCGTCGTTGGCGAGGCCCATGTCCATGTCCTTGACGGCGTGGAAGGTGGCCGAGTTCTCGTCGTACTTGCGCAGCAGCCCGTCGTCCTTGGCACCCGCCAGGATGCTCACGATGTCGTCCTGGGGATGGCGCCTGCGGTCCTCGATGATCTCCGTGATGTAGGTCGCATACTCCATGTACGCCTGCCCCGCCTTCGCGACGATCGCGGGGTCATCCATGTTGCCGTCGGCGGCGATCATGGAGTCGGACCAGTGGTGGAAGCGCTCGTAGTCCTCCTCGCGGATGCCCATCATGGAGGCGATCAGCCACAGCGGGAGAGGCACCGAGATGCTCTCCACGAAGTCGCACTCGCTCTTGTCGGCCACCGCGTCGATGGCGCGCTTGGTCAGCGCGCGAAAGGTGACCTCGAGCTTCTTGACCATGCGCGGCGTGAAGCCCTTGTTGACCAGGCTCCGCAGCTGACCGTGCCGCGGCTCCTCCTCGTCGATCAGGCCGATCTTGGTGTCCGTGCTGGGCCGCACGCCCAGGCCCGAGGTGAAGATTTCCTGGTGCTTCGATACGTAGGACACGTCCTCGAACTTCGAGATCAGCCAGAGCTGGTCTGTCTCGGACCAGTGCACTGGCGAGTTGTGCCTCAGCCACGCCATACGCGGGCGCATATCGCTCTCGATCCAGTTCTTCGAGTCCGTGAAGGCGACGTCCAGGTCGATCATCGGGAGCTGCTCCTTGCTGCTAGGGCCGGTCCGGTTGTCTGCGAGCTGCGAATAGCCTGTCTACGAGCTCGGTGAGGAAGTGCTTCTGGCGATCCAGCGAATCGGGCGAGAGCAGGTCCTCTCCGCCCAGGTCCCGGTAGAGCGGGGCCATCGTGAAGTAGCCGACCACGACGTGGTACATGGCCAGCACGAGCAGGGGGATCTCCTCCGCCGGCCAGGCGTCGGCGGCACTCGCGCGCGCCATCTCCTGGCCGCGCGTGAGAACCGGGACGATCCACTCGCGTAGTAGCGGTGTAAGGCGCTCGCCACCGGTCAGTGTCTCGTGCTGAACGAGACGCGGCAGGTTCGGTTGCTGAGCCAGCAGATCGACGATGCGCGTGGCCACGACGCCGGAGTCCGCGTCCCCGCGCACCACGAACTCCGACAGCACGCGCAGCACAGGCCCCACGCCGCGCTCGAGGACGGCGGCGTAGAGCGCGTCCTTGCTCTCGAAGTGGTTGTAGAGGCTGGGGTTGCGGATGCCGACCCGGCTGGCCACGTCGCGCAGGGTGGTGCCGCCGTAGCCACGCTCCGCGAAGAGCTCCTCGGCAGCGTCGAGGATGCGCTCCCGGGTGATCTCGCCCTTGCGACGGGGACGCTCGGCGTCCAGCTCTTGGCGGGTGGCTTGGGGGGTGGGGGGGTGGACCGGCACGGCTTCTTTCTTCGGCGAACCAATAACTAACTAGCGCTAGTTTTTACCTCTGCCGACGAATCAGGTCAAGCTGTTTTCGGCGAGAAATGAAAAGCGCCTGAGTCTCGGCGGGTTGGAGCGATGCGCCGAAGTCCCCTCGGGGAGTTCTAGCGGGCTCTGGGCTGCCGATAGGCCTCGAGGAGCTTCGCCTCGGTCTCACGCACCCCGGCCAGCTGCTCTTCTTTCACGGCCTCGAAGCCGCGGACCTGCTCGGGCAGGCTGGCGATCTCGATCGCCAGCCCGTGCTTCGAGGCCTCCAGGCCGGCCAGCAGTGTCTCGACGTTGGCCTCGTACTCCGCGATCAACTGACGCTCGAGGCGGCGGTGTGGAGTGCGGCCGGGCAGGTCGAAGATGCTGCCGCGCAGGAACTTGAGCCGTGCCAGCAGCCTGAGCGCGCGGAAGACCCAGGGGCCCAGCGTCACCTTGCGCGTGCGACCGGTGCGCGCGTCCCGGCGATCGATGAAGCGGTCGAGGATCGGGATGTGCGGGGGGGCGGCGTGCCACTCCAGGCGGTAGTCGCCCTCGAACTCCGCGTCGAGCTGACGCCGGAAGCTGTCGTCCGTGAACAGGCGCGCGACCTCGTACTCGTCCTTGTAGGCCAGCACCTTGAAGTAGTAGCGGGCCACGGCACGTGCCAGCAGGTCGCCGGCCCCCAGCGCGCGCTCGCGCTCGGCAACCCGTTCCACCAGCTCGCGGTAGCGCTGCGCGTAGCGGCGGTTCTGGTAGCCCGTCAGGAACTCCGCGCGCCGTTCGACCATGGCCTGCAGCGTGTCCGTCTCGGCTTCGCGATCGCGCATGCCCGGCTGGGCCGCACGCTCCACGGCGGCGCGGTCGTGGGCGGCTAGGCGTCCCCAGGCAAAGGCGCGCTTGTTCGCGTCGACCGCGCGCGCGTTGAGCTCCATGGCGCGCTCGAGAGCCCCCAGCGATACGGGCAGGCGGCCCAGCTGGAAGGCGTAGCCCAGCAGGAAGGCGTTGGTGTAGATGGCGTCGCCCATCAACGCGCGCGCCAGCTCGGTGACGGGCAGCGCGTGGCTGGCCTCGTCCCCCGCCGCGCTGCGCATCGCCTGCTCCATGGCGTCGAAGGACAGATCGAGGTCGGGATCGGAGGCGAAGTCAGCGGTGGGAGTGACGTGGGCGTTCATCACCACCGTCGAGCGGCCCTTCGAGAGAGTCGACAGTGCCTCGATGCTGGTGCCGACGACGGGGTCGCAGGCGATCAACAGGTCTGCCGAGGCCAGGCCGATGCGCGTGGCGAAGAGGTCCTCGGGGCGCCGGGCCACGCGCACGTGGCTGGTGACGGGACCGTTCTTCTGCGCCAGACCCGTGACGTCGAGCTCGCAGCTGCCCTTGCCCTCGAGGTGGGCGGCCATGCTGAGAATGGCGCCGACCGTCACCACCCCGCTGCCGCCGATGCCGGTGACCAGCACGTTGAAGGGCTTCTCGCAGTCCGCCGACGGCGGAAGCGGGAGTGCGTCGAAGAGCGCGTCGTCTTCGGCGACGACGTCGCCGGCCGTCTTGCGCAGTCGCCCGCCGTACACGGAGACGAAGCTCGGGCAGTAGCCCTTCACACAGGAGTAGTCCTTGTTGCACGAGGACTGGTTGATCCGCCGCTTGCGTCCGAACTCGGTCTCCACCGGCTCCACGGAGATGCAGTTGCTCTGCACCGAGCAGTCGCCGCAGCCCTCACAGACCAGCTCATTGATCACGATGCGCCGGTCGGGATCCGGGAACTCGCCGCGCTTGCGCAGTCGCCGGGCCTCGGCGGCGCAGGTCTGGTCGTAGACGATCGCCGTGACGCCGGGGACCTCGCGCAGCTCGCGCTGGAGGCGGTCGAGCTCGTCGCGGTGGTGAACTACGACTCCCTTGGGGAAGACGCCCGCGGCGTACTTCTTCGGTTCGTCGGAGAGCACGACGATACGCTTCACGCCCTCGGCCGCGAGCTGGCGTGCCACCTCGGGCGTGGTGACCGCACCGTCGATGCTTTCGCCCTCGATGGGCTGCCCGCCGGTCATGGCCACGGCGCCGTTCACCAGGATCTTGAAGGTGATGTTGACGTCGGCCGTGATGCAGGCCCGGATGGCGAGCAGCCCCGAGTGGAAGTAGGTGCCGTCGCCCATGTTCTGGAACAGATGGGGCAGCTCGACGAAGGGGGCCTGGCCGATCCAGTTGGCGCCCTCGCCCCCCATGTGCGTGGCGCCGAAGGTGCGCCGCCCGGGTGTCCACACGGCCATGCCGTGGCAGCCGATGCCACCCAGGGCGATCGAGCCATCGGGCACCACGGTCGAAGTGTTGTGGGGACAGCCCGAGCAGAAGGAGGGCAGCCGCGTCAGCTGCGAGGGGGAGACCACTCCGCTCGGCTCGGCTAGCGGGGGCAGGGCCTGCGCCTCGTCTCCCAGACGACGCTCGAGCCAAGCCCGGATCACCGCCGCGACGCTGGCGGGCGCCAGCTCGCCCTCGGCGGGCACCAAGGGTGCGCCGGTCTCGTCCTGCTTGCCGAGCAGGCGCGGTCGCTCACTCTGGTTGTAGAGCAGCCGGGCCAGCTGGTCCTCGACGATCGGCCGCTTCTCTTCCACCACCAGCACGTCTTCGAGCCCGCTGCAGAAGCGGCGAGCACCCTCGGGCTCGAGAGGCCAGGTCATCCCCACCTTGTAGACGGCGAGGCCCAGCTCGGCGGCGCGCGCCTCGTCGATAGCCAGATCTTGCAGGGCTTGGCGCACGTCGAGGTAGGCCTTGCCCGCCGTCACGATGCCGAGGCGCCGGCGCGGCGAGTCGAGCACGACCCGGTCGAGGCCGTTGGCGCGCGCGAAGGCCTGCGCCGCAGGCAGCTTCACCTGGTAGAGCTGCTGCTCGATGCGCAGCGGCATGTTGTTGAAGGTGACGTGGTGATCCAGCGCCGGAAACTCGAAGTCGGTCGGCTGCGCGATGCGCACGCGCTGTGGGCCGACCTCCACCGACGCGCCACTGTCCACCGTATCGGTGAGGCACTTGAAGCCCACCCAGCAGCCCGAGTAGCGCGACAGGGCCCAGCCCAGGAGGCCCATGTCCAGATATTCCTGCACGTTCGATGGGTTGAGCACGGGAACACCGCAGTGGATCAGGGCGTGTTCGCTCTGGTGCGCGATGGAGGAAGATCGGGCGGCCGGGTCGTCGCCGCACAGGGCGAGGACACCGCCGCGCGCAGCGGTGCCCAGGTAGTTGCCATGCTTGATCGGGTCGGTGGATCGGTCGACTCCGGGCCCTTTGCCGTACCAGATCGCGAAGACGCCGTCGTAGCGCGGGCCGGGCTGGAGCGAGGCCTGCTGCGAGCCCCATACGGCGGTGGCTGCCAGGTCCTCGTTCACTCCGGGCTCGAAGTGGACGTGGTGCTGCTCCAGCAGCTCGCGGGCCTGCCACAGCGCCATGTCGTAGGTGCCCAGGGGAGAGCCGCGATAGCCGGAGATGAAGCCCGCCGTGTCGAGCCCCGCGGCATGGTCGCGCTGGCGCTGCATCAGCGGCAGACGTACCAGGGCTTGAACGCCCGTCAGGTAGACGCGTCCGCTCTCGCGGCGGTAGCGGTCTTCCAGCTCATAGCTGGCGTCGATGGGGGGGGTCTCCAAGCACGCTCCCGAGCGGCGCCGGCGGGCTACCGCGGGTGAAGGGAAATTGTAACGTGTTTCAGTCGGCTGCGCGGTGCGCGGCTCTCCCCTCGAGGCGCCTGTGAAGATTGGGATCACACTCTTTGCCACCGATCTCTCGATCAGCCCGGTCGAGCTGGCCCGGGAAGCCGAGGCGCGGGGCTTCTACTCGCTCTACCTCCCCGAGCACACCCACATCCCCACCAGTCGCCGCACGCCGCCGCCGACAGGCGACGCCACGCTTGCCGAGGAGTACAAGCGCAGCCTCGACCCCTACATCGCGCTGGCTGCGGCGTCGTCGGTGACCGAGAAGATCCGCCTGGGCACCGGCATCGGGCTGGTGGCACAGCATGATCCCATTACCTTCGCCAAGGAGCTGGCCACGCTGGACCTGATCTCCCAGGGCCGCCTGGTGCTGGGCATCGGCTACGGCTGGAACCACGAGGAGATGGAGAACCACGGCATCGACGTGAAGCGGCGCCGGGCGCTGGTGCGCGAGAAGATGCTGGCCATGCAGGCGCTGTGGTCTTCCGAGGTGGCGGAGTTCCACGGCGAGTTCGTCCGCTTCGAGCCGAGCTGGCAGTGGCCCAAGCCCGTGCAGCAGCCGCGGCCCCGGGTGCTCGTTGGCGGCGCCGCCGGTCCCGTGCTCTTCGACCACATCTCCGAGTACGCGGACGGCTGGCTACCTATCGGCGGCGCCGGTGTGAAAGAGGCGCTGGAGGCGCTGCGCAGCGCCTTCGGCGCACGCGGCCGCGACCCCGACTCGGTCCACCTGGTGCCGATGGGCATCCTGCCCACGGAGCGAAAGCTCGCCTACTACCGCGAGATCGGCGTTACCGAGGCAGTGCTGCGCGTTCCCTCGGCAGGCCGCGACGAGGTATTGCTCGCCCTCGACGGTTTCGCCCGCTACCTCGAGGGCTGAGCGGGCGTCAGTCTGCTTCGCCGTCGAGCCAGGGCTGTGCGTCGGCGGGGTCGGTGTAGACGCGCATGTTGCCGAAGCCGCCCGCGGCCGCCATGGCGGTCCCCATCTCCGCGGCCGTCGCGTGCTCCGCCGGCACGACGAGCGCGATGCGTCCACGCATCCGCTGGCGGATCTCGGCCAGGTTCCGGCCGACCGCCACCAGGTGCTCGGCTACGGGCTCCATCACCAGCTCACGCAGGTCCACCAGCACCGAGAACGCCGGCTCGAAGTCCGGGTGCTCGACCAGCTGACGAGGAGCGTCGAGGGCTTCATCGATGATCATGGCGCCCCAGCCGCGCACGTGGGCGAGGCGGGCCTCCGGATCGATTTTCCAGCTGTAGGGCATAGGGGTCCGTCGCCGCTCCGGAAATCCCTGGTCCGCATCCTGAAGCCAGAGCGAAGTTACCCATTCGCGGGCGGGTTCCCAGCCCCCAAATGGAGGTGGCCGCGAAAAATTTCCGCGTTCCCGCTGGAAGCGACATTCCCTGGCTTGCCCATTTGCGATACGCCCCGTATCGTAAAGTTCTCCGGCCGGGCGCCGCCCGCGCCGCTGCACCGGGAGACCCCGTGGACCTCCGCTACTCCGAAGCCGACGAGAAGTTCCGGGCCGAGCTGGGCGCCTGGCTCGACGAAGCCGTGCCCGCGCACGGCGATCCGCCCCCTACCCACGAGTGGGACGCGCGCCGCGTCTACGACACCGAGTGGCAGCGCAAGCTGCAGGCGGCGGGCTACGCCGGCATCAACTGGCCGCGCGAGTACGGAGGGCGCGATGCGACGCTCACCGAGCAGCTCGTCTACTACGAGGAAATTGCGCGCGCGAAGGCGCCCTACATCGGTGTGAACTTCGTTGGCATGTTGCACGGCGGCCCCACGCTCATCGCCGAAGGCACAGCTGAGCAGAAAGCGGCACACATTCCGCGCATCCTGAAAGGAGAGGAGATCTGGTGCCAGGGCTTCTCCGAGCCCGTAGCGGGTTCCGATCTGGCGAATCTCCAGTGCCGCGCGGTGCGCGACGGCGATGTCTATCGCGTCACGGGCCACAAGATCTGGACCTCCTTCGCCCAGGTGGCCGACTACTGCGAGCTGCTCGTGCGCACCAACCCCGACGCCCCGAAGCACCGGGGCATCTCCTGGCTGATCATGCCCATGGAGCTGCCCGGCATCGAGATCCGTCCGCTCCCCACCCTGATGGGTGAGGGGGAGTTCAGCGAGGTCTTCCTCGAGGACGTGTCGGTTCCCGCGGAGAACCTCGTGGGCCTGGAGAACGACGGCTGGCGGGTCACGAACGTGACGTTGCGCTTCGAGCGGGGCACCGCCTTCGCCAGCGAGATGTACATGCTCCAGGAGTTCCTGGCGGACCTGGTGGCTGTCGCGAAGCGCGTGACGAGCCACGACGGCAGCGCCTGGGACGACCGCGCGCTGCGCCGCGAGGTGGGCCACCTCCAGGCCGAGCTCGACGCGCTCTGGGCGATGGTGAAGCTCTCGGTTTCAGAGACGGCCAAGGCGGGCGTACCCGGGCTCGGCGCCTCGGCCATCAAGCTCTTCTACACCGAGGTCTACCAGCGGCTGTGCGAGCTGGGCATGCGCGTGCTGGGCCGCGCCGTGATGTCGCGGGCCCCGGTGGGAGATCTCCCCAACGATCACATCCTCTACAAGGCGATGCAGTCGCTCTCGCTCACGATCGCGGCGGGTACGTCGCAGATCCAGCGCAACATCATCGGGGAGCGCATCCTGGGCCTCCCCCGCGAGCCGAGGTAGCCGAGGTGGATTTCCGCGTCACGGAAGAGCAGCAGGCCTTGCAGGAAGGGGTTCGCAGCTTCTGCGAGGGGCGCGTCGCCATCGATCAGCTGCGCGAGCTGGAGAAGACGGGCGGCTTCGATCCCGAGCTGTGGCGCGAGCTGGCCGAGATGGGCGTCTTTTCGCTACGCCTGTCCGAGGGGCAGGGTGGCGTGGGGCTCGGCGCGAGCGAAGCCGTGCTCGTGTTCGAGGAGCTGGGCAAATGCCTGGCTCCGGGTCCGCTGGTGTGGAGTCACCTGGCGGCCGGGCTCGTAGACGCAGCGGCGGACGGGGGCGCCGTGGTGGGTGGCCTCGATCTCACGGCGCACGACTCGGCTCCGTATGTAGTGGAGCACCTGGAGAGCCTGGACGCGTTGCTGGTGCTGCGCGGGGACGGTCTCTACCGCCTGGATCCGAAGGGCCTGGATGCGCAGGCCCTGGAGACACCCTTCGACCCCTTCACTCCGGTACACCAGCTCTGCGCGTTGCCCGCTGGGGAGCTCATCGGCGGCGCCGAGGACGCGGCACGCCTGCGCCT
>Ga0255057_10000644_pt1 | contig 19784 bp, 18 predicted proteins | sample Cases_109_6_MG_FD_189022 | JGI IMG/M metagenome (GOLD analysis project Ga0255057, IMG submission 189022) | Seawater microbial communities from Amundsen Gulf, Northwest Territories, Canada - Cases_109_6 | ecosystem: Environmental > Aquatic > Marine > Gulf | place: Canada: Northwest Territories... | reverse complement strand
TGACTACCGCAGTGTTTTGGCTGTTCGGATTTGCACTTATGTTCGGTGCCTCTGTATTCGGCATCTTCGGGTCGTCTGGGTTCTTCTTCTCCGACAGCTCAAATGCCTGGCTCATGGCCTTCTTCGTATTTCAGGTCGGCTTCGCGGGAACCTCGACCACGATCATGTCAGGAGCCGTAGCCGAGCGGATGAGGTTCTCGGGTTATCTGATTGCCGCGCTGGTCTTTTCTGCAGTCATCTATCCGATCTTCGGACATTGGGCCTGGGGGAGTCTTGCGGGAGGTGAGGCCGGCTGGCTAGAAAAGTTGGGCTTTATCGACTTCGCCGGGTCGACGGTCGTGCATTCAATGGGGGGCTGGATGGCCTTGGCGCTGGTGCTGATTCTTGGGCCTCGCATTGGTCGTTTCGGCAAGAACGCTGTGGTTATCCACGGTCACGATCTTCCGATGGTGACTCTTGGGGTGTTCATTCTTTGGTTTGGTTGGTTTGGGTTCAATGGTGGAAGCACACTTGGGCTCACGGCGGAGGTTCCGGCCATCATCGTGAACACGGTGTTGGCGGGAGCCTTTGGTGGGTTGACAGCGCTGGGGCTCACATGGTGGTTGGACGAGCGACCCGATGTTCCTTCATTCATGAATGGCTCATTGGCGGGCCTAGTTGGTATCACGGCCGCGGCCAATATCGTTTCGACCGGGAACGCCGTGATCATTGGAGGCATCGCAGGCGTTGTTATGTATGGCGTCACTGTCCTACTGAACCGCCTCGAGATCGATGATGCAGTTGGAGCAGTGCCCGTCCACCTGGGAGCGGGAATTTGGGGAACCCTCGCCGTGGCTCTATTCGGTAGGACCGAAGCTTGGGGAGGAGGAGGGAGAGTCGGTCAACTGCTGATTCAGCTCACTGGAGTTGGCATCGCCTTCATCTGGGCTTTCGGCCTCGGCTTCGTGTTGATGTGGCTAATCAACAGGCGCTTTCCGATCCGAATCGATCCTGATGGCGAGCGAATGGGGCTCAACGTCGCCGAACATGGCGCTAGTACCGAGATCCTTGACCTCCTCACCGACATGGATGAGCAGAGAGCCGCCGATGATTACTCCGATCCTGTCCCAGTCGAGCCTCATACCGAAATCGGTCAGATCGCTCAACAATACAATCAGGTGATCGCCGACATCAGCCAAAGGCGGTCAGAATTGAGGTTGTTGCAGCTAACCGCCGAGGCCGCCAACGAGGCTCAGGACATTGAAGACGCTATGGCTGTTTCGCTTCGTGCGGTCTGCGATGCCATCGGCTGGCCAATCGGTCACGTATATCTCGTAGACGATGTGGACGCCAACTTGCTTATTTCAACCGAGATCTGGGAACCGGAAGAACCGCAGTACGCGGCTCTAAGAAAAGCGAGCACCGACGCACCAATGCGCTCAGGCGTTGGCCTTCCTGGCCGAGTTTTGGCGAATGCACAGACCGAATGGGTCGATCTTTTGGCAGACGAATCCGACCCTCGTATCTCTGTAGCCCGCGATGCCGGCCTCCGGACAGCCCTAGCTTTTCCAGTGATGGCGGGGACAGAGGTCGCCGCTGTCATCGAACTCTTCACCGAGGACGACGAGGAGCCAGGACCCGAAGTCCTCGGCGTTTTGGGCTCTGTTGGCACCCAACTCGGCCGGGCGGTCGAACGGAGACGCAGCGAACAGGAACGGTTCCAGACGGTGGTGGACAACATGCCGGCGATGGTCTTTCTCCGCGATCTGGAGGGAAGGTTCATCCTGGTCAACCGTCAATACGAGGCGGTTTATGCGGTGAGCAACGACGACCTTCGTGGAAAGAACCTCACTGAAGTCATCGAATTCTACTCAATAGACATAGACCACGTCATGAACGAGCGCCACGATCAAGAGGTGATAAGGCGCAACACTTCGGTTGAGCGCGAGTTCACCGTGCAGGTCGGCGGAAAAGCTCATGTCTTTGCTGGGGTCAAGTTCCCCATCAACGACCACACTGGCAAGATTGTTGCGGTGGGTGGGGTCGAACTGGACATCACTGACCGCAAACAACACGAAGCTGAGCTCGCTGAATTGGTCAGGACGGTTGAGATGGCGAGAGACCAGGCCATGCAAGCAACCGAGTTGAAGAGCCAGTTTCTCGCTAATGCGAGCCATGAACTTAGAACACCTCTCAATGCGATTCTGGGTTTCACACGACTTGTTCGACGACATACGGTCGACGTTGTTGATGATCGAGATAGCGAGAATCTGGAAAAGATTCTGAACAGTTCGGAAAATCTGTTGGCGTTGATTAATGATCTTCTCGATCTGTCTCGCATTGAGGCAGGACGCCTCGAAGTTCACCCGTCCGACGTTGAGATAGAGGTGTTGGTGGCCGAATGCGCCAGCACGATGGAACCCTTGTTGGGCGATCGTGTCCGTTTTGACAAGAGAGTGAGCAGCGGACTGACCATGTTCACCGACGGCGACAAACTTCGGCAGATCTTGATCAACCTACTGTCGAATGCGATCAAATTCACTGATGAAGGAAGTGTGACTATCGCAGTGGCAGCTCAGGATGGCCAGGTCATGTTCGAGGTTATCGACACTGGCGTTGGCATCCCCCAAGATGCGCTGGAACGCGTGTTCGGCGAATTCCAACAGCAGAAAACCGAGGGAAGGGAAGCCCACCGCGGGACTGGCCTGGGTCTAAGCATCTCGCGTCAACTGGCTCGGCTGCTCGGCGGCGATATTGAGCTAGAGAGCGCGGTGGGGGTTGGTTCGACGTTCCGCGTCCAGATACCTGTCCATTACTCCGCTCCGAGCGAGTCAGCGGCTTGACCCAGATGAGTGAAAGAACAGAGGAACGAGATGCGGTCATCCTCATTGTGGACGACGAGAACTACAACGTCGACTATCTCCAGCAAAACTTGTCAGATCTCGGCTTCCGCACACGCGAGGCGTACGGGGGACGCGAGGCCTTAGACAGTGTCAACAGGGAAGCGCCCGATCTGATTCTGCTCGATGTGATGATGCCTGACATTGATGGCATCACCGTGTGTCAGATACTCAAACGTGACCCGATCAGCCAGCTCATTCCTATCGTGATCATGACTGCCTTGGATAGCCAAGAAGATCGCATTCGAGGCATCGAGGCGGGCGCTGACGATTTCTTGACAAAGCCGGTGGACGAATTGGAATTGATCGCTCGGATCGACTCACTACTTCGCGCTAAACGAGCTGTAGACAAGACTGCGGGCGAGCTCAAGTCCGCGGCTTCCCAGCTTGAGGAGCTCGGAACGCGAGAGGAAGAAGTGATTGTTTTAGCTGTGGAGATGCGCTCGGGTGATCTGGTCGGGGACGGCACAGCGGATGCCGTACGCGACTATCTCAGGGGTCGGTATGTGGATGCGATCACGACGCAAGTCGAACAACGCCACGGGCAAATTGTCTCGTCGAGCGATGATCGGATGCTCGCCATAATGCGTTCCGGCACTAAATCGGGTGACTCGAGAGACGCCATCGATGCCGCTTTGGCGATTCGATCCGAGTTCCAAGCAATGAATACGCGAAACGACAGTCAACTCATGAGTGTTGTGAGTGCCATCAACTATGGAGAGGTTGCGATCAACCCCGAGCGCGTCGACGATGAGGGGACCAGTCACTGGACGACACTTGTGACCGGGGTCGCTATGAATCAAGCTGTTGCTTTGGCGGCCCAAGCGGACCCTGGCGATATCGTCGTCAGTGACTCGGCTTTTGAAGGAGTACGCGGACAATACGCCGACGAACCTCTCGAATCACGAGACCCCGCGCTAAAAATGCTCCGACCCGCCCGGATCGTCGGAATCTCCAAGGGGGTGAATCCCGAATACGACGGATCGGCGCCGAACCTCGCGCCAACACGACAACTTGAGACAATCTTCATGTCTGACATCGTTGGGTCAACTGAAATTGCGACTCAACTCGGAGACCGAGCCTGGGCAGACAAACTCGACGACCACTACCAGTTGGTGCGTGGCAACCTCCACCACTTTGATGGTGAGGAAATCTCAACGGCCGGCGACGGGTTCCTCGTGCTTTTCAGTGCACCCGCCAATGCCATCCTCGCAGGACTCTCAATATGCGAACACAGCGCAAGCATCGGACTTCCCGTACGCGTCGGGATCCATACAGGAGAGGTTGAACGGTTGGAGCATGACGTGCAGGGAATCGCGGTCCACCTCGCAGCGCGCGTCTCAGCAGAAGCCGGAGATTCCCAAGTTCTGGTCACATCAACTACCAAGGAGGCTGTCGCGGGTTCCGGCCTACGCTTTGTTTCCGAAGGAAAAAGGAATCTCAAAGGAATCGAAGGGGAACGGGAAGTCTTTCTTGCCATACGGGACTAGCGATTGGTCGCTGTTCCGTGAGAAGAAGTTTTCGGTTCTTGAGCGAGTTCAGAACTCAGTGTCCATGACCGGCTGGGAGGGATGATGTGGGCCGTGTGGTGTCAACTGGTCGGGCGGTGGTGCCGGTTGAGCTGATTGAGTCAGCTGGTTGGTTCCCATGCTTTCAGGCAGTGGTGGATGCCATCGTGTTAACCGAAGCGAGCGGAAGGAGCGACACTGTTCGAGCCGTTCCCCCCAACTGCGCCCACTAAACACATACCTCAAGCCAACGGGTCGAAGCCAGCTACAGCAGCCGCGCATAGGTGCCGCTGGGTGCGGGTCAGAACACACTCAAATTGAAGGTCTCATGAACCTCGCCGCGTGGTGGGGGGATGCCGATGCTTCTCATCACTGGGCCGAGCCGGGTAGCGAAAGCATTTTGCATATGCTCAATCGACACCCACATGTTTGTGATGTGAATGCCACCGGATTGATCCCAATAGACGGCGTGGGCCAACCAACCGTCAACCGGATCACCGTCCCAGTTGACCCCTTGACGCAGTCTCTCATACATGTCTTGGGTGAATCCCTGTCCGACGAGTGTCGCGATGATCGCCATGAAGTTCGTCCCTTCGGATGGTGGAGTTATTTCCCGTCAAAATCTTGGCAGGATTGTCAAGGTCGGCCAGCATCACCGCATCTACTTGTTGCCAGCTGATGTGCGGCAGTGGCCTGTGCCCTTCGAGCTATCGATATGCTCCACAGAACGCCCTTAGGAGGTAAGGAATACCGCTCTACATCGACCGTCACAACGTTCCCGATGTCACGGCTCAAGACGTCGCCGATAATCATGCGTCTGACCTAGAGGTCGCTGCACAGTTCGGAGTCGACTTCTTCTCCTACTGGTACGACTCGGCCGAGGGTGCCATCTTCTGCCTGGCCCGAGCGCCGAGGCTGGAGGCGGTGACACAGGCGCACCAGGCGTCGCATGGGCTCGTGCCGGCCGAAATCATCGAAGTTTCGGAAACCGATGTTGTCCGCTTCCTCGGCAAGGTCCACGACCCCGTCGATGCCAGCGAGGCGACCAGCGCGTTCCGGACTATCTGCTTCACCGATATGGTCGGTTCGACCGAACTCCTCGACCGCCTCGGCCAATCGGAGTACATGGTGCTGCTAACCGAACATGATCTGATCATCCGGAAGTCCCTTATTAGATGGGAGGGTCGGGAGGTCAAGCACACTGGCGACGGGTTCCTAGTGGTTTTCGAAGAGGTGGACAAGGCTCTTGGCTGGTCCCTCGATGTTCGCCAGTCCTTTGAGCAGCGCTCCGATCTCGATGTACGCCTCGGCATGGCGGCCGGCGAGCCGGTCGATCACGACGACGACATTTTCGGGGCTGCGGTAACCATGGCAAACAGGATCTGTTCCTCTGCAGGACCGGAACAGATCTACGTATCCGATATTGTCCGGAACCTCGGCAGCGAACAGGGTTTCAGCTTCGACGGTGGAAAGACCGAGGTGCTGAAGGGGTTCTCCAAGCCAGCAAGGATCTACGAATTGCTCGGCACCGCCTGAAGCGAAAATCTCTCTATCTCGGGGTGGACAACGGCGGATTGTTGGGTGTTGAGGACTTCCCGACGACCGAATCTGGTTATGGGGACTTGTTGATCGGGCTTTCTGAGTAAGCGTTGAGCTTTGAAATGCAGGCGATCGGCGTTCGAGTCAAACTCGTCGAGCCTGGCGTCGTCAATGCCGATTTTGGCGGCCGTTCGTTCGATTACAGCATTGACGAGTCACTCGAAGAGTACGAAGACATCGTCTCAGCCCTGGCAGACAGGATGTCTGCGGACGGTTCAAGTTCGGAACCTGTTGTTGTCGCCGAAGTGATATACGAGGCCGTTTCTGACGGTGCAGACCGTCTTCGCTATTCGGTGGGAGACGATGCGGCCGAGATGCTCGCCAGCCGGACTGCCATTGGTGATGAGGAGTTTCTCGCTGGAATGAAGGCGCAATTCGGCGTCAGCACGACCTCCAATTAGCCAAGAGCGTGTGCGGCCAGATTCGCCGCCCATAGGTTCCCATTATGTATGGGTGTTTTGGCTCAGAGACTGTTCGCTACGGCTTCTTCCCATTCGTTCATCATGGCCTTAAACGAGTCGTCGTCGTAAGCATCCAACCCGGTGGGGTTGCTTCCGGGAAGCAGGCTCACGTCGTATGTGACAGTCACAAGACACCCACCCTCGGAACTGTCAACGCAACTGACTCGTACCGTGCCTGCATGATGACCGGGAGTTACCCGTGAATATGCAGCGGTGCATCCACCCCTGTCGATCGTCTGAATCAGCCAAATCGTGTCCACACCACCAACGTCTGTTGTGAAGACGGTTCCAGATGTTTCGGAAGGTTCGCTGCCTGGATAGACAGGGTTCCATCCCGGAACCCACGCTTTCTCTCCTTCGGGCGTGAAGAACCAGATCGCCTTTTTGGCTGGGACATTCAACTCGAACTGTCCTGACACAAGCCTCCTCATGGCAACGCCCTCCATTCTCCGACAGGATTGATCGTCATCGAGAAACCACTGGACCGCCCAGAAGTGCCGTATGTGCGGCCTGGATCCCACCGATTCCTGGGTGTGGATAAAGGTCTCAACTAGAGATCCGGAGGCAGATCGATGACACAGGTCAACGTCGACAACTTTAGAGCCGCTGAGACTGCCTGCATGTTCGATGGGATGCTCGCAATGACCAGTGGTGTCAATCGCTGGTTCCACTATCGGGCGCCGACTCCGGTCGAGGCGCAGCCGGTTATGGGCGGATGAGGTGAATGTCTAGCGAGTCAATGCAGGTCTTCTGAAGGGAGGGTGGTGACCACCAACCCTCCCTTCAGATTCCGCAGGTCAGTCGATGGTGAATTCCTGGGTCTGCGGGTTGAGGTGGTCGAGGCGTAGTGCCCCGGCGGTCTGCTTGCCCGAGAATCGGAAGATGTTCAGGCCCTCGGTGATGTTGGTTTCGTATATGAAGTTGTTGTACCAGTACGCCGACCACGAACCACCCAGGTCGATCGGGTCGATGGCAGGAGGATCGCTGTAGGCGAGTTCAACCGCCTGCCCTGGGTCGGTGAAATCGACAACGGATACTCCTGACTGATAGCTGCCATGTACCAGCACATCGTTTCCGCCCCGGATCGGAATGACGTTTAGGTTGTGGATTGTGCAGTTCTCCGTGGCGCTCTGTGGTCGTGGCAGGACCCATTTGCCGAGGAGAGCCCCGCTGTCCGTGTCGAAGAAGAACAACGACTTGTCATCGTCCGCACTCGAAGCCTGGCAAAACGGACCGACACCGCCTCCGGGTTCGTGACCGAAGATCAGGACGTCCCCGTCCCAACTAAAGGCGGCCGTGTGCCCAACGCCGACCCCAGACACGGATCTCGAATACAAAAGATCCGGATTGGTCAGCGTGCCGCCGTTGGTGAGGGTCCACACTGTGAAACCGTCGTCGCCGGCGCAGGACACCTTGTTGGCGTCACCAAGGATGACCCCGATGTCATGGCACTCGCGGCCGGCCGTTTCGGTACGGATATAGGCGGCAGTCCCAGGAGAACCCAGTGGCACCTCGACGACGTCGAAACCGTCACAACCGCTGCCAGAGTTGTAGATCAACAGGCGGTCGTTGGCCAAGTCGGGAACACCCGTCGCTGTATGCGACCCGCATCTTCCCGGAATCGCACCGTTGCTCAGGTCCACCTCCCCAACCAGCGTCGGATCCGAGAGATCGCTGATGTCGAATATGTGCAATCCCTCGAAGCCGGCTGGAACGGTTGAACCATCACATTGCTGAGTGCCAGAAGCCGGTGAATTCCATGAGCGAACAAGGATGTCATCCCACACCACCACGTCGCCCTGGTTCCCCTCACACTCGGTGAAGGAGACTTGCTTGGGACTACCAGGAGCGCTTATGTCTCGAATATTGATACCTAGCCAGTTGCCCTGGAAAGCGTATGTGCCCCAGAACGCGACGTCGGTGTGCACGGTGGGTGGGCCATAAAAGAGACTGGCTGGCTCTTCTATGTGGCCCAAGGGATGCAGGCTCTCCGTCGATGGGTCATCGTCGTGACCGGCCGACACCGGCAGTGCAATGACCACCAGCGCGAGCACTATCCCAATTAGAGTCGCCCTTCTTCGTTTGGATCGCATGACTATTTCCTTTCGCAGGGTGAAATGTCGCCAACCAGCCGCCAAGGCCGCTGCGATGACCCTCTCACCATTCGCGACACCACAGACCGTGGTGTCGAATCGAACCGTACACGCTCGAATGAGACGCGTGCAGGGAACACCGATTCACCCGACCAGCCATCTCAGCCAACCGTCGCAAGGCGCCAGCGAAAGACGCGATGATCTAAATCACAGGGACCGGCTCGGACGCCCGACATTGGCCGGATGAGACCTTTGCCCGGCACATAACGACATTTATGTTCGCCTGTCCCGGGGCATCACGGGCCCGACATAATGCGATCTGTTCGGTTGCGGAGAAGTTGGGTCCGACGTCGGAGACTGTTCGAATGTGGGTGCGTCGGGTTGAGATCGATGAGGGTTGTCGGCCGTGGTTGACTTCTGATGAGCGGGAGCGGTTGAAACAGTTGGAACGTGAAGTCAGGGAGTTGGGTCGGGCCAGTGAGATTTTGTGGGCGGCTTCGGCTTTCTTCGCGACCGAGCTCGCCGGCCCCAGGCTCTGATCATGTTTATCGACGCCCACCGGGAGCGTTTCGGGGTCGAGCCCATCTGCAGGGTGTTGCAGTTGGCTCCGTCGACGTATTGGGGTCAGAAACGCCGGCCGTGGTCGGCCTGGTCGATCCGAGACGAGCAACTCAAACTCGAGATTGTCCGAGTGTATGAGGAGAACTTTGGGCTGGATGGGCAGCAAGGATCTGGGCTCCGCTGAACCGTGAGGGGATCAGTGGGAACTCGCCGTGGAGCCGCTCGAACTCCGGATGGAAACGCGAGAGCCAGAGCGGTAAGACATTCGTCAGCTCATATACGTCACGCCGAAGTGTGCCGCGCTGGTGGCCTACTCGGGTGAGAGTCTCTCTTAGCAGGACGGCGATGCCTGCCAGCAGGGCTCCGAGGATGAGTGACTGCAAATCCAGGGTCATCCGTCAGAACTTACGCTCAGAAATTCGAGTGAAATGCGAAACCTGCCATCGTCCGGATCAGCTCGATTTCCATTAGGCGAACGACGATACCGCTGCGCAGGTTGCTGAGGGCCGACAGTTCCTCCGTGGTCCCGCCTCGACAGACCCTCAACGGGATGACACCATCAGAAAAACTCGCTGAAGTGTTGCAATGACCCCTCGAGCCGCAGCACTTATGGGCGGCTGATTCGGGCGCATATTGTTGGCGGGTGAGCGGTAGGGAACGCTTTGTTGTGTCTAGGCGGTCTTGTCTAGCCAGTTCCGGATAGCGGTAGTGGTGGCCTCGGGTGCGCTTTCTGGGAAGAAGTGTCCGGCTCCAGGGATGATGACAGTTTCGTGGTTGGGGAAGCTCTGTTGGAATCTGGGCAACGACTGTTTTGGTGTGGTGAATCTGTCGGCCTCACCGAAGATCAGGAGTGTGGGAAGGTCGGCAAGTTTCGAGAGGTCTTGTTCGACAGTCGTGAGGAACTCTTCGCCGGTTGAGGTCCAAAGGTGGTGTGCCAGTACCCATGTTGGAGTTCTTGATTCGACCGTAGGGAAAGGACCTCGGTAAACCTCCTTGACTTCTTCGCTGGGCGGGCGGGTGCCTTTGCTCATCTCTGACCGGAGCGGCCCTTCGAGAATCAGATTGTTCTTCAGAGTGAACGACCGACCCTTATTACCGCCTATGAAACCCATCATCAGGCGCACCCACCAGGGCGACCGTCGTCGATAGTCAGGCCACGCAAGAGTTCCAGTGACGATCAGACCGGCGAAACGGTCAGATAATTGTTGCGCCGCGCGAAGACCGATCGGCCCACCCCAATCGTGAACAACCAGCCACACCGAACGAAGGTCCAGGTGTTCAATCAAACCTTGGAGAACCGATGATTGCTTCTCTGGCGTGAATCCAAACCCGGCAACTGGCTCGGAAAGTCCGAAACCAGGCATGTCGAAGGCAACACACCGGTAACTGGTTCTCAGATCATCGATTTGGTGCCGGTACAGAAACGAGAAGTCCGGGTTCCCATGGACCAACAGCACAACCGGTCCAGAACCCTCATCTACGTAATGGACACTGTTCCCATCAATATCAGCGAAACGACTCTCAAACGGAAACAACTCCGACCGCAGCCATGTAGGACGAGACGGATCAACCATGCAACGACAGTAACCAAGCCCCCAATCGGCTGACGTCTACGAAACCACACCACACGCCCCGCACTTAATGCCTGCCGCCTCCAGGCGTGACTAGAGCAGTCCCTATTTCTCTTCTTGGGGCATGGCCAGCTTGACAGCGTCGGCGAGATCCATGAGTCGACCTCGAGCCAGCAGCTCTTCGGTGCGATTCTCGCCGAATCGCTCCACGAGCAGCCTCTTGGCGTTGAAGAAATCGACGGTCCCAGGGTTCGAACTGACCCCGGCCTTTTCGCGCTGAGCTTCGGCAGCACCAGCCAAGAGTGTGGCTAGGTCGACATCGTCGAACATCAACGCGATCGTCGCGGCGTATTCCAATCCCCAGGTTTGGAGGACGACGTCACCGAGATCTACTCCACGTGCCAACCCGGAACGTGCCAGAACTTGCGCTTCTTTCAAGCGGTTCTCGGCCAGCGCGACAGCCGTCTGAGCAAAAATTGCCTGCGTTGCCTGCACTTGTCGCCCGGTCTGTTGATAGAGGTCGGCGACGTGCTCGAACTCCGGCGCTAGCCCGACAAAACCACTCTCTGTCCCGACAGCAAACGCGTCACTAGCGACGATGTCGGCTACTCCTCCAAGATCCCCCAGCTCGGTGTACATGGCCCGAGCCTCGTCAAGAAAGGGACCCGCCTCGGAAGCGCGATCAACCCATATCAGCGACGTGGCCAACCCATACACGGCATCGGCTATCAAGGACCGATCCCCGAGGTCACGGGCCCGTTCCACCGCCTCTTCGTAGTCCTCGACCGCCAGATCAGGCTGCTGTCGCCAGTAGTGAATTGCTGCTCGTGCCATCACCCCTTTGACCAGCCCCACACTGCCTACCTCGGCATCGGGGAGCGCGAAGAAGCGTTCTAGCCATAGTTCAGCCTCCACCAGGTGGCCACGACTCTGATAGAAGCGCCAGGTGTTGCCAAGCAGCGCCAATCCTCTCCCCGCCTCCCTGTCGGCGTAAAGAATCGACAACACTTCCCTCACGTTGCCCAGCTCATCCTCAAGATGGGAGTGCCACCACTCGCCCCGATCCGATTGAAGTCCCGAATATGCCTCGTCACCGAGACGGCAGAAGTGAGCCACGAAACGTTCCCTGACGTCATCGGCTTCGTTTGAATCGGTGAGAAGCTGGCGACCGAAACGTCGAACGCCGTTCAGCATGCGAAACCTGCTTGCTGAACCGGGCTGACGCAGAAGCATCGATTGATCCACCAACTCGCCGATCGCGGCCAAGGCGTCGGGCACGCCGTCATGACTGGCGACCGCCTCCGCGCCAGCCAGGCTTATATCGCTGGCAAATATCGACAGACGTCGGAACACAACCCGGCTGTCGTCGTCCAAAAGGTCATAACTCCACGAGAGGGCATCACCAAGCGTGCGGTTACGTTCTGGGGTCGCTGCCGATGCCGTATAGGGAATGGCTCCCTGTTCGATCCGTTCCAGCATCTCTACCGGAGACAGCAGATTGACCCGCGCGGCCACCAGTTCAATGGCCAACGGCAGGCCATCAAGACGTCCCACCAGCGCCGTCACATCTGCCGGCTCAGCGGAGAATGATGTGTCGGCCGCGAGAGCACGTTCATAGAACAGTTTTACACCTGCAGAATCGGCCGAACCATTCACGGGAAGTGTTGGCAAGACATACCGCTGTTCCCCGGCCAAACGCAGCGGTCCCTGACTAGTGACCAAGAATCGCGCGTGAGCGTTTGCAGCCATTAGACGCCCGATATCGTCAGCAGCTTCGATGACTTGTTCGAAATTGTCGAGCAACAGGAGAGCCTTCGTCTCGCCGAGCCGCTGCGAAGTTCCCTCCACCGTCTGAGAGTCGATCTCCAACGCGTTGGCAATCGAAGGAACAACCAGGGCGGCATCGGAGACAGCTGAGAGGTCGACAAAGGTGACCCCTCCCGGAAACCTTTCAACGAGTTGACTCCCCACGGTCAGAGCGAGGCTGGTTTTTCCTACTCCCCCAGGACCCAAGATCGTTACCAGACGGTGTTCTCCGATCAGCCCGGCGATCGTCGCGATGTCATCATCCCGACCGATGATGGACGAGACACGGGTTGGGAGGTTGTTATGGATCGCCGATGCGGTGTTGAGCGGTGGGAATTCGGAAGGAAGGTCCGAGATAACCAGCTGAAAGACCGCTTCGTCACTCTCGAGACCGCGAAGAACATGTCGACCCAACGATCTGTACTCGAAATCACCGCCGGAAAGCAGCCGAGTTGTTTCGCTTGCCAACACCTGGCCGCCGTGTCCTGCCGACATGATTCGGGCGGCCTTGTGTACTTCGACGCCCACATAGTCCCCGTCCGTCACTGTCGCTTCTCCAGTGTGGACTCCGATCCGCACACTGACATCTCCGCCTTCAGGCCAGTCTGCGGTGTACATCCGATGTTGAATCTCGCTAGCAGCCTTCAGCGCATCACCCGCGCTGGGGAAGGCTGCAAATACCCCGTCGCCCGTTGTGTTGACCTCCACGCCAGCAGCTCGGCTGACTTCGGCGCGCACGATCGAAAAATGGTCAGCGACAAGTCCCGGATAGTCCACACCGAACTTCTGGGCGAGTTGAGTCGACCCTTCGATGTCAGTGAAGAGGAAGGTGACAGTTCCTATGGGGAGCGTCTGGCTCATTTCAATCGAGATTGTGTCACAACAGGCACGTTGCGACCCAGGTGGCAGGAATCGAGCCGCCCGGGGTCAGGGCTTGTCGACGTGCCGACGCCCCCCTGATCTCGCAGCCGTCATGTGCCGCTGCCTAGGGTGAACGCCGATGAGCATCGAGATTCTGAGCGATGTGGATTTCTCCGCTTGGGAGGAGCCGGACCCGAATGCGGAGCCGAGGGCGTTTTTGGAATCCTGGCTCGACTTTCAGCGTCATGAGTTCGTTCGGAAGTTGCGTGACCTTTCTCAAGAACAGCTCGTTGCATGGTCGATCCCGCCCGTCGAGCTATCCGTGATTGGCTTGGTCCGCCACATGACCCAGATGGAACATCACTATGTGACGTGGGGACTCGGCGGAGGCGACTACCTGATGGTCTACGGAGAAGACGATTATGCGGGTGGTTCGGTTTCGACCATTGAGGAGGACCTTCACCTGTACTTTTCGGAAGTCGATAAGGCGAACCGCTCAATATCTGCAATGCCGTCCCTCGACTCCAACGGAGATGGCACCGGGCGAACCCTTCGGGCAACACTGGTGAAAATGATCGATGAGTATGCACTTCACGCCGGTCAGGCGCACATGCTCAGATTCGCAGCCCTTGGCGAGATGATTCGATAGCAGTCGCACATCACAGCACTTATGGACGGTTTGACATGAACCTCTGAGGGCTACTTGAGCAGACCCCCGTAGAAATGTTTGGGGGGTCTGCCTGCAGTGCGATTGTCTACATTTCGAGGGCTTCGACGACCTCGATTGAGCCGCCCGACTCGAGGACGGGGTTTCCTTTGGCCAGCGTGACTGCCTCGTCCAATGATCCTGCCTCGATCAGGCTGTACCCGGTCACCGGGTTTGAACCGCCACCATCACTTACCGAGCCGTCGGAGCCGATGGTCTTGGAGGCACCCGCCGGGTTGCCAGGATCCTTCAAGGCAGAGCCAAGACCCTCCATCCACGCGCCCCACGCTGCCATCACTGTGGCCTGCTCTTCTTCGGTCTCCGCCATTGCACCACCGTGGTAGGTGAGCACGAACTTCGACATTTGACACTCCTCTGATAACCGACAACCCCTTCTGGGCCGTCCTTCAATCTGATGTCGAGTGGAAGCGCCGTACTTCGACATCATCCACGGATTTATCTCCCTGAGGAACGTTCGCGACACCTCGACTCGATATCGGGAGCCACACATATGCCGGTTATGGGTGGCTCGATTTCAGGAATCGAAGCGCCCAGCCTCAGAGAAGGCTTCGAACATCCTGTCTCTGCGAGAGCAGATTCTGACCCGTTGGAGGGGTCACCGAGCCGATCTGTAGGGTGAGAAAGGATGGATTTCACTACTGGGTACGCCCAACTTGGGGACGATCGGATCGCCTACCAGGTCATTGGCGCGGGGCCTATTGATGTTGTCCTCACTGTTGGGTGGTGGGGCTCGTTTGACATCGAGTGGGAGGACACTGCGATCCGGGCTTTCTATCAACAGATGGCCAGCTATGCACGGGTTATTCGCTTTGACCGGAGGGGTGCTGGAGCGTCGGACTCGATCCCACTTGATGCTTTGCCGCCGTGGGAATCGTTTGCAGACGAGATCGAATGTGTCATGGATGCTGTCGGCTCCGACCAAGCGGCCATCGTTGCTGCCGGTGGGGCTGGCCCCGCCGGCATGTTTTTTGCTGCCACCCGTCCCGATCGGGTAAGGGTCCTTGTCTTGTATCAGACGACTGCTCGATACCTGGAGGATCATGACTACCCGATTGGATTTTCTGAGCAGGCGATGGAGGATTTTGAGAACCGGTTTCGGGAAGGATGGGGCAGGGGCGATGTGCTTGACCTCCTTTTTCCAAGCCGCGCGGGGGACGATCGATTCCGGAGTTGGTACAGCAAGGTCCAAAGATCGATAAGTAGCCCAAGCGCCATTCAGAAGTACATAGAGGCCGAATGGGCAATGGATGCCCGTGATCTGTTGCCAGCAGTCAGGGTCCCGACATTGGTGATCCATCGAACCGAAAACGAGTTTTTCCCGCCAGAGTGGGGAAGATATCTAGCCTCCAATATCGACGGTGCCGTCCTCGTCGAGCATCCCGGTGGTGACGTTTCCCCTTATTGGGATCAACCAGACCTATTCCTGGACACTTTCGAGGAGTTCTTGACCGGAAATCGAAGAAAGGCACCCAAGAATCGGCAGCTCGCCACAATTCTGTTCACCGACATCGTTGAATCGACCCGCACCGCCGAGGGCCTTGGAGATCGCCGTTGGCGTGCCCTGATTGATCTCCACGACGACACCGCCAAAGTCATAGTCGCGGACCACACAGGCCACTTTGTGAAAACGACTGGCGACGGCATCGTGGCCACCTTCGACGGCCCGGGCCAAGCGATCCGCGCAGCGACCGAACTCCAATATGAGATTTCGAAAGAAGATCTCCGTATTCGGGTGGGAATCCATACCGGAGAAATAGAAGTTCGCGGAACTGAGATCGGCGGAATCGCCGTACACCTTGCCGCACGGATCATGGCCGAAGCAGAAGCCGGCGAGATCCTGGTTTCACGAACGGTACGCGACCTGGTCGTAGGCTCGGACATCGCCTTCCAAGACCGTGGAAACCACACGCTCAAAGGCATACAAGGCGATTGGCAGCTCTTCTCGCTAGTGCCACAGGGATGAGCCATAAAGCCACATGAAAGAGACAGGGTGCAACCCGTATCAACCCTCCCCAACCCACCCATTGATACAGCAGAAGAGCGACTTATGTGCGGGTGCTAGGGGCATGGGATAGCGTGGGGCCGGGATGACTGAAGACATCTTTGCCTTCGCCTGGAACGGTCTCACACTGGTGGGGACTCTCCATCTGCCTGATGCAGATCGGTTTCATCCTGTCGTTGTGATGATGCAAGGGTCTGGCCCGTCTGATCGCACTAGCAACGGATATTTCCCGGCGATCCAAGACGCCTTCTTGATGAGTGGAATCGGAACGTTCGCCTTCGATAAACCAGGTTGTGGCGAATCCACCGGCGATTGGCGGGACTACGCCCTTGAAGCAAGAGCCGATCAAGTGATTGCGGCTGTGAATGAAGTTCGCCGTTTCTCCAAGGTCGCAGCCGAACAGGTGGGAGTTTGGGGTCAGAGCCAAGGCGGGTGGCTCGTTCAGATGCTGGCGAGCCGCCTTGACGATTTGCCGTTCGGTATCGCCAATTCTGGTCCTTCGATCAACCTCCCGGCTCAGGATTTGTACGGGTGTGAACACTCGATGCGAGCGGAGGATTACTCAGAGGCCGACATCAGGTTGGCGATGGCGTTTGTCACCGGCGTCCACGATGCAGCCAGGGAAGGGCTTTCGTATGAGGCAGTTGAGGCTCGGTTGTTGGAACCTGCGAGAAGCCAGTCCTGGTACGGCTACATGACTATCGACGACGAGGACGAATGGCGACTTGCATCCAGATTCGTGATCGAGGAGTACGAACCTATCGAGGCGTTAGAAAAGATTCGATGCCCGTTTCTGGCGGTCTACGGGGGTCGTGACGTGCTGCTACCGCCGTGGCAGAGCGCACAAGAATCAGGTGAGGCCCTTCAGCGAGCCGGAAACCCGGATGCGGCGGTCGTGGTCTTCCCAGATGGGGACCACCGGATACAACACGGACCGGGCAAAATGGTCAGTGGCTACTTCGACCTTGTCGTTGGCTGGACTGCCAGACACGTCGCCTGAACCCCGCACATAACCGGTCCGGTTATGGGCGGGTGATTCGTGGGCGATCCTGTAGCAGCCTCAGTAGTCGCCATGGAGTCGCAATCACCCAGAAATTCGGAAAAGGCAATCGAGATCGGGCCACGTCATGATGAGAACGTGAAGAAGAGTCAGCCTTCCGGAGACCCGCTCGCCCGAGCTGAACGTGCGAATTGATCAGCTCGAAGATGAAGTCGCGACTCTGCTCGATGAACGGAAACAATCGGGACGAAGACTGGTACTTCCTCCGGCCTTCGTATAGGCGCAGAGTGATCCTGCGGAGGCACCCAACCAAGGCAGGACCAATCACGATAGCCTTTGTGATGGTTGCCGTCGCTGCGGGTTTGGTCTGGAATTCCATGCGTAACCGCCGTCCGCTAGGGAACCCTTCCGACCCGATCCAATGAAACGGGTCGGCTCGCCCGCGGAAGAGGTTTAGTTGGTGGCTTGGTGCTCGATGATCGTGATTGGGACCAACTTGATCGTGACGTTCACGGGCTTTCCTAGCGCTGTCTTTAATTCTGAGGCGAGTTCCGCAGCCGAGGGAGCCGGATCGGAACCGGCGATCGTCACCGTGACCAAATCCCCGCTGATCTCCACATCGACCCGTTCGAGGTCTGTTCCGTCGATCCAGAAGTCCACCGCCTCGGTGGCTCTCGCTGTGCCGGTTATTTCGGCAGCAAAGGTGGTCGAGCTGAAGCCAAGGACACCGATAACAACGAGTGCCAACGCTCCAACCATGCCCACACCCAGCTTTACCCATCTCTTGTTCTGTGAGAGTTGAACAACGGGGACAACGCCTTCGAGGATGAAAACCAGAGCGCCGACGAGGAGGATTGCCACCATGTTGGTGACAAACAACAGCAATGCACCGGCGGCTTCGTCCCAATTGTTCTCGGAGATCATTAGGCCGATCACCGCAAGAGGCGGAACTAGTGCGATTGCGACTGCGACGCCGGGCAATGAGTCTGATACGTCGGGTCGCGATAACGCGAAGGCACCGGCCCCTCCGGCGAAGACTGCAATAGCCAGGTCAACAAGAGTCGGTCCGACCCGCGAGGAGACCTGACTGTTCAATTCGGCCGATATCTCCAGTGAGTACACCCATCCGAAAATCACGGCCAACCCGACTGCAAGCAGAACCCCTCCGAGGGCCACCGTGAACGAGATTCCGGCTCGTTTCGGCCAGCCCATAATCATCGCCAGCGATGTGCCCATCAGCGGAGTCATCAGCGGGGCTACAAGCATTGCTCCAATAACGACAGCGGTCGAGTCCGCGATGATCCCCCAAGTCGCGATCGCCGTTGCGAACCCCATCAGCACGAAGAACCGCGAGAGTCGCCGTGGAGCTTCATTCCCTTCGTAGAAGATCTTCTGATAAAGCTGGAGTCGGTCATCTGCCGTACTTGGCCGAGTCTGTATCCAGGTGAGGAACTCTCGCCAAGTATTAGAAGGCTCCACTTGTCGCTCGTCATCCCTGCGTATGTTCGTAACAACCGTGAGCACACCTGCGATGAACCAATATGTGCTCACGGAGAGGATGGCCAAGCCGAGGATTGCCTGCGGAGAGAGGATCAACGCGATACCAATCGCGATGTAGAGAATCGCTCCAATCAAAGGCTCGAGCCTCTGGCCCTGTTCGACGCGTGAGACCACTCTGACGCCGTTAAACACACCTCCAACGATTAGTGCTATTCCCGCAGCGCGCCCGAGTTGTTCAACCGAAAAGGTGGGCCAAACGAGCAATCCACCGGCGAGGATCAGTAGGACGGTCACGCGAGCGATGTTCAGCGCCGTTCTGTGACTCTCATCGCGAAGCTGAACTATTCCACCAGCGGACCAGGCAATCAGAATGATCGCAACGAGGACACCCAGAGTCTTGGGCGATCTGTCTGGTCCCTGGAGAACCAACAGGCTGACCACGATCGCCGCGACACCCCTCAGCGAAGCGGGGCTGATTAGCTGACTGAAATCGAAGTCGGAACTCGAAACAGCAAGGTCTCCGTCGTAATCCTGGAACTCGGCAGCCGACGTATCAACACTCGGGTGGATTCGTTCCGATTGTTGTTCCAAGAGACCTCCTTCGGCATGACACGCACTGGGTTTGGAACCAGCTCGTCTCAGAGACAGAACGCTAGATGACGCGGCAAACTCGGACGACTCTGAATCGATATGGTCGCTAACTATGATCCGCAACCGCCAAATGTGCGGCCGTCTGGGGTGTTACTCGACGCGTAGTGTCGAGGAGAGGAGGTGCATTCATGCCCATCGTCAATGACATGAAACAGGAGACGTTGTTCTCTTTTAAGGACACGGTTGAGGCGGATTCGACCAAGGCGGACCGTTGGCCGACGGTGGTAGCCCACTGGGACGGCAAGGCTGCCTCTCGTATCCAGTTCGAAGATAAGGAGGCCCATATCGGAGGCCGAGGAGAGCTAAACCCGATGCAGTTCGTATTGGCTGCGTTCGCTGCCTGCGATGTTGACCTTGTTGCCATGCACGCCACCATGATCGGTCTCGAAGTGGACAGTCTGAGAGTGGAAGCGTCGGGTCATTTCAACGTTCAGTCCTACATCGGGTTGGAGAACAAACCCGGATCTGGATACGACCAGATCTCCTACAAGGTGATCCTCGACGCACCAGATGCCACCCCCGAACAGATCGCATATCTGGTTGAACGTTGCGAACAGTCGTCCCC
>Ga0255057_10000643_pt1 | contig 19789 bp, 16 predicted proteins | sample Cases_109_6_MG_FD_189022 | JGI IMG/M metagenome (GOLD analysis project Ga0255057, IMG submission 189022) | Seawater microbial communities from Amundsen Gulf, Northwest Territories, Canada - Cases_109_6 | ecosystem: Environmental > Aquatic > Marine > Gulf | place: Canada: Northwest Territories... | reverse complement strand
GCAGCGATCGCGATGGCGCAACGTCTCGAGGGCATGGTTGGGGCTGTGGTCGTGACGCTCGGGTCCAACGGGGCCGTCGTCATCGGGGACGGATACACCGAGCACGTACCGGCCCCGCACATCGTCGCAGTCGATCCAACCGCCGCCGGAGACGCCTTTTGCGGTGGGCTGGCAGATGCACTCGTCACCGGTGGGAGCCTGGTGGACGCCGTGCGGTGGGCGGTGCGCTGTGGAGCAGTGGCGGCAACCAGGTGGGGTGCACAAGCATCGTTGCCCACCACCAAAGAAGTGAAAGAGTTGGAAGGAACCGAATGACTGCCCGCAAGATCATCATCGATACCGATCCCGGTCAGGACGATGCGGTCGCCATCTTGTTGGCGCTTGCCTCTCCGCAAGAACTCGAGGTTGTGGCCATCACCACGGTGGCCGGCAACGTCCCGCTGGCCCTCACGACCCGTAACGCACTCATCATGTGCGAACTGGCCGGTCGAACCGATATACCCGTTCATGCCGGAGCCATTCGACCGATGGTGCGTGACTTGGTTACAGCGGAGTACGTACACGGCAAGAGCGGAATCGACGGAGCCGGCCTCCCCGAACCGACGATGACGATCCGGGAATCCCACGCCGTCGATGCCATCATCGAGATCGTCATGTCGGCGGATGACGGTGAGATCACGATCTGCCCGCTCGGTCCGCTCACCAACGTCGGACTGGCACTGGGCCGTGAGCCGCGGATTGCCGAGCGGCTGCGAGAAATCGTGTTGATGGGAGGCGGCTTCTTCGAAGGGGGTAACCGGACCCCGGCCGCCGAGTTCAACATCTACGTCGATCCCCATGCGGCCGACGTGGTCTTTCAAAGCGGTATTCCGATCACGATGATGCCGTTGGATGTCACCCACAAGGCGCTTACTTCGCCGGAGCGTCTGGCGCGGTTCGCCGCCATCGGGACTCAGGCGGGGCGAGCGGTCCACGGCATGCTCGACTACTTCGAACGCTTCGACATCGAGCGGTACGGGTCGGAGGGAGGCCCCCTGCACGACCCGTGTGTGATCGCCTACCTGCTCGAACCTGAAATGTTTGGAGGCAAGACGGTCCCGGTTCGCATCGAAACAGGCTCTGAGTTGACGATGGGAATGACCGTCGTCGACTGGTGGGGTGCCACCGACGACCGCCCGAATGCCACGGTGATGCGAGACATCGACGCCGATCGCTTCTTCCGGCTCCTGGCAGATCGGATCGCTCTGCTCTGAGCCGTGCTCATGGCTCTTCGCCATATGGCTCATCGCTGTGTGGCCCGGGGCCCCTGCCCCAAGCCACCGAGTCCGCGCCTTATCTAGCTCCGTATTCGGCTTCAGCGTTCGAGTCCTACTCGGGACTCGAAGCGCCTCCGCACGGTGGTGCCACCCTGCAGGCGGCGCTCTCTTCTACGTTCGGGTCCTGTTCTGCCCCGAGCCGCCTCCGCATGGCGGTGCCGGTCTCCGGACGGCGCTGTGCCCTACGGCGCGCCCTCTAGCTCTAGCTCCTGGTCCGGCCGATGGTGAGGATCACCGCCAACGCGGCGACGGCCCCGACCGCCGATACCAATGCATTGGCCGGAATCCCTTGCCAGGTGAACAGGGCCGGGCCCACCAGGTCACCGATGGTTCTGCCGATTCCGAGCGCCACCATCAACAATGCCAGGTATCGACTGCGAGCCCCGGGGGCCAACTCGGAGGCAAGCGGGATCGTCGACACGATGGTGATCTCGAAGGCCACGAAGGTGGCGGCGAGGGCTGCTAGACCCAACGGAAGTGATGTACTCGCCGGCGCCAGCATCGCATACCCGATGGCGGAGCCTCCCAAGCCCCAGGCCACCATCCGTAGCTTGCCGACGCGATCGGCGAACGCCAACACGGCTCCTTCACCGGTCATTTCGCCCAGAGCGATCATTGTCGAGGCCAAGCCGAGGGCGGCCAGCGAGAGGCCGAATCCGCCTTCGAGCCATGCTCCGAAGACGATGAAGGTCGTCTCGGCGGCGAACGAATACAACGCCGCGGCTATCAGCAATGCCCAGCGAGTGTGGTCCAGCGTTAAGCGGCTCCGCTCGGAGTGTTCCTGTGGGATGTCGGCCTCCAGGAGTGCTGGAGCCGCCAACATCGTGATCGCGAACAGCGCCCCCACGAGCCAGAACGGTGCCCCCCACCCGAAGCCATCGATCAGCCAGCCCGCCAGTGGAGCGCCCACCAGCAATCCGCCAGCCCAGGTAAGTTCGAGAATCGACATGTAACGGGCACGGCGCTCGTACGGGGTTCTGTCGGCGACATAGGACTGGGCGGCGGCGTCGAACGACGGCTTGCCTAGTCCGAGCAGGATGAATCCGACGAAGGCCCCGGCGTAGACGCCGGTTGCCGCCGTGATCAGAGCGCCGACGGACATCATTCCAAGTGCCCAGACTCCCAGCCGGACGCGGCGTTCGCCGCGTCCTGCGGTGGCCACAATCGCAGGAGTTGCTACGAAGGCGACCGAGCGGGCCGACATCAGCAGCCCACCTTGGGCAAGCGAGATACCGAGACCGCGGCTGATCGCCGGCAGGAAGGGGAAGACGAACCGATGAGCCGTGTTCACCACCAGACGGGTGACGGTCAGGAACGCAATTGCGACGCCGAGGGAACGGGTCCTCACGCGGGGTCGGTGAAGAGGCGGGGATGGAGCATCCACCGCAACCAGCCCGAGCCGGGGGTGGCCGGAAGCACGGTTTCAACACAGGCGACAGCGGCCGTGACCATGTGGACGGCGCCGCCCCCGATCAGGGCCGACACCGTCGCGGACCAGGTCGGTTCGTGGCCGACGGCGAGGATACGATCCACTGCCGTGTGACCGGAGAGGGCCTCGAACACAGTGGTGACCCCGCTCCCGTAGAAGTCCTCGACGGCGATGATGGATGCCGACCAACCACCGCCGTCTCGCGCCAGGGAGGCGGTGTCGGCGGCGCGTCGAGCCGGCGATGTCAGGATCAGGTCGGGCGTAGCCCCGAACTCCGAGATAGCCCGGCCGATGGCATATGCCGACCGCTCGCCGCGACCGGTGAGCGGACGATTCCGGTCGGTCATCCCCGGAGGATGGTCCGACTTGGCGTGGCGCAGCAGAAGTATCTCGGCCATGGGAGGGGAGAATACCGACCGGACCGGACCGTCTTTGTGTTCCCGTTCCGCCTCTAACCTCTATGAAGTGAACCAGGCAGCGACCCCGGACATCTCACAACGTTTGGCGGCCCTACCCGAGTCCGCCACGATGGCGATCACGGCCAAGGCGAAAGCGTTGCGTGCCGCCGGTCGGCCGGTGATCGGGTTTGGAGCGGGCGAACCGGATTTTGCTACTCCCGCCCACATCGTCGATGCCGCGATCGCCGCTTGCTCTGATACCAGGAATCACCGCTACACCCCGGCCATTGGCCTGCCTGAGCTACGCGACGCGGTAGTTGCGAAGACCGCAGAGCATTCTGGGTTCGTGGTCGAACGCTCCAATGTTGTCATCTCGAATGGAGGCAAGGGAGCGCTGTTTGCAGCGTTTGCGGCGTTGCTCGATCCCGGGGATGAAGTGTTGCTGCCCAGTCCCTATTGGGTCACCTATCCCGAGGCGATTGCCCTGTTCGGTGGCGTGGCCAGCATCATTCCCACGACCGTGGCGGATGGGTTTCGGGTGTCGGTTGAGGCCTTGGACGCCGCGGTGACCGACAGGACGAAGGCTCTCGTCTTCGTCTCGCCCTCGAATCCTTCCGGCGCCGTCTACCCGCCCAACGAGGTGGCGGCGATTGGTGAGTGGGCGGCCGACCGGGGGATCTGGGTGATAACCGATGAGATCTACGATCATCTCTTGTACGGCGACGCCCGTCACGTTTCTATGCCGGTCGTGGCTCCCGACCTCGCCGAGAGGTGCATCGTCGTCAATGGCACCGCTAAGACGTTCGCAATGACCGGATGGAGGGTCGGCTGGGCGCTTGCCCCAACCGCGGTGGCGGCCGCGATGGGCCGGTTTCAATCTCACTCGATGTCGAACGTTGCCAACGTTTCGCAGCGGGCGGCCCTGGCCGCGCTCACCGGACCTATGGGTCCGGTCGAGGAGATGCGCCAGGCTTTCGACAAGCGTCGCCAAGCGATGCACCGGCTCCTATCTGAAATACCGGGTCTCGAGGTGCGCCAACCAGAAGGGGCGTTTTACGCCTTTCCGTCGGTATCCGGCCTATTGGGACGGCCGCTCGGCGGCCGGACCGCATCCTCGAGCCTGGAACTAGCCGCCCTGCTCCTGGAGGAGATCGAAATCGCAGTGGTTCCGGGTGAGGCCTTCGGGGCACCCGGATATTGCCGCCTCTCTTTCGCCCTCGCCGATGACGATCTCATCGAAGGTCTCGAACGCTGGCAGGTCTTGGTGAGCGGTTGATGAGGGCGCGTCGTAGAGCACAGCGCCGCCCGCAGGGCGGCACCGCCATGCGGAGGCGGCTCGGGGCCGAACAGGACCCGAACGTAGAAGAGAGCGCCGCCTGCAGGGTGGCACCACCGTGCGGAGGCGTTCGAGTCCGAGTAGGACTCGAACGCCGAAGCCGAATACGGAGCTAGATAAGGCGGGCACTCGGTGGCCTGGGCTGGGCCCCGGACCCCATAGCGATGAGCCGTATGGCGAAGAGCCATGGAGATGAGGGGCGTCGTTAGGCGGGCACTCGGTGGCCTGGGCTGGGCCCCGGGCCACACTGCGATGAGCCGTATGGCGAAGAGCCAAGGAGTAGAGGCCGCACCGCTGTTGTCCGGCTGCGCTCAAGCCAGGTCGGCGAGGATTCCGAGCGCGGTCCGGTAGCCATCGACGCCTTCCCCGCTGATCGTTGCGATGCAAGCAGGCTCGATCACGGACTGTCGTCGCCACTTCTCACGCTTGGAGATGTCCGAGATGTGGACTTCGACCACGGGCAGGACGATCGCCTTGATCGCATCATGGAGTGCGTATGAGTAGTGAGCGAATGCGCCCGGATTGAAGACAATTCCGCCGTATCTGTGCATCGAATTGTGCAGTTGCTCGATGAGTTCGCCCTCGTGGTTCGATTGAGCGGCTGTCACGCTCAAACCCAGCTCCTGGCCCCAGCGTCGGCATTGGTTCTCCACCTGACGCAGCGTCGCAGATCCATAGATGTCCGGTTCTCGGGTGCCCAGCAAATTGAGGTTTGGTCCGTTGAGGATGAGTACTTGCACGGCGTCAGGTTATCCGGGGTAGACGTCGATCGACGATATCGGCTGCGATGGCGGTCGTCGCCGGCTCGAAGGGTGACGGCCGCAGCAAATGGCCCGCGTTGGTGAAGGCCTCGATGAAAGCTTCGTGGACTTCGTCGACCGGTCTTTCGATGGCCCCGGTTGCTTCGGGCCGCCACTCGTACCCGAGCGCCTCGTAGACCGGGAGGAGTGGGAGGTTCACCAGCTCGGGCGAGTGCGCTACTAATACTCCGCCAACGTGCGCGGCGGATCTGGCCAGGCGCTGACCTACTCCCATGACCTTGAATCCACCCACGTGAACCGAGAACCGACCGGGACAGTATTCGCCGGGCACCTCGCCCACGGCCGCGGTGACGCCGAGTCGGCTAAGAGCGGCGACGGTGATTTCTGAGATGGCGCGAAACCTCTCTGCGATCCCGGTCTTTGGATCCGGATGAGGCGTTGTCCACGCAAACGCGATCGTGCCTTCGTGGAATACCGCCGCCTTACCGCCGGCGAGCCGATCCACGGCGCCGAATCCCAACTTGGTGGCGGCGTCGACGGCTGTCGAGTACCCCGGCCGAACGCGGTCCTGGCCACCGAAAGCGACGATTCGGCCCGGGCTCCACAAGCGCAGGGTCGCATCGACCTCTCCGGAGCCGACACGCTGCAGGAGAGCAATCGAGAGCGCCGTGTCCACCACCGGATCGTCGTTGTGTTCGGTGATCAGGCGGAGTGCGGGCATGCGCCACCGAGCGTAGGAGATCCACAGCGTGTGGCATGCAGCGTGCAGTAGAAGGCGCCGTACCGGGATTGACCTGCAGACTGCACGCCTTACACACCTTCCACTCCGTTCGACTACACATGTGGTTCCATGGTCACGATGTCCGCCCGTGCCTTTGCCGTAATCCTGATGCTCACGCTGATGCTGGGCGCATGTGGGGATGCTCTTCAGGGAGTCGGTGACCTCTCGGCTGGGATCGTGCGCGGTGATCAGACTCCGACCACGACCACCGCACCCGGGCAGTTGGATCTGCGGTTGAACCCAATCACGCAGGCTCTGTGGATCAACGATGAGCTCGGAGCGGCGACTGCCGGGCTCAGTCTCGACGACCTACTGCTTGCCGTTTGGTACGACGATGACCGCCGGGATGACCGGGTGAACGAGTTTGTTCAGGCGAGCAGGCGCGAGATTGCCGATCTGCTGCCCGGAGTCGAGTTTCCGCAGCTGGCGCCGGACGGAGTGTCACATATCTCGAGTCAGCTGGTGTATGACGTGCAGACCGCATCGCTCGGAGTTGGCACCTCCGCGGCCTTCGGCCTGTGGGTCGGTGAGCCATACACGGCCGCCCGCAGTGAGGCCCAGTTGGCGGTGCTCAGGGTCGGACTGAAGACCTTCGATGACGGGAGCCCGGACAACGATGTGTTCTCGTTCAGCGTCGCAGACGGAAGAGAACTGTCCTGGGTGGACGGCCGATACGTGTATCAGTTGTTCTGCCGGACCGGGGTCTCGCCGGAGGCATGTGAAGCGATGGCGGACTCGACGATTCCTCTCTCGCTCCTGGTCTCCCTCCCGCCACCGACCGGCGACTGACATCCAGACCCGACTGGCGTCGGCGCCGAGGGCCGATACTGTCTGACGTTCGCGCGAGAAGGACCGATCGATTTTCCACTCCGGCGGCTGGTGGTCGTACATCAGATACGACGAAGAGCAGGATCGCCCGCGGGTAGACCGGCAACTGCTGCGGCGGGTAATCACTTATGCGGTTCCGTATCGCGGTCTCCTAATTCTCGTTCTGGCGACCATTGGCGTCATCACGCTGGTGTCGCTCCTGCCGCCGCTCCTCATGCGCAATCTCATCGACAGGGCGATCCCTGACGAGGACGTCGGTCGGGTGACGTGGCTCGGCTTGGGGATGGTTGCGATTCCGATCGTCAACGGAGTAGTCGGCGTCGTCCAACGGTGGGCTTCGGCGCGCGCCGGTGAGGGGATCATCTACGACCTGCGGACGGGTCTCTACGGGCATCTACAGCGAATGTCTCTCGGATTCTTTACTGCGACCCGGCCGGGCGAGATGATGTCGCGACTCAACACCGATGTGGTCGGAGCTCAATCGGCAGTCACCGGAACTGCGGTTTCGTTGGTGGCGAATTCGCTTTCGGCCGTCGCCACATTGGCCGTAATGCTGACCCTCGAATGGCGGCTCACTTTGGCGGCTGTAGTGATCCTGCCGCTTTTCATCATTCCAAGCCGCCGAGTCGGAAAGATCCTGCGTGTTATTACTCGAGATCAGATGGATGCCAACGCTCGGATGAATGCCACGATGAATGAGACGCTCAATCTGAGCGGGGCGCTCCTCGTCAAGCTGTTCGGAAGGACCGCCGATGAGGACGCCAAGTTCGGTGACCACGCCGCGGAAGTACGGGACCTGGGTGTGAGGCGAGCGCTGATCGGTCGCTGGTTTTTCATGGCGCTCGGGGTTGTCAGCGCGATTGGAACGGCTCTGGTCTTCTGGCTCGGAGCCGTCTTGGTTATACAGGGTTCGCTCACCATCGGCACGATCGTGGCTTTGTCGGCGTACCTGGTTCAGCTGTACGGGCCGCTGTCGGCACTATCGAATGCCAGGGTCGAATTGGCCACGTCGCTTGTTTCGTTCGAGCGGGTGTTCGAGGTTCTCGACCTGCCGCGCGATATCGATCAGCCGGATGACCCGATCGATTTGGGCGAGATCGAAGGCCGGGTGAGATTCGACGGGGTCGCATTCGATTATGGGAGGGCTGCCACGCCTGCGCTGGAGCACGTCAAGCGGTTCTCGTGGCGCGGCTCGGTGGACCCGGAAGATGCTGCACCGCCGGAGATCGTGGGGCGGGGTCGTGCTCTCGAGCACCTCGACTTCGAAGTCGAACCCGGCCGTCTGGTGGCCTTGGTGGGTCCGAGCGGGGCGGGCAAGACGACGGTTACCTATCTGATTCCGCGGCTGTACGACGTGACGGAGGGCCGGGTGCTGATCGATGGCGTGGATGTGCGGAACCTGTCTCTCGACTCACTTGCCGATGCGATCGGTGTTGTGACTCAGGAGACATTTCTGTTCCACGACACGATCGCCGCCAACATGCGGTACGCCCGACCGAACGCCACTGACGACGAGATCGTGGCGGCGGCGACCGCTGCGAACATTCACGAATTCGTATCCGAATTGCCCGACGGGTACGAGACGATGGTGGGAGAACGCGGCTATCGGCTCTCGGGCGGCGAGAAGCAGCGGGTAGCAATAGCGCGCGTCATCCTCAAGGATCCTCGCATTCTGGTGCTGGACGAAGCCACATCGCATCTAGATGCGCGCTCCGAAGCCCTCATCCAGGAAGCCTTGGAGCGCGTCATGGCGGGGCGTACCTCATTCGTGATCGCTCACAGGCTGTCGACGGTTTTGGCGGCGGATCGGATCTTCGTGCTTGACCGAGGCCGCCTCGTCGAAGAAGGGCGGCACCAGGACTTGTTGTCGCTCGATGGCCTGTACTCCGATCTGTTCAGGACCCAGTTCGCGGCTGCTCCCTGAGGCGGAAGAGCCCATTACGGTTCCGCGGGTATCGTGAGGCCGTGCTTCGTTTGGTCGTCGCCGTCACCGTTGGGCGCCTCGCCGGATTCCTGAGTCGTCTCATCGGGCGGGGCGGCTCTGCCATTCCCGGGCTCATTGCCGAGATGCTCGATTCCCGGGTCATCGACAAGCTGGTGGCCTCGATTCCCGGTGGCGTAGTGGTTGTGACCGGGACCAACGGCAAGACCACCACGACGAAGATGCTCGTCACCGCGCTCGAGCGCAGCGGAACCCCGGTGCTCACCAACCCCAGTGGATCGAATCTCGCTCGGGGCGTGGCGACGGTCCTCATCTCCGCGTCGCGGCGAGGCAGAATTCTCGGTTACGAGATGGCGGTCTTGGAGATCGACGAGGCGGCCGTGAGCGCTCTCGCTTCCAGACTGGCCCCCCGCTTGGTTGTCGTCACCAACCTGGCTCGCGACCAATTGGATCGCTATGGCGAGCTTGAGACGACGGCGGGCCATGTAGGCGTAGCGGTGGCCTCGGCGAAGCGGGCGGTGCTGAATGCAGACGATCCCGCGGTGGCGGCCCTCGACGTTGGCAGAACCACCTGGTTTGGAGCGGTAGATGGGATTCGGCGCACGATGCCGCACGATCGGTTGCTCTACGGCACGTCGGACCCCGAAGATCCTGCTGCGAAGGCAGATGTGGTGCTCGAATTGGCCGAACAGGATGGAGACGGGCAGCGGATCCGGCTGGCCATCGCCGGAGCTGTGCTCGACGCCACGTTGCGAGTGCCCGGCGCCTACAACGGGTACAACGCGGCGGCTGCAGTGGGGGCGGCCGTCGAACTCGGAGTAGAACCGGCCGTAGCGGCGTCGTCGCTCGAAGAGATGCCGGCCGCGTTTGGGCGGGGTCAGGTGATCGAATTCGAGGGCCGCAGAGTGAATCTGCTGCTGGTGAAGAATCCCTCCGGCTTCAATCAGGCGCTCCGACTTCTGACAGATGCTCCGGCACCGACCCAGGTACTGATTGCCATCAACGACAACCATGCCGACGGTCGAGACGTGTCGTGGCTGTGGGACGTCAGGTTCGAAGATCTCGAGGGGAGCGGCCATACCTTCGGAACCAGTGGTATCCGGGCCGCCGATATGGCGCTTCGTCTCAAGTACGGAGGAATCGAATCCTGGACGGACCCCGATCTTGGCACCGCATTGCGGAGAACCGCTGCGGCAGCCGCTGAGGGCGATTTGGTCTACGTTGTCCCGACGTACACGGCGATGCTGTCGATGCTCGAGTTGCTGCTGCCGGGTGCGGCCAGATCTGAGATGTGGACGTGAGCGAAGTCGTCATCGCCCACCTCTTTCCGCGCCGGATGAACATCTACGGCGACACCGGCAATGTCATCACATTGAGCCGTCGTCTGGAGTGGCGATCGATTCCCTACAGGGTCGATCTTGTTCCGGTCGGGGCCGACTACGACTTGCTGAACGCCGACATCGTCGTCGCCGGTGGGGGAGAGGACACTTCTCAGATAGAGGTGGCCCGTGATGTCGTGCAGCGCTCGGAGAACCTCCGTGCAGCCGTGGACGCAGGTGTTGCATTCCTCGTCGTTTGCGGTACCTACCAGCTATTTGGTCTTCGGTTCATCGCCGCCGACGGTTCGGAGCTTCCGGGGATCGGTGTGTTCGATGCCGAGACGGTGAGCGGTGAAGGGCGGATAATCGGCAACGTCATCGTCGAATCCGACTGGGGACGCCTCGTCGGCTTCGAAAATCACGGGGGTCGCACGATGTTGGCCGCCGGCCAGGCCGCGCTGGGAACGGTCATCAAGGGCAACGGGAACAACGACATCACCGATGAAGAGGGGGCGGTGACCAACAACTGCTTCGGGACCTATCTCCACGGGTCGGTGTTGCCCAAGAACCCACAATTCGCAGACGAGTTGCTGATCAGAGGCATGGCGCGACGTCATGGGCCGGTGATTCTCGAACCATTGGATGATGAACAGGAGTTGGCTGCGGCGCACTCGGCGGCCGGACGGCCCTGAGGGGGTGGGACCGGTTCAGGAAGCTATCTGCTGGGCCCCGTCGTCCACCGCCACTGCGAATTCGAGTCCTTCGGGAGTGGTTCGCAGCAGGTACATGGCGTCGATGTTCATGCCGGCGTCGGCCAATCGGCGAGTCATCGCCGCCACCGATCCCGGGTGATGGGGCAGCATCGTCGTGATCACGCGGCGCTCTTCGAAGACCAATCCGTGATGTTCGAGCATCCGGCGGGTGGCTGCTTCGTCGTCGACGATGAGCTTGACGGTTCCCGACTCGTCCATTCCGATGGCGGCGAGCGCTTCGATGTTTATTCCGACGGCAGCGAGCCGTTCGGCCAAATCCGCCAGCGAGCCCGGCCGGTTCGGAAGGTGGACCGTGAACTCCGTCATGGTCGAATGTTACGCCGATCCCTTGGCTGGGGAGCGTTGGTTCTGCTGATTGGCGCTTGAAGTCCCCGGCGGTGGGCGTCGTTGCCCGGTGGATCACTCGTCTGGAGGTCTAGGGATCTCGATCTCGGCCGTCGGAAGGTCCATCTCGCCCGTATCGTCGCGCTGCGCACTCGGGACCACGAGAACGGCCCTTCCCGTCTCGCGCATCACCCGGGCCGAGACGCTCTCCCAGTGGGATTCGTCGAACAGTTGCTTGGTGGCGCCCAGCACCACCAGATCCGCGTCGAGATCGTCGGCGGCACGAATGATGGTTGCCGCAGGATCCTCTCCTTCCAGGTACACGGTCTCGGCTTCGATCTCACGGCTCCGCAGGGCCGCCAGGATCGGCTTGGTGATGCGAGCGCCTCGTTCCTCCACATAGCGGGCGATTATCAGATCTTCTTCCGCCGTCCAGGCCGCTGTGCTTTCGGTCAGCGGATGCCATTCCTCGGATCTGATCTCGTCCAGGAATGTGCGGGGGACCTCGATAACGGTCACGACGTAGGTGTTGCTCGCCGGTCCGGCGAGGAGGGTGACGAAATCAGCGACCGGCTCCGGAGTGAGCACCCCGGTCGTGGCGATGAGGATTCGCACGAATCAGAGCCTATCGACGTCGCTGGTGAAGCGCGCGGCAACAGTGGGACCCTGCTGCCGACGGTGGTATCGATCGTTGCACCTATGCCCTGGCTCAGCGGATGTCGACGGAAAGCAACGATCTGGCGCTTTCGGCGGCGATTCCGGGTCCGATCCGTCGTCGCCAACCTGCCACGACGGTGCGGTGATCGCCTGCGGCGAGACCAGCGACTCCCAGAAGCGCGGCGCCCACGAAGCCAAAGATCGTGGTGGCGAACCAGGCTCCGATTCCCTCGCCGAAGAATCCGAGCACTGGGATGGCAGCCTCGTGAACCCAGATGTGACATCGCCGACCGGAATCCACGATCGCCCTCCCCGAATCGGTGGGGCAGGTGGCGCACCAGGTGGGCGAGCAATGGCTATGTCGTGAGGCCTCGCAGAGCCCGGGTGATGTCCATCCGCTGCGTCCGGGTGAGCGGGGCTCCTGCGTGACTCCAGATGGCTTCTGCGACCCGGCCACTGGGGATCCACCCCGAGCCGACCGAGGTGCTCGTCGGTCGCTTGGATGGTCGTGACCAGAAGGGGGTAGGCAAATAGTCGCTCGCCGACGCGTCGTCGCAATTCATGCGCCGCCATCAGGGCGCTCTTTACCGTCGTCGTAACTCGGACGCCATCGCGGTACAGACCGTCCCATTCGATCGTGGCCGGGACCGGATCCGGGTCGACCGAGACGGCAAACACTCCGTTCGGTCCCACTACGGCCTGATCGATCACGGTGTCATCGAGCATGACCCGGTCGATCGTCTGCCACTCGGTGGGCAGACGGCTCAGCCCGGCTGCGTCGTCTGTCGCAGCCGCCAGGGTCAAGTTGGTCGACGACCCATTGGTGAGAGTGAGCGCTGGTGTCATCCGTCAAGGCATCGGCGCACCGGTACCCGAGCTTGAGATATCGGCCGGGGTCAGGTCGGGTGGGCCAGTTGGCGCTCACGGCCGGTACGCTCCGTGGATGCAGTCATCCCTCCGAGGCGAGGTCCGACCAGCGGTAGTCGCCACCTCCAGAATCGAGGAGGAGTGAGCACCTCCAACGCGTCAAGCCACCACGTCACCACCTCACAATATCTGCTTGACAGGTCGGTAGCCACGCTGAGAGACCATGCGATCGCGTGGTCACTGCGGAGCCTTGATGATCGAATCGCCGACCTGGCATCGATTCGGACTCGAACGATGGAGGCCGCTCCGGACCTGGTGGCCGATGCACTGCAGGCCAAGGGCATTGGACCGGAGATGGCAGGCGAGGAGTGGATTTCGGGCCCGTTGAGCGTCTTGCGCACAACCCGCTTCCTCCAGGCCACGCTCGAGGGCATTCGGCGGCGTGGCGAGGTCCCGCTGCCGGATGATGCGGTCAGAGAGCGGGCCGACGGTCAGGTGACTGTGGATGTTCTTCCCGGCGATGGATGGGATCGAATTCTCTATCCGGGTTGGAAGGCATCGGTGCGGATGGATCCCAGCATCGGGCGCGGTCAGGCTCGGCTCAACCTCGGAGGCATCTACACCAAGCCCGAGGCCGCCGATGCTGCCGTTGCCGTCGTTCTCGGAGCCGGCAATGTCTCGAGCATTACTCAGCTAGATCTGGTGCACAAGCTGTTCGCGGAGGGGCATGTGGCCATCGTCAAGTTCAACCCGGTGAACGACTACATCGGACCCTACGTCGAGCACGGGTTCGCAGATCTCATTGCTGCCGGGTATATCCGGACCTCCTACGGGGGAGCAGAGGTTGGGGATCATTTGGTGATGCATCCGGAGATCGATGAAGTCCACATCACCGGGTCCGAAGTAACCCACGATGCGATCGTGTTTGGCGTCGGATCGGATGGCGCTGATCGGAAGGCCGCCAACACGCCGCGGATGAAGAAGCCGATCACCAGCGAACTCGGGAACGTGAGTCCCGTGATCGTGGTCCCGGGTGTTTGGAGCAACCGGGAGATGTCATACCAAGCAGAGCACGTGGCGACACAGCTCCTGCAAAACGCCGGGTACAACTGCAACGCCGCCAAGGTGGTCATCCTCCCGGAGAACTGGGACCAGTGCCGCGAGTTCATGGACGTGGTGGGCGAGAAGCTGGCCTCGAGACCCGATCGCACGCCGTACTACCCGGGATCGTTTGAGCGCTACGGTCGAATCATTGACGGTGGAGGCGAGGTCCGTACCTTCGGAGAATCGAAGGAGGGGCTTCCTCCGACCATTGTCGGTGTGGACGCGGATGCCCATCACCCGGCATTCACGGAGGAGGCCTTCTGTCGCATCATGGCGTCGGTGACCCTTCCCGGTGATGGACCCGCGGAGTTCCTCGACCGTGCCGTCGAGTTCTGCAATGACCGCCTGCGCGGCACGCTCAACGCGACCTTGCTGGTCGACAAGGCGACGTTGCAGGCAAACCGACCGGCCGTCGACCGGGCGATCGACGATCTTCGCTATGGGACCGTCGGGTTGAACCTTTGGGGTGCCGCCGGGTTCCCACTCGGAGTGACTCCGTGGGGTGCGTTCCCCGGCCACACCTTGGACGACATCGGTAGTGGCATCGGGTTCGTCCACAACGCTCGGCTGATCGATCGGCCTCAGAAGACGGTGGTACAGGCCCCGTTCGTTCTGGTGCCCAAGCCGACCTGGTCGGTGTTTCACGGGAATGCGGGGGCGGCATTGCGAAAGGCGACTGCATTCGAGGCTCGCCCCGCCGCATGGCGGATTCCGGGACTGCTGGCGTCTGCGGTCAGGTTCTGAGAGGGAGCAGGCCGCCAGAGCCCTAGGTCCCTTGCAGGCTGACCCCCTTGTATCCGGCAATGAACCCGGATTCGGCGAGAACCTTGCCGAGGGCCGACTCGGCCACCGGGAGGCCGTCGATCCGCTCGATTGTCATTCGCTTGATCCGACCCCGGGCTACATCGGCAACGGCCGATGCCACTCGGGGAAGGTCGATGTCGAGATCCGGGAATGTGAGAAGAGATCGTCCGCCGCGTTCGATGAAGGCGCCCAGCCCGCCGTCCACCAACACCACGTATGCCCCGGCGCTTCGTGAGGGTCGGCCCTGAGATTCCGGCCACGGGATCGATGCCCCATACGGGTTGGCCGGATCCGTCGCGGCGATCACGGCCGTCATCGGCTCGGCTGCTCGCAGTCGATCGACCGCGCCGGGGAGAGCGAACTGTGCGCCACCACGACCTTCTACGAAGTAGCCCCGGCGGACCCGACCGGCCTCTTCAAGTGCTGAGTACACCGGATAGAGCCCGGAGAATCCGCCGGGTACGTGCTCGGCGAGAACTGCCTCGCGGACCACTACGCCGTGTCGTTCGAGTAGCTGTTCTGCCCGGGCAGCCTGTTGCTCGGTTGGGGTGACGTCTCTCATCAGGGCGGTGGTGAGCGACCAGCGCCCGCTGGCCGAAGCGGGAGCCGATGAGGTCGGAAGCGATGGCCTGCCGGAACGCCGGTTGCGGGCCCGGCCCCAGAGGAAGGCACGCAGCGGGGCAATCGTGTCGTTGGTGATTTCGCCCGCCCAGACCAGATCCCAAATGGCGGCGACCACCTCGTCAGGGGCACCGCCTTCCGCAGCCCGGTACAAGTCGGCAAAGAACGAGGCCCCATTTTCGGCGAGGTGCGAGCGAATCTTGTCGGGGATGGAACCTTCGGGTCGGTCCAACTCCAAGGGCCAGGCCAGCAGTGGGACCTGATCGCGGCGATACAGAGCGACCCGACCATCGCGCCCGGTAAGCGAACCACGTCCAAGCCACACCACGTCACCCGAGGCGAGCAGAGCATCGAGTAGATCCGGGGTGTAAGCGAGTCGCGACGTCAGGACATCACGCTCGAGCGTCGACGCCGGCAGTGCGGCACCCTGCAGACGGCTGATTGTCTCCAGGAGACGGCCCGGGGTGGAACCTCCGCCACCGATGCCATGCCAAGCAGGAAGGAATGAACCGAGCGTGGCGGCATCGACCGCTTCGACCTCGCTTCGAAGCACGGCCAGCGACCGTCGCCGAAGCCGGCGCAGGACACCGGTATCGACCCACTCGGTGCCATCCCCTCCGGGGCGAAACGCTCCGCCGGCAACCCGACCTCTGGCCTCGAGATCTCGCAGCGCAGCCTCGACCGCCGCCAGAGGGAGGCTCAGCGCTGATGAAGCCGCTCCGGTATTGAATGGCCCGTGGGTGCGAGCGAATCTTCCAACCACGTCGCCGAGCGGATCCTCGACCGGCGTGAGCAATGCTTCAGGGATGCCACGCGGCGGCTGGACTCCCAGCGCGTCGCGCAGCCTCGCTATGTCCTCGATCACCGCCCAGTGCGGCTCACCACTGATGACCACCTCGACGATGCGCCTCTGGTCGGCCAGGTCACCCAATAGCAGCGTTGCATCGTCTCCCTCTGTGCGGGCGGCGACGGCTTCGGTGGTGAGGGGGCCCAGTGAACGGAGCAGATCGGCGATTCCGTCGGAACCCCTGGCGGCGGTGCCGTCGGCGAGGCGTTGCAGTTCGAGTTCGACGGTCGCAACCACATCCGGGTCGAGCAGGTCCCGCAGCGCCGGCTCGCCGAGCAGTTGGCCGAGTAGTTCGCGGTCGATCGTGAGGGCCATGGCGCGTCGTTCGGCGGCTGGGGCGTCGTACTCGTACATGTACGAGGCGATGAAGTCGAACATGAGAGACGATGCGAAAGGGCTCGGCCCCTGCGTATCGACACCCACCAGACGGATTCGGCGGGCTGCGAGGTCAGCGAGGAGATCGGTGAGAGCATCGATATCGAAGTGCTCCTGCAGGACTTCCCGCATCGCTTCGAGCACGACCGGGAAAGTCTGATAGCGGCGTGCCGCTTCCAGCAGGCTGGTCGAGCGACGTCGCTGGAGCCACAACGGCGTTCTGGTTCCCGGTCTCCGTCGCGGGAGGAGCAGAGACCGTGCAGCCGCTTCGCGGAATCGAGCAGCGAATAGGGCGGACGACCCGATCTCGTCCATGACCAGTGCCGAGGCTTCTGCCGGGTCGACCATCAGCTCTGCCGGTTCTGGTGCCTCGTCGGCGTCCGGAAAGCGGAGGATGAATCCGTCGTCCGACCACACTGCGTCGACCTCGATGCCGTGGGCTCGTCGGAGGATGGCGGCTGCAGCCATCGACCACGGGGCATGGACTCTGGCCCCGAACGGAGAAAGCAGGACGAGCCGCCAATCACCGATCTCGTCGCGGAACCGTTCGACGACGACCGTGCGATCGGTGGGAAGAGCTCCGGTCGCGGCGCGTTCTTCGGCGACATACCGCGTCAGGTTGGCTGCGGCCCAGGTGTCGAGCCGGTACCGATCGGTGAGGGTCGCTTGCGCCTGCTCGGGTTCGAGTGCTGCGAGCTCTCGGGTAAAGGCACCGAGGGCTCGTCCGGTCTCGACGGGACGCCCCAGACTGTCGCCGCGCCAAAAGGGCAGTCGAGCGGAGGGTCTTCCGGGGGCCGGCACGACGAGCACCCGGTCGGGGGTGATATCTGTTATCTGCCAGGTGGATGAGCCGAGGACGAAGACATCGCCTACTCGACTCTCGTAGACCATCTCCTCGTCGAGTTCGCCGACCCGCCCGCCTTCGGGCAGATTGACCGTATACAGGCCGCGGTCGGGGATCGTTCCCGGGTTGGTGACCGCCAGCATTCGGGCGTTACCGAGTGCGGTGAGACTTCCGGCGACCCGATCCCACACCAAGCGGGGGCGGAGTTCGGAGAAGTCGTCGGAGGGATAGCGCCCGCTGAGCATGTCGAGCACCGCCTCGAACGGTTCCCTGGCCAGGGACCGATAAGGCCCCGCCCGGCGCACGAGCTGGAACACGTCCTCCACAGATCGATCCGCCACTGACACCATGGCCACGATTTGCTGGGCGAGGACGTCGAGCGGGTTCCGTGGTACCCGGGTTTCTTCGATGAGTCCCTGGCGCATTCGGTCGACGATCACCGCGGCTTCGAGGAGATCGCCTCGATGTTTCGGGTATACCTTTGCTCGCGAAGGCGCCCCGACTTGGTGGCCGGCCCGCCCGACCCGCTGCAGTCCCCGCGCCACGGTCGTGGGCGATTCGACCAGCAATACCAGGTCGACTGCATCCATGTCGATGCCCAATTCGAGCGATGAGGTAGCCACCACACAACGGAGGGATCCGTCCTTGAGGCCGCCCTCGATCTCGACCCGCTGATCTCGCGACACCGAGCCGTGATGGGCGCGGGCGATCTCCTCGCCGGCCTCCTCGTTCAAAGCTGCTGCCAACCGCTCGACCAGTCCCCGGCTATTGGCAAACACGATGGTCGAGCGATGCTCTCGTACCAGCCGGATGATCTCGGGGTAGATCGAAGGCCAAACAGACCTCACCAGTCTTCCCTCGGCATCGGTGGTATCGGGTCGGGTCATGTCTTCGAGTGGAACCACGATCTCGATGTCGAGCACCTTGTCGCGCGGGGCGTCCACGATTTCCACGTGCCGGGCGGTCCACTCGCCCTCCTCCGGTGTACCCCCACCGAGGAATTCGGCGATAGCTTCGAGCGGTCGCTGGGTGGCGCTGAGGCCTATGCGTTGGGGCGGTGTCGGCGTCAGCTCTGCAAGTCGTTCGAGGGAGAGAGCAAGGTGGGTGCCTCGCTTGGAGCCGGCCACCGCATGGACCTCATCGACGATGACCGTTTCAATCGACGCCAAGACCTGGCGAGCCTGCGAGGTGAGCATCAGATACAGACTCTCCGGGGTGGTGATCAGGATGTCGGGCGGTGTGCGCAACATCGCCCGACGCTCCGCCGCAGGCGTGTCGCCGGTGCGGAGGGCTACCGACAGATCCGGGAGCACCTCGCCTCTGAGTTCGGCCTGGCGTGTGATGCCCCTTAGCGGTGCTCGCAGGTTGCGTTCCACGTCGTATGCCAACGCCTTCATGGGCGAGACATACAGCACTCTGCACCGTTCTCCGGCTGTCGGTGTCGGATCAGCCATCAGGCGATCGATCGCCCAGAGGAAAGCTGCCAGCGTCTTGCCCGAGCCGGTCGGAGCGTGGATCAACGTGTCGTGTCCGGCGGCAATCGCCTTCCAACCGAGAGTCTGAGCTGGGGTCGGGGCCGCAAACGCGCCCTTGAACCAGGTGGCGACCGCGGGGCTAAAAGGTTCGAGGGGCGACATGAGGACGAATGTACCCGGGAAGCGTGACGGAGAACCCGGGGACATCGGCGAAATGCCTTCCCGGCGCAGGATTCGTTTGTCCATTTGTTACGTGCGGTTGGAGGGCTTGCCGACCGACCCGAGCTACGGCTTGATTCAGCAGGCCTCTAGACGCCGAGCGATCGTTGGGCCATGCCGTTGAGCAACTCGAGCACGACGCGGTTGGCCAGCAGCGCCGTGACGTCGGCCGTGTCGTAGGCCGGGGAGACCTCCACCACGTCGGCACCCACGACATTCAGTTCTCGCCCCAGCCGCCGCACGGTGTCGAGCAGTTCCCGGGGGGTGATGCCGCCCGGCTCAGGTGTGCCGGTCCCGGGAGCCGAACCGGGATCGACCACGTCGATATCGACCGACACGAACACGCCCTTGGCCTCACTGGCAGCGTGTTCCACGGCGTCGTCGACGACGACATCCAACCCGCGTTCGGTGATTTCGCTCATGAAGTACGACTTCATGTCCCTGTCGCGCATCCATTCGACCACGTCCGGTGGAGGCCAGTAGCCCCTCAGTCCTATCTGGACGAAGCGGTGACCGGGGACTGCACCCGACTCGATCAGGCGCCGCATTGGAGTGCCGTGTCCATGGAGCATGCCGTAGTGGGTGTCGGCGGTGTCCGCATGAGCATCGAAGTGGATCAGCGCGATGTCGCCGTGTCCGATGACGTCGGCGACGCCTCCGGCATCCGGAAAGGTGATGGTGTGGTCGCCACCAAGGACGACCGGTACCGCGCCGGCCCGAGCAATCGCAGTCACCGCGGTGCGTATTCGCTCGATGCTCTCTTCCAGGT
>Ga0255057_10000641_pt1 | contig 19807 bp, 16 predicted proteins | sample Cases_109_6_MG_FD_189022 | JGI IMG/M metagenome (GOLD analysis project Ga0255057, IMG submission 189022) | Seawater microbial communities from Amundsen Gulf, Northwest Territories, Canada - Cases_109_6 | ecosystem: Environmental > Aquatic > Marine > Gulf | place: Canada: Northwest Territories... | reverse complement strand
GGCTGTCTGCTGCCGCGGGATGGCACGCGAGGAAAGCGTAGCGCTCACCCGGGCCATGACGGCGTCGGGCACCACTCTCAGGTGGCCGGACCTGGACCGGCCGGTTCTGGACAAGCATTCCACCGGCGGCGTGGGCGATAAGGTAAGCTTGGTGCTGGCACCGATCCTCGCCGCCTGCGGGGCGGTCGTCCCCATGATCTCGGGCCGGGGATTGGGCCACACAGGCGGCACGCTCGACAAGTTCGAGGCCATACCAGGCTACACGACGACGCCCGATATCGAGACCTTTCAACAGGTGGTACGCGAGGTCGGCTGCGCCATCGTCGGCCAAACCGCCGAGCTGGCCCCGGCCGACCGGCGCTTCTACGGCGTGCGCGACGTCACGGCGACGGTCGAGTCCATCTCCCTGATCACCGCGTCGATTCTGTCCAAGAAACTGGCCGCCGGCCTGGATGGCCTGATCATGGACGTGAAGGTCGGCAACGGCGCTTTCATGACCGATCTGGAGGGAGCCCGCGCCCTGGCCGAGAGCATCGTCACCGTGGCCGGGGGCGCCGGACTTCCGGCGCGGGCGCTGATCACCGATATGAACCAGGTGCTCGGGAAGACCGCCGGCAACGCACTGGAGGTAAGAGAGGCGATCGACTACCTGACCGGCCGGGAACGTCATCCGCGCCTGCACGGCGTGGTGATGGGCCTGGCCACGGACATGCTCACGCTGGCAGGCCTGGCCGAGAACGAAGCTGAGGCGACGAAACGCATCGAACGAGCCCTCGGCCTCGGTCAGGCCGCCGAGACCTTCGCCAAGATGGTCGCCGCGCTCGGCGGCCCGAGAGACCTACTGGAAAAGACCGACGACCACCTGGCCCGCGCACCGGGAGTGCTGGCCGTCACGCTGCCTCATGAAGGCTATGTCTGCGCCCACGATACCCGGGCGCTGGGCCTCGCGGTGATCGCGCTGGGCGGCGGCCGGGTGCGCGCCGATCAGGCGATCGATCACGCGGTCGGTCTGTCGGAGGTGGCAGGAATCGGCGAGCGAGTCGGCCCAGGCCGGCCCTTGGCCCTGGTACATGCCCGCAACCGTGCGGCGGCGGAAACGGCGGCGGAAGCATTGCGCCAGGCCGTCGTCATCGAAGCGGACGCGCCCGCGCCGCCGCCCTTGATCCACGAGCGGATTTCCTGACTGATTTAGGTGACACCGTCACCTCGATTTCCGTCAGCCACCCGAGGCGCGCCAGGGCCTGCTCGGCTTGGGCCGGTTAGACTGGTCCAGGGCTTTCCTTCCTCTTTCGCAAGGCCCCTATCCGGTGGTAGGGTTGCCGGATGGGATAGACCCGACACAAGCCAGAGCGGAAGACCGCCCGCACATCGGCATCGATCTCCCAATGTATGCCTGGTGGAGTGGGTCGGTTGAATTTCGCCGACAACGCCTAAATCGGCAGCAACTGAAAGCCGACGGCACCGGACGACTAAGGAGGTCGAATCGATGAATGAAATTCGTGAACACTCACATGTTCGAAAACTGAAGGAAGAGCTCTGCGAAGGCCGGGTCTCCCGGCGCGAGTTCCTGTGTTACTCCACCCTGCTCGGGCTCTCCGCGAGCGCCGCCTATGCCTTCGTCGGCAAGGTGTCGGGCCAGAACTTCATACCCCAGGCACAAGCCGCCAAGCCCATGGGCGGCCAGCTGATCGTCGGCCACCGGATCCAGGATCTGGCGACCCCCCACACCTATTCCTGGGCGCAAAGCGAGGTGACGCGGCAGGTCTGCGAGCACTTGACGCGCACCGGCAGCGACAACGTCACCCGCCCCAATCTCGTCGAACAGTGGGAAGCCTCCGACGACCTGAAAACCTGGACGCTGCATCTGCGCAAGGACGTGACCTGGCGCAAGGGGCGCCAGTTCGTCGCCGACGACGTCATCGCCAACATCGAGCATGCGCTCGATCCGGCGACCGGCTCGTCGATCATCGGCCTCATGCAAGGCTATATGCTCGAGGTGGTCGAAACAGGCGAAAAAGACGACGAGGGCAACGCCAAAACGACCACCAAGATCTGGGACGCCAACGCCCTGGAGAAGATCGACGATCATACTGTGCGCATCAACTGCAAGGCGCCCCAGGTCGCGGTGCCCGAGCATCTGTTCCACTATCCCTTCCACATGATGGATCCCGAGGAAGGGTTCGTGTTCGACGTCGGCTCCAACGGTACCGGCGCGTTCGAGATGGTCGAATACCGCGTCGGCGAGCAGGCGTTAATCACGCGGGCACGCGACCATTGGCGTGAGGGTCCTTATGTCGACGCGGTGCGTTATGTCGACCTTGGCGATGACTCGACCGCCTGGCTGGGCGCGCTTGCCTCCAAGCAGGTCCACGGTGTGCCCCAGGCGCTCGATGTCGAGTTGATGGATAGCGTCAGGGCCGTCCCTCACCTGAAGGTCTACAGCGTCACCACCGCACAGACGGCGGTGGCGCGCACGCGGGTGACGGAAAAGCCCTTCGACAATGCCAAGCTGAGGAAGGCGATGCGCCTTGCGGTCGACACCAAGCGGGTGTTGGAGCTCGCCTATCGCAATCTCGGCTCGCCGGGCGAGCATCACCACGTCTCGCCGATCCATCCCGAGTACGCGGAGCTGGCGTTCATGGAACGCGACGTCGAGGCTGCCAAGGCAACTTTGGCCGAGGCCGGCTATCCGGACGGGATCGACCTCAAGATCGACTGCAAGGCCACCCCGACTTGGGAGCTCGCGGCTGTTCAGGCCATGGCCGAGCAGTGGAAGGAAGCGGGCATCCGCGTCACCATTAACGTGATGCCCGGGGCGACCTATTGGGACATCTGGGACCAGACGCCCTTCGGGTTCACCAACTGGACCCACCGCCCGCTCGGCATCATGGTGCTGGGGCTTGCCTACCGCTCCGGCGTGCCGTGGAACGAATCGGCGTACTCCAACGCCGAATTCGATGCGTTGCTGAACACGGCCGAGGGCACGCTCGATCTGGACGAACGTCGCGAGATCTTGGCCAAGCTCGAGACCATCATGCAGGAGGACGGCCCGATCGTGCAGCCGCTGTGGCGTGCCACCTTCACCGCCTTCGACAAGAGGGTCGTCGGCTTTTCCATGCACCCGACCAGCTACTTCTTCGCCGAGGAGGTGGCGATCGAGACCTGAACCGGTCGGGCGACATGAGAACGGCGGCGCGGGGCGCGATCCCCGCGCCGCTTTTTTTGCCGGCAGGCCGGCGGGCGGCCCTTTCAGTAGCCCCGCATCGGATCGACCACGTTGGCAAGCGGCTCGCCGGCCAGGTAGTGCTCCAGATTGTCGCAGAACCAGCCGAACGTCTTGCGCTCCCAGCCGCGAAAGACCGCACAGTTATGGGGCGTGACGAGAACGTCGGGCCGGTCCCAAAAGGCGCTGTCGGCGGGCATCGGCTCGGCCTCGAACACGTCGAGGACGGCGCCGGCCAGCTTTCCCCGTTCGAGGGCGCCGAGCATTGCCCGCGAGTCCACCACGCCGCCGCGCGACACGTCCACGATGTAGGCCCCCTCCTTCATCGCCTCGAAGGCCGCCGGCCCGATCATGTGTCGTGTCTCGTCGAGCAGCGGAGAGGTGACCGCCACGAAATCCCCCTCGGCAAGCGCCGCGTGAAGCCCGTCCGGCCCGTAGACCCGATCGACGAATTCGGTCGGCCGCGGCCGCGCGCGCGTGCCGACGACGCGCAGCCCCAGGGCTGCCGCGCGCCTGGCCACCGCCTGGCCGACATGGCCCAGGCCGATGACGGCGAGCGTCTTGCCGGCCAGCGGCTCGACGTACTCCCATTCCCACCGATGGCGCTGCTGCTTGTGCATGAACTGCGGAAAGCGCATGGCAAGGGCGATGACCCCGCCCACGACGTAATCGGCCATGACGTCGCTCGCGACACCGGCACCGTTGGTCACGGTCAGCTTTTCAGGGTCCCAGGGGTGGAGATGATCGACGCCCACGCCGCCGACGCTCACCCACTTCAGGCTGGGCGTCTCCAGCACTGCCTCGCGCGGATAGGCCTGGTTCTCGAATTTGATGGCGAACAGCACCTCGGGCCGAAAGCGCCCGACGGCCTCGCCGAGAGCCGCATAGGACCTGCAGCATTCCACCGTCGCCTGCGCAAAGCGCTCGGTCAGCAGATCGACGAACAGCTCGGGCTGGTCGTAATGCACAAGGACACGCATTGTGGTCTCCCGGGTATCGGCGATTCGATAACCGACCTAGACTAAAGACGAGAGCAAGCCAAGCCGGAGGTGCCATCATGCCACAGCACGAAAATCTCGGGATCGAAGCCGAACGCCGGGCCGTCGCCTCCTTCGTCGAGGCGGAGATCATTCCCCTGGAGGCCGATCCGGCAAGCTACGACCCACACCAGAACATTCGCCTGGACCTGCTCGAGGCTCTGCGTGGAAAAGTCAAGGCCGCGGGCCTGTGGGCGCCACAGATGCCCGAGGAACTGGGCGGTATGGGCCTTTCCTGTTCCCAGATGGCCGTCCTCTACGAGGAGATGGGCCGCTCGATCTTCGGTCCGGTCTGCTTCAACGCCGCCGCTCCTGACGACGGAAATATGATCCTCTTGAACAAGGTGCTAGGCGCGGCGGAAAAGCGCGAGTGGCTGGTGCCTCTGGTCGAGGGGCGCATGCGCTCGGCTTTCGCCATGACCGAGCCGGCCCCCGGCTCGGGGTCCGACCCCACGATGATGCGTACCAGCGCCCGGCGCGAGGGCGACGATTGGGTGGTCGAGGGCCGCAAGTGGTTCATTACCGGCGCCGGGATCGCCGAGCACTTCGTCCTGGTCGCGCGGACCAGCGAGGACCGGCGCAAGGGGCTGACCGCCTTCCTCTTCCACAAGGACCAGCCCGGCTGGGCCATCGAGCGGCGCATCCCCATCATGGGCCCCGAGGAGCATGGCGGCCACTGCGAGCTGGTCTTCGACGGATTGCGCATCCCCGACCGCAACCGTCTGCTCGAAGTGGGCGACGGGCTCAAGATAACGCAGATCCGCCTCGGCACGGCGCGCCTGACGCACTGCATGCGATGGCTGGGTATGGCGCGCCGCGCGCTTTCCATCGCGAAGGACTATGTGACGGAGCGCGAGGCCTTCGGCCAGCGCCTGGCCGAGCGCGAGGGCGTGCAGTGGATGCTGGGTCAGGCCGCCGCTGCCGTCCAATCGGCGCGCCTGACGACCCGCGAGGCGGCCGCGGCGCTCGACCGCGGCAGTTTCGCCCGCGTCGAGGTATCTCTGGCGAAAATTCAGGTATCCGAGGCGCTGCACGAGGCGGTGGATACGGCGATCCAGCTTTGTGGTGCACGCGGCTACTCCGGCGATACGCCGCTCGAATGGATGTACCGCTACGCGCGCCAGGCGCGGCTCGTCGACGGCGCTTCCGAAGTTCATAAGATGGTATTGGCGCGAGCCTTTCTCGCCGAGGGCGATGGTTTCTGGACGGGCGGCTGAGCTCTCTACTCACCGCGTTTCACACTATACAACCTTATATTGTTATTCTTAGTCGGTTGCCGCTATGATCGGAGAGCAAGGCGCTTACCCCTGGCGATCGCCTCTTACCGCGGCAAGAGAGGTCATTCCGGGCGCCAAAGGAGGTCAATTTCATGCGCACAATTTTGACTCTCTTGCTATCCGCAACGGCGGCGATAGCCGCCGGATGCACAAGCGAAACCAGCTCCGTCGGCGTCGGTGGCTCGGGCATCGGCTATACCACTACAGGCGACACGCGAAGCGACCTGCAGGGCATCGAGATCAGGCGCATCGGCAACGATCAGGTGCGTTTGCGCGAATTCCAGGATCGCGCCATCGTGAACTCCATTTCCCATCTAGAGGCTAACGGGATCGAGCGTGGACGCATCAAGAGCGTGACTGTCGATACCATCGGTGGTGAGACCGGCGGCGGGTTTCGGTCTCTCACCACAGCGGCCCGCTATATGGTCTGGATCAACATCGAAGGGTGTGAAAGCAACGTCATGTTCAATGCCGGGCCGACCGGCCAGGTCGGCACGCCGCGGGATTCCAGTACCTGTCTCGGCTCCTCGCAATAATCGTTTGTTTATCTAAATAAGGTTGTATAAGTTGGTATACCATATTTTGTCCACCAACGAAAACACCCTGGATCAATTCTCAGGCGATTCGATCTTGGGTTGATTCCGCACAAGCCCTGCGGGGGAAGATCATGAACGCTGCCGACAAGCAGCCCCGCCCAAAGGCCGACCCGCCGAAGATTCCCATCAGCAAACGCTTGCGCGCTTGGTGGAAGGGAGAGCAGCTCTTTTTCAAGCAAAAGCCGAAACCCGAGATCGAACGCGACGGGCGCGAGCACCTTGATAGGCCGGCTCTTTTGCAGGAGATCTGGGGAGAGGATTGGAGCGACCCCTGCTCGCCCGAACACCTTCGCCTGCTGCTCGAGCCGTTGGAACTCGACCCCTCCATGACTATCGTCGAGTTGGGCGACGGCTTCGGCGGCGTGGCACGCTTCATGGTACAGCAATCCGGCATCTGGGTTCAGGCCCTGATAGCAGACCGGGAGGCCGCGATCGTCGGCATTCGGGCTTCTGAGAAGTCCGGCATGGAAAAGAAGGCGGCGGTACTGCATTTCAACCCGGAAACCCATGTCTACCGGCCCAATGTCGCCGAGCGCGCCTTTTCCAAGGAGTTCTTCCACAAGGTCGCCGACAAGAAACGCTTGTTGCAAGGCACGGTCCTGCTCTTGAAGGAAGAAGGCCGGCTGTTGTTTACCGATTTCCTGATGCCCGAGGACACCTCGAAAAAAAGTCTGCGGGAGTGGACGTCGCTTCTGCCCTATGAGGCCCATCTCTGGACCGCCAAGAGGTATCAGCTCTTCCTCGCCGGGCAAAAAATGCACCTGCTGATGAACGACGATGTCACGCAGCAGACCCACGATCTGATCCTTGCGGCCTGGCAAGCGTTCGATGCCTCCGCACGCATCGCCCACTACGCGCCGGAGACCGCCGAGATGGCCTTGCGAGAAGCCGAGCGCTGGGCCGCCTGCGTGCGGGCCCTTGAGGCCGGGAAGCTCCAAGTCGGGCGCTTTTGCTACGTCAAGAAGACGCTCTCCTGAGCGCCCGGTGGGACCGAGGCCTGGAGACCGGCGGACGCTTGGCTCTGCTTGACAGCGTGGACGCGCTTACCTATGTTCCGCGCTCTGGCGCGCCTGTCGGGCCGAAGATCCGCTCGATAGGCGATGCATTCGATAGGCGACCTGCTTTATAGGCGACGTGCTCGAAAGGTGCGGGGATGAAAATCGTCAGCTCACTAAAGACGGCCAAGCTCCGCGATAAGAACTGTCGCGTGGTGCGCCGTCGTGGCCGTATCTACGTGATCAACAAGAAGAACCCTCGCTTCAAGGCGCGCCAGGGCTGAGCCCGACGGGCTCGGCCGGTCGATCACCTAATATCCGCATCAACGAGCGAAACAGCGGCCTGCGCGTCGAACCGGCGTCGCGGCGCGGTTGGTTTGTTGACGGCACCGGCTGCCGGTTTCATAGTCGCCAAGGCGTTTTAAGGACTTGCAGCCAGCGTCGGATCTGAGCGGCGGGGGAGAGAGCGATGGCCATGCGCATGCCCGAACCGGACGGTGCCATACTCGGGGCCAGTGACCAGATTGTGTCCGACCTCCGGCGCCTGCTGCCGGCGCAAAGCGTTATCGCCTCGGCGGAGGAGATGAAGGCCTACGAGAGCGACGGGCTCACCGCCTACCGGCAGGTTCCCCTCGTCGTCGTTTTGCCCGAAACCACGCAGCAAGTCGCGGCGGTTCTCAAGTACTGCGGCCAGAGAGGCATCAAGGTTGTCCCGCGCGGCGCCGGAACGTCGCTTTCGGGCGGCGCCCTGCCACTGGCCGACGGCGTGTTGCTGGGGCTGGGGAAATTTAACCGGATCCTCGAGGTCGACCTCGACAACCGCTGCGTCGTCGCGCAACCGGGCGTCACCAACCTGCGCATCACCGAAGCGGTCGAGGATGCCGGCTTTTACTACGCCCCCGACCCGTCGAGCCAAATCGCCTGCTCGATCGGCGGCAACGTGGCGGAGAATGCCGGCGGCGTGCATTGCCTGAAGTACGGGCTTACCACCAACAATCTGCTAGGCCTCGAGTTGGTCACCATCGACGGTGAGGTCCTGCGCATCGGGGGCAAGCACCTGGATGCGGAGGGCTTCGACATTCTGGGACTGATGACCGGTTCGGAAGGCCTTCTAGGCGTCATTACCGAGGTGACGGTCCGGATTCTGAGAAAGCCGGAGACGGCCCGCGCCGTGCTTCTCGGTTTTCCCGACAATGCGGCCGCCGGCGATACCGTATCGGCCATCATAGCCGCCGGCATCATCCCCGGCGGCATGGAGATGATGGACAGGCTCGCCATCCACGCGGCGGAGGACTTCGTCCACGCCGGCTACCCGCTGGATGTGGAGGCGCTGCTCATCGTCGAGCTGGACGGGCCCCAAGTCGAGGTCGACCACCTGATCGAGCGGGTCCTGAAAATCGCCAAGGCGAAGGGCGCGAGCGACGTCAAGGTCAGCGAGAGCGAGGCCGAACGCCTCGTCTTCTGGGCCGGGCGCAAGGCGGCCTTCCCCGCCGTTGGGCGCATCTCGCCGGACTACTATTGCATGGACGGGACGATCCCCCGCCACAAGCTGCCCCTGGTGCTGACGCGCATGACCGAGATGAGCCGCAAGTACGGCCTGCGCGTGGCCAACGTCTTTCATGCCGGCGACGGCAACCTGCATCCCCTCATCCTCTACGACGCCAACAAACCGGGGGAGCTGGAGGCGGCGGAGGATTTCGGCTCGGACATCCTGAGGCTCTGCGTCGAGGTGGGCGGCGTGCTGACCGGCGAGCACGGCGTTGGCGTGGAAAAGCGCGACCTGATGGGCACGATGTTCTCCGAGATCGACTTGAAGCAGCAACAGCGGGTCAAATGCGCTTTCGATCCGTCCTCCCTGCTCAATCCGGGCAAGGTCTTCCCGACACTCCACCGCTGTGCCGAGTTGGGGCGGATGCACATCCACCAAGGCAAGATGCCCTTCCCCGACCTGCCGAGGTTCTAGTGGACACGATCTTGCCCGAAAGCGCCGAGGAGGTTGCGGCCGCCGTCGAGGCTGCCGCACGGGACACCCGCCCGCTCGAGGTCCTGGGCCTTGGGTCCAAGCGCGGCCTGGGGCGCTCGAGCAACTTGGCGCACTGCCTCGATCTCTCCAAGCTCTCCGGTATCACCCTCTACGAGCCCGAGGAGCTGGTCCTGACGGCCGGGGCCGGAACGCCGCTGGCCGATATCGAAAAGGCCGTCGCCAAGAAGAAGCAGATTCTCGCCTTCGAGCCGCCGGATCTCGGGGCCCTGCTCGGCGGCCCGCCGGGCCGCGGCTCCATCGGCGGGGTCCTGGCCTGCAACCTCGCCGGCCCGCGGCGCATCAAGTCCGGCGCGGCGCGCGATCACTTCCTCGGCGTTACGGCCGTCTCCGGCCGTGCCGAGATCTTCAAGGCCGGCGGCCGGGTGATGAAGAATGTCACCGGATACGATCTGATGAAGCTGCTTGCCGGCTCCTACGGCACCCTTGCCGCCATGACCAGCGTTACCTTCAAGGTCCTGCCGCGCCCCGAAAAATGCTACAGCGTCCTTGTTTTCGGTCTGGACGAGGCGGCGGCGCTGCGCGCCATGACGCACGCCCTGGGCTCGCCGCACGAGGTCTCCGGCGCCGCCCACCTACCCGCGGCGCTGGCCGGCGGATCGGAGGTGCCCTACGTCGCGGAGGAAAAGACATCGGTCACTGCCTTGCGAATCGAAGGGCCGGGGCCGTCCGTCGAGCACCGCACCGCGGCCTTGCGCAAGGAGTTGGCCGACCTCGGCCCAACGGAGGAGCTACACAGCGCGAACTCGGACATCCTGTGGCGCGAGATCCGCGACGTGAAAGCCTTCCAGTCCGACATGGAACGGCCGATCTGGCGGATTTCCGTGCCCCCCACCGAGGCACCCGACGTCCTCTCGAGGTTGGCATCCGGGTTGCCCGGCATGGAATACCTGCTCGACTGGGGCGGCGGTCTGGTTTGGCTGGCCCTCCCGCCGGCGCCCGATGCCCATTGCCCGAAGGTGCGCGGCGCGATCGAGGACGCGGGAGGCCACGCCACTTTGCTGCGCGCGCCACAGGCCACCCGCGCCGCGGTGCAGGTCTTTCAGCCGCAGCCGCCGGCCCTGGCCGCCCTCAGCCTCCGTTTGAAGGAAAGCTTCGACCCGCTGCACCTGCTCAACCCCGGCCGCATGTACCAGGAGGTTTGAGCCGGTCATGCAGACCAACTTCACCCTCGCCCAACTTGCCGATCCGGCCATCGCCGAAGCGGAGAGCATCGTGCGCGGGTGCGTGCACTGCGGTTTTTGCACCGCCACCTGCCCCACTTTCGTTCTACTGGGCGACGAGTTGGACAGCCCGCGCGGGCGAATCTATATGATCAAGGAGACGCTCGAGCAGGACCGGCCGGCAAGCGCCGAGTTGACGCTGCATATCGACCGCTGCCTGTCCTGCCTGTCCTGCATGACGACCTGCCCCTCGGGCGTTCACTACATGCACCTCGTCGACCATGCCCGCGCCCATATAGACAAGACCTACAAGCGCCCTTGGGCCGACCGTTGGCTGCGCCGGGTGCTTGGCCTTATTCTGCCCTATCCCAGGCGGTTTCGCCTGGCCCTTCTGGGCGCAGCTGCCGGCAAACCCCTCTTTCAGGCGCTCGATTGGGCCTTGCGGGCCTGGCCGGGTATGCCCCGACCAGGCCCCACCGACGCCGGACCCTGGGCCCGTCTTCGGGCCTTGTACGCCCTCGCCCCCTCGCGCTTCAAGGCGCGCAGTGCCCTGGATCGGCCCTGCGTCATCCCGGCCGAGGGCGAGCGGCGCGGTCGCGTCGCGCTGATGACCGGCTGCGCCCAGCCGGTGCTGGCGCCCGAGATCAACGAGGCCACGGCGCGCCTCTTGAGCCGGCTGGGGTTCGAGGTGGTGATCGCCAAGGGGGCCGGCTGTTGCGGCGCCCTCGTCCATCACATGGGCTGGGAGCAATCGGCGCATGCCATGGCGAAAGCCAACATCGCCGCCTGGATCGGCGAGTGCGACGGCGACGGGCTCGACGCCGTGATTATCAGTGCCTCCGGTTGCGGCACCTCGGTGAAGGACTACGGCTTCATGCTGCGAGGCGATAGCGAATGGGCGGACAAGGCGCGGCGCATTTCAGGCCTGACCAGGGACATTTCGGAATTTCTCGCCGAAAGGGAGCTGCCGCCGCCGGTGGTCGAGCAAGGCCTGAAGGTCGCCTACCATTCCGCCTGCTCGATGCAGCACGGCCAGCAGATCCGCGAACAGCCCAAGGCCCTTCTACGCCAGGCCGGCTTTGAGGTGGCCGATGTGCCCGAAGGCCATCTGTGCTGCGGCTCCGCGGGCACCTACAACATCCTCCAGCCCGGTATCGCGGGCCGCCTGGGCGCGCGCAAAGTCGCCAATATCGAGAGCACGGCGCCCGATGTGGTGGCCACCGGCAATATCGGCTGCATGACCCAGATCGCCTGCGGGACCGAACTTCCGGTGGTGCATACGGTGGAGCTCCTCGACTGGGCCACCGGCGGACCCAAGCCGGGGGCGCTCGATCAATAGGCCGCATCGAGGAAGGCGCCGCGGATGCCAGCGTAATCTGTTGAAAAATAACTAGAAACCAGCATGGACTCTTTCCTCATGGAGTTTTGATCGGCGCCGCTCTTGGCCTCCGGCGGGGAGATACCCATACTTAAAAAGGTGAGACGGATTAGGACAATAATCTTCGCGGCGGTCGCGTTGTGGTGGCTGGGCGTCGGGGTCGGCGCCGCGGATCAGAGCGATTCACGGCTGGAGACTTTGTTCGCCCAACTCCTCACCGCACCGGGCATTGGCGAGGCGCGCCCGATCGAGATCTCGATCTGGGAGGTCTGGACCTATTCGAACGATAGCGCGGTCACCGGACTCATGAAGGAGTCGACGGTAGCCATGTCGCGGCGCGACTACTCTCGGGCGCTGCGCTACCTGGATCAGGTGGTCGCGATCGCGCCCGAGTATGCCGAGGGATGGAACCGCCGGGCGACGGTCTATTATCTCGCCGGGCGGTACGAGGACTCGCTCGCCGACATCGCCCGCGCATTGGCCTTGGAGCCGCGACACTTCGGCGCGCTCTCCGGCCGTGGGCTGGTGCTGACGGCACTCGAGCGCGAGGAGGAGGCCTTGCGCTCCTTCGAGGAGGCGCTGACCATCCATCCGCATCTGATCGGCGCCCGGATCAACGCCGATGCCTTGCGCGAGGTCCTGCAGCGCCAGAATATCTAGGCTGGGCATGGCCGTGCCGTGCGGCTAGGGTGTTGGCGATTGAGGCGGGTCCCCCCGCCTCTATTTGCCACCTAACCCGAGTACGTCCGTCCATGAGCCCAATCTCACACGAACAGCATAAATCCTGGATCAAGACCCCGGCGGTGATCATCACCGCGGGGGCGATCGTGCTCGGCTTCAACATGGGCATCCGGCAGACCTTCGGGCTGTTTCTCGAGCCCATGACCCTGGACCTGGGGATGAGCCGCGGCAGCTTTTCTCTCGCCATCGCCGTTCAGAACCTGCTCTGGGGTCTACTCACGCCGGTCTTCGGCGGCCTCGCCGACCGCTTCGGCACGGCCCGGTGCATAGCCGTGGGCGGCTTTCTCTATGTGTTGGGTATCGTGATTACCGCCCTCGGCGGAAGCCTCTTCTCGCTCCACCTGGGCAGCGGCGTTTTTATCGGTATCGCCGTTGCGGCCTGCGGCTACCCGCTGGTGCTCTCGTCCGTCGCCCGCTCGGTCAGCGAGGAGCGGCGAAGCATCGCCTTGGGGATCGCCGCTTCCGGCGGCTCGGCCGGTCAGTTCCTGCTGCTGCCTTTGACCCAGGTCCTGATCTCGGAGATGGACTGGCTGGGCGCACTGTTGGTGCTGGCGGTGCTGACCACCGCGGTCATTCCCCTGGCCTTCGTATTGCGTGGCAAGGCGGTGAGCGATGCCAGTCATGCCAGCGAGGCGACAGTGTTCGGGTCGATCCGCCAAGCCGCCGCGCACCGCGGGTTCTGGCTGCTCAATGCGGGTTTCTTCGTCTGCGGTTTCCATGTGGCGTTCATCGCCACACACCTTCCGGGCTACATCGTCTCCATCGGGCTTTCGCCCTTCGTCGGGGCGACGGCGCTCTCGGTCATCGGCTTCTTCAACATCCTGGGCGGGCTGGCAGCCGGCGTCCTGGGCGCCAAGTTCCGCAAGAAGTACCTGCTGGCCGGCATCTACCTGGCACGCGCCGCCATCATGTCGATGCTCCTCTTCGGACCGAAGACGGACTGGACGATTTTCCTGTTCGCCGGGATCTTCGGTTTCCTGTGGCTGAGCACGGTCCCGCTGACCTCGGGTCTGGTCGGCGATATCTTCGGCGCGCGCTTCCTGGCTACCCTGTTCGGCATCGTCATGTGCGGCCACCAACTGGGTGCGTTTTTCGGCGCCTGGTTCGGCGGCATCAGCTACGACCTGACCGGGTCCTACGACGCCGTCTGGCAGGTCGCGATCCTGCTCGGCCTGCTGTCCGCCGTGCTGCATTGGCCGATTCCCGACCAAAAGCTCGGCGCGGCGCGCGCAGCGCCCTCCTGAGCCCAAAAGAGAGTTCTTATGCGTGATCAAGTACGTCTCGGCGCCATCTATGCCCTGCTGGCCTTTGGGGCCTGGGGCGTCAACCCGATCTATTTCAAAGCGGTCCGCAGCGTGCCGGCCCTGGAGATTCTTGCCCATCGGGTCCTCTGGTCGGTGCCCCTCCTGATCCTTCTGGTGACCCTGGTCAAGGGCTGGCCACAACTACGTGCCGCGCTCACCGAGCCACGCACGCTCTTGGCCCTGCTCGCCAGCACCCTCCTTCTTTCCGGCAACTGGTTCGTCTACATCTACGCCATCAACACCGATCGTATCGTCCAGACCAGCCTCGGCTACTACATGAACCCGCTTCTGTTCGTTCTGCTGGGCATGGTCTTTCTGAAAGAGCGCCTATCGCGTGCGCAAGCGTTGGCGGTGTTCCTGGGCGCGGTCGGCGTGCTGAACCTCATCGTGCAGGAGGGCACGATCCCCTGGATCTCGCTGTCCCTGGCCGGCACCTTCTGCGCCTATGGACTGATCCGCAAGGTGATCAAACTCGGCTCCATCGAGGGGCTGCTGGCCGAGACCGCCTTGATGCTGCCTTTGGCGCTTGCCTGGATCGCCCTCCTCGGCCTACGGGGCGAGAGCAGCTTTCTCACCAGCGACTGGCAGCTCGACCTGCTGATCATCCTTGTCGGACCGGTGACCGCCTTGCCGCTCATCTGGTTCGCCTCGAGCGCCCGACGGCTTGACTATGCCACCGTCGGCATCTTCCAATACATCACCCCCAGCATTCACTTCCTCCTGGGCGTCTTCGTCTATGGCGAGCCCTTTAGCTTGGCCCACTTGATCACCTTCGCCTGCATCTGGACGGCACTGGCGATCTACAGCACCGACGCCCTGCGGCGCGCGGCCCGCTCGGGCGAGCATTCGTGATCGGGAGGGGGCCTCAGCCCCAAAGCGCGGGCTCGGGCGGATAAAGGATACTGCCCTCGAAGCGCAGGCCCTCCGGCCGGTCCTCTTGCAGCAGAAGCGGCCCGTCGAGATCGACGACGGCGGCCCCTTGGCCAACCAAGCTCGCCGGCGCCATGCCCAGGGAGGTGCCCAGCATGCAGCCGACCATGATCTGGAAGCCGGCCGCCTCGGCCGCGGTCTTGAGCTTCAGGGCCTCGGTCAGGCCGCCGGTCTTGTCGAGCTTGATGTTGATCATGTCGTAGCGCCCCGCGAGCGCCGGCAGCGAGGCCCGGTCGTGGCAGGCCTCGTCGGCGCAGACCGGGATCGGCCGTATCATCCAGGCCAGGGCTCCATCGTTTTCGGCATGTAGCGGCTGCTCGATCATGGTAACCCCCAAGGCCTCGAGCCGCGGCGCGATCTCGCCATAGAATCCGGGGCTCCAGCCTTCGTTGGCATCGACCACCAGACCCGATCGCGGCGCGCCTTCGCGCACCGCCTCGACCCGCGCCAAGTCCTCGGGGCCGGCCAACTTCAACTTGAGCAGCGGACGCTCGGCATTGGCCGCCGCGGCGGCGCGCATGTTCTCCACGCTGTCGAGAGAGAGCGTATAGGCGGTGGTCAAGGGCCCCGGCTCCGGCAGCCCGGCCAGCGCCCAGGCCGGTTGCCCCGCCAGCTTCGCCTCGAGATCCCAATAGGCGCAGTCGAGCGCGTTTCGCGCCGCACCCGCCGGCAGGCACTCCTGCAGTGCCGTGCGGTCGAGGCCGGCCTCGACCTCCTCGCGCAACCCTTCCACGACGGCGACGACGCCTTCAAGCGACTCGCCGTAGCGGGAATAGGGAACGCCCTCGCCGCGTCCCTTGCAGCCCTCGGCCTCAAGCTCGACCACGATCACCTCTACCGCCGTCCGGCTGCCGCGCGAGATGGTGAAGCGGCCCCGAAGCGGCCAGGTCTCCTGGCTGATTGAGAGCGCCGGCATCGCCGTTACGCCAAGTTATCGACGATCCGCGCGACCCCGTGACGGAAGGGGTCGACGGTCGGCAGACGCAGCTCTTCCTCGACGCTCGCCAGATAGGCCTCCACCGCATCGGCCGCCATCGCCGAGGTGTTGATCGCGACGCCGACGAAACGGACCCCGGGGTTGGTCAGGCGGGCGGCCGCCAGGTTGGCCTCCATGCAGTCCGGCAGGCTCGGCAAGGCATAGTCGGGCAAGCCGCGCATGTGGCTGCGCGTCGGCTCGTGGCACAACACCAGGGCATCGGGCTGCCCGCCGTGCAGCAAGCCGAGGGAGACGCCGGCGTAGGAGGCATGGAACAACGACCCCTGGCCCTCTATCAGGTCCCAATGATCGGCATCGTTGGGCGGTGTCTGCGCCTCGACGGCGCCGGAGATGAAGTCGGCCACCACCGCATCGACCGACACGCCGCCGCCGGCGATCAGGATGCCGGTCTGGCCCGTGGCCCGAAAGTCGGCCTCCATGCCGCGGGCGCGCATCTCCTTTTCGATGGCCAGCGCCGTGTACATCTTGCCGCAGGAGCAATCGGTCCCCACGGCAAGCAGGCGCTTGCCGGCGCGCTTCTTGCCGTTGGCCACGGAAAAGCGCTCGGTCGGGTGGCGAACGTCGTGCAGGCGACGGCCATGTCGGGCCGCCGCGGCGGCCAGCGCCGGCACGTCGGCCAGACGGCTGTGCAGGCCCGCGGCGATGTCCATGCCGAGCTCCAGGGCTTTTTCCAGAACATCGACCCAGCCATCGGAGATGACGCCGCCGCGGTTGGCGACACCGACGATCACCGTCTTGACGCCGCGTTCGCGCGCCGCACCCAAGCCCAGATCCTCGAGCCCGAGATCGGCATTGCAGCCGTTCAGCCGCAGTTGGCCCAGGCACCAATCGGGCCGCCAGTCCTTAACGCCCTGTGCCGTCTTGGCGGCGAGCTGGTCGGCTGCGTCGCCCAAGAACAGCAGATACGGATGTTCGATCGGCATCCTGCCCTCCCTTTTTCGCACGGCGTCATGGTTCGATGGTCGCCCAAGGCCGCATCTTTGATCGCGCAATCTTTCTGTTTACTGGCCACGCGCACGGCAGGCAAGGAGAAGCAATCGCGCGGCATCGGCGCTTTCCCCGGCCTTAGGGCGCCGCTAAGATCGCGCCCTTGTTTCAAAAAGCGATGCAGGGAAGCGCGTATCATGTTCACCACCCGGCCCGAAATCAAGGGTACCTTCGGCGTCATCGGCACCACCCACTGGCTCGCTTCGGCGGCCGGCATGGCCATCCTCGAGAAGGGCGGCAATGCCTTCGACGCCGCGGTCGCCGCCGGTTTCGCCTTGCAGGTCGTGGAGCCACATCTGAACGGGCCGGGCGGCGAGGTGCCTATCATCACCTATTCGCGGGCGGCGGACCGGGTGGAGGTGATCTGCGGACAGGGCGGCGCGCCGCGCGGCGCGACACTCGAGCACTACCGTTCTCTCGGGCTCGACCTGGTGCCCGGCAGCGGCCTTCTGGCAACGGTCATACCCGGGTCCTTCGATGCCTGGATGTTGCTGCTGCGCGACCACGGCACCTTGCGCCCGCGCGACGTGCTGGCCCATGCCATCGAGTTCGCCGGTGGCGGCTATCCGCTGGTCCCGGCGATCTGCGAGACCATCGCCAGGGTGGAAGATCTGTTCCGCGAGGAATGGCCGACCTCCGCCGCGCTCTATCTGCCGCACGGCCGGCCCCCTGCCCCCGGCACTATTTTTCGCAATACCGTTCTGGCCGAGACCTACCAGCGCCTGGTCCGCGAAGGCGAGGCGGCGGGACCAGACCGCGAGGCGCAGATCGAAGCTTGCCGGAAAGCCTGGGCGGAGGGCTTCGTCGCCGAGGAGATCGAACGCTTCTGCCTCGGCGAGGAGGTCATGGACACCTCCGGACGGCGTCACCGCGGCGTTCTCACGGCCGCCGACATGGCTGGCTGGCGCGCCCAGGTGGAGGCGCCCGTCTCATACGACTATCACGGTTGGCGGGTCTACAAATCCGGTGCCTGGGGGCAAGGGCCCGTCTTCTTGCAGCAGCTCGCCCTGCTGAAAGGCTTCGACCTCGCGGCGATGGACCCGCTCGGCCCCGAGTTCGTGCACACGATCACCGAATGCGCCAAGCTCGCCTTCGCCGACCGGGAAGCCTTTTACGGCGATCCCGACTTCTGCGAGGTGCCGCTCGAGCGTCTCTTGTCCGAGGCTTACAACGAGGAAAGGCGGGCGCTGGTCTCGGAGAGTGCGTCGTTCGACCTGCGCCCGGGCGAGATCGAAGGCTATGGCGGCGCTATCGTCATGGGACAGGCCCCGGAGACGGAAGGCGCGGAGGCCCGCGGCGGCGGCGAGCCCACCATACAGGGTGGCGGCGGCGCGCGCGGCGATACCTGCCACCTGGACGTCATCGACCGTGCCGGGAATATGGTATCGGCCACCCCCTCGGGTAGCTGGCTTCAGTCTTCGCCGATCATCCCGGCGCTCGGCTTTTGCCTCAACAGCCGGGCGCAGATGTTCTGGCTGGAAGACGGGCTACCGGCGAGCCTCGCACCGGGCAAGCGGCCGCGCACCACCCTCTCGGCCAACCTGGCGCGGCACGAGGACGGCGCCGCCATGGTGTTCGGCACACCCGGCGGCGATTATCAGGACCAGTGGACGCTGACCTTCTTCTTGCGCCACATCCATCACGGCATGGACCTTCAGCAGGCCATCGACGCCGCCATGTTTCAGACCGACCACATGCCGTCCAGCTTCTGGCCACGGCAAGCCGATCCCGGATCGCTGTTCGTCGAGGGCCGCTTTCCGGGCCACACGATCGAGGACCTGCGGGCCCGCGGCCACCGCCTCGAGGTGGTGGACGACTGGTCGTTGGGGCGGCTTTCGGCGGCGCGGCGCGATGGCGAATTGTTGCGTGCCGCCGCCAACCCGCGGCTTATGCAGGGCTATGCCATCGGTCGGTGAGCAGGGTGCCGGTGCCGGTTAGTCCACCAACAGCACCGCATCCTCGGGGCGCCAGCTACACCAGAGCTCGTCGCCGATCGCTATGCTCTCGCCGCTGAGCCGAGAGACGTTTTGCTGGTTGGCGGATAGGGTGCGGCCCTCGCCATCGGTCAGAAAGACGAAGGAGACATCGCCGTAATAGGCGATCTCGTTCACCCGCCCCTTGAGCCCGACCAGGCCTTCCTCGGGCGCCGATTTGCGCAGACGCATCTTCTCCGGGCGCACCGCGATCCCGACCTCGCCCGAGACACCCTCAGAGGCGCCTGTTCCGGGATCGGCGACGACCGGCACCTGGCCGAGGCCCGAAACCTCGACCAGCGCGCGGCCTTCCGACAGGCCTTGGACGCGCCCTTCGAAGAGGTTCATCTTGCCGATGAAATCGGCAACGAACCGGCAGCTTGGGTTTTCGTAAAGCTCGGACGGCGCCGCGACCTGGCGGACCAGCCCGGCATCCATGACGGCGATGCGATTGGCCATGGAGAGCGCCTCGTGCTGATCGTGGGTGACGATCACGAAGGTGATGCCGACGGTGTTTTGCAGGCGCACGAGTTCGAGCTGCATGGCCTCGCGCAGCTTGGCGTCCAGCGCCGAAAGCGGCTCGTCCAGCAACAGCACCTTGGGGCGCTTGACCAGGGCCCGGGCCAACGCCACCCGCTGGCGCTGACCGCCGGAGAGCTGATCGGGCATGCGCGGCCCATAGCCGTCCAGCTTAACCAGCTCCAGCGCCTCATCGACCCGCCCGGCGATCTCGCCACGCGGCACGCCTCCGACCTTCAGCCCATAGGCCACGTTGTCGAACACGGTCATGTGGGGGAATACCGCATAAGACTGGAAGACCATGTTGATCGGCCGGTGGTTCGGCTGGATGCCCACCATGTCCTGGCCGTCGATGAGGATTTGGCCGGCGGTCGGTATCTCGAAGCCGGCGATCATGCGCAAAAGGGTCGTCTTGCCGCAGCCCGACGGCCCAAGCAGAGCGAAGAACTCGCCTTCCGCGATGTCGAGGCTGACGTTGTCCACCGCCGTCACCGCGGCGCCGAAGCGCTTGGTGACCTCGCGGACGGAGATTATCGCCGGGCGTTCATCCATCTGGTGCCTATCCTTACGGTGCCGCCTTGCTGCGGCCTTGCAGCCACATGGCGATCGACGTCAACACCACGGTGATCACGATCAGCACCGTCGA
>Ga0255057_10000640_pt1 | contig 19810 bp, 22 predicted proteins | sample Cases_109_6_MG_FD_189022 | JGI IMG/M metagenome (GOLD analysis project Ga0255057, IMG submission 189022) | Seawater microbial communities from Amundsen Gulf, Northwest Territories, Canada - Cases_109_6 | ecosystem: Environmental > Aquatic > Marine > Gulf | place: Canada: Northwest Territories... | reverse complement strand
CACCAATCAGCGATCGGGGTGACTTCGAGGGACTCGACTACTACGACGAGGTCACCGCACTCTCCTTCGAACTCGAGATCGAGCCGGGTGACGGATCCGAGGTTCGAGTACAGACTTCCGACGGTCAGGAAAGGATCTACACCCGCGACGCGGTGGTGTCGTTCGAAGTCGACAATGAGGAAGTGTCACTGACGCTCTACGGCACCGACCACAGCCACGGCTACTTCCTTCCGTTTCGCGACACCACATCCGGCAAGGAGACGTACGGCGCCGGACGCTACCTGGATATCGAACCGGCCAAACGGGGCAAAGTGAAGATCGACTTCAACCTGGCCTACAACCCGTTCTGTGTCTACAACGACGGCTACTCATGCCCACTGCCCCCCGGCGAGAACTGGCTGCAGGTCCCGATACGGGCCGGTGAGAAGGATTACAAGAGAAGCAATTAGCGATTAGCAAGAGGAAAACCACTCTCCCCTTTGGAGGGCGCCCTCTAACCAGAAGCCAACAGTCAACCACCCAACGACGACGGACCCTCATCTAGAAGCCCCAGAAACCCTGCCTCGTCGAGTACGGGCACTCCGAGGCTTTCGGCTTTGGCCAGCTTCGAACCGGGGTTTACTCCGGCGACCACCGCAGAGGTCCTACCCGATACCGACCCGGTTACCTTGCCGCCGCGATCCTCAATGGCCCCCCGCGCCTGGTCACGCGACAGACTCTCGAGTGCCCCGGTGAGCACCACGACCACTCCATCGAGCAAGGCGGTATCGACACCCTCAGGCTCGGGGTCCGATAGGCGAACTCGTGCCTTGACCAACTTCTTCACCAAACCCTTGTTGGCAGGATCAGCGCCCCAGTCGACAACCGACCGGGCAATCTCGGGACCTACCCCTTCTAAGTCGGCGAGATCATCTTCAGACGCTGCCAGCAGCACCGCCAGGTTGCGGAACCGCCGCGCCAGCAGTCGGGCCATCGTGCCTCCGACCAGCGGAATGCCCAGAGCGGTGATGACCCGAGCGAGAGGACGATCCCGAGCGGCGTCGATCGCCGACATCAGGTTTCCCACCGAGACTTCGCCCCACCCCTCTCGGCCGAGGAGATCTTCGGGGTCCAGCGAGAACAGGTCGGCAGCGTCACGAATCAGTCCCTCGGTGAGCAGCAGATCGATCGTCTTGAACCCGAGATGTTCGATGTCCATTCCGCCCCGGCCGGCGAAGTGAGCCAGGTGCTCGCGCAGCCTGCCCGGGCACTCGAAACCGCCCGTGCACCTCGCTTTCGCCTCCCCCTCGGTACGAACAATCGGATTTCCGCAAAAGGGACAGCGCTTTGGCATCCGCCACTTCTTCTCGGAGCCGGTTCGCAATGACGGCACCGGACCCACGACTTCCGGGATCACATCGCCGGCTCGGCGTACCACAACGGTGTCCCCTATTCGAATATCCTTACGGGCGATCTCGTCCTCGTTGTGGAGAGTGGCGTTGGTGACCGTTGCCCCACCGACGAAGACCGGCTCTAGCACCGCATACGGCGTAACCGCACCGGTCCGACCAACGTTTACAAGGATCTTCTTGAGGATGGTTGTCTGTTCCTCGGGTGGAAACTTGTAGGCGATCGCCCAACGTGGGCTCTTCGCCGTGTAACCGAGTTCGGCCTGCTCGGAGAGGTCGTCGACCTTGATGACCACGCCGTCGGTTTGATATCCGAGGTCGTGACGACGCCGCTCCATCGACTCCACATACGCCACGACTCCGGCGAGATCTTCGACATGGCTCGACGCCGGGTTGACCGGTAATCCGGTTGAACCGAGCCACTCCAGCGTCCCCGAGTGCGACGTTTGCGATGGGCCGCCGTCTGCCATACCCAGTTGGTAGATCCAAACCCCGAGCCGTCGCGATGCCGTCACAGCCGAATCCTTTTGGCGCAACGATCCGGCCGCAGCGTTGCGGGGATTGACGAACAGACGCTCACCCTCCGCGGCTTGCGTCCGATTGAGATCGGCGAACGCACCATCCGACATGTACACCTCGCCCCGCACCTCCATCACCGACGGTTGCCCCGACCCGATCAGAGACAGCGGGATCTGCGAGATCGTGCGGATGTTGGCGGTGACGTCCTCCCCGGTCGTCCCATCGCCACGCGTGGCTCCTCGCGTCAACGAGCCGGCCTCATAGGTGAGCGAAACCGCCAACCCATCGATCTTCGGCTCACACGCATACCCGGCCGGCTTGCGGCCAAGCTGCCTCACCAGCCGACCTTCCCAAGCCTCCAGATCCTCGGTCGATTCGGCATTGTCGAGCGAGAACATCCGCGCCCGATGACTTACCTCGGAGAAGAGGTCGCCCACCGGACTCCCAATCCGCTGCGTCGGCGAATCGGGAGTGACGAGCGACGGATCAGCCTCCTCCAGGTCATTCAACTCACCCAACAAGGCGTCGTATCCAGAATCCGAGATCTCCGGCTCATCCAGGACGTAATAGCGATGCGAGTGGTACCGCAGCAGCTCACGGAGCTCGACGGCTCGCTTCGCCGTCATGCCGGAGCCCCCTGAAGCGCGGCGACGATCGTCCCGCCTCCGAGCACCTCATCCCCCCGATAGACGACTCCCGCCTGGCCGGGGGCAACGGCCTCCTGCGGATCATCGAACCACGCGTCCCAGCCCTCGGCGGTCCGGACCAAACGTGCCGAAACTGCCTCGGACCGATAACGGAGTTGGATCGCGACGGCCGGATCATCGGGCGCCCGGCCGGCAATCCATGACATTTCCTCCAGCGAGCAGCCGTCGGTGAGGAGTGCCGTTCTCGGTCCCACGACGACGGTCCCGGCCTCGGGTTCGATCGAGATCACGAATAGCGGCTCGCCTACGGCCACACCGAGCCCCTTGCGCTGACCGATGGTGAATCCAGTGGTCCCGGAGTGCTCACCCAGCACCGCGCCGTCGACATCCACCACCATGCCCGGCCGGTCGGCCTCGGTGAAACGTTCCCTGATGAAGTCCCGGTAGTCGCCGGCGACGAAGCAAAGATCCTGACTGTCGGGCTTGGTGGCAGTCCGCAAGCCGAGCCCGGAGGCGCGATCGCGCACGTCGTCTTTCGTCATGCCGCCGATCGGGAATCGGATGCGATCTAGTCGGGACTGATCGAGCATGTGCAGGACGTACGACTGATCCTTCGATCGGTCCTTGGCGCGCAGCAGTTTCCGGTCGCCGGATTCGCCGACAACCCGGGCGTGGTGGCCGGTGACAAGAACGTCACAACCGAGCGACTCCATCCGCTCGAAGAGGATTCCGAACCTGACCCTGCGATTACATTCGATGCATGGATTCGGTGTCCGACCGGCAAGGTATTCGGCACCAAACCGATCTACGACCTGGCGAGTGAACTCCTCGACGTGGTCGAGCACGTAGTAGGGAACTCCCAATCGGTCGGCGACACTGCGAGCGTCTTCAGCGTCCGACACCGTGCAGCAGCCGGTGACGGGGAGACTTCCATCGGGCCCTTGCCACTGCTTCACCGTGACCCCGATCACATCGTGACCGGCTTCGAGCATGAGTGCAGCGGCCACACTGCTGTCGACGCCGCCCGACATCGCCACGAGCGCCTTCATCGGATGGCTTCGACGCATTCGACGACGGCCGCCGCGGCCAGTTCCCCATCACCGGGTCGTGAGGTCCACCCGAAGCTGAACCGGACGCTCGATCGGGCCGCCTCCTCCTCGAGTCCCATCGCCATCAGCACATGTGATATTTCGATTGCCCCGCTGTGGCAGGCGGAGCCGGCTGCCGCAGCCACTCCCAGACCGTCGAGCCTTATGAGCAGCGTCTCGGCGTCGATCCCCGGAATCCGGAAATGGGAGTGCTGAATCAAACGTGCTGCGCCAGGTGTCGTAAAGATCACGTCGGGTTCTGCAGTCGCCAGCCGAGCTTCGAATCCATCCCGCGCCGCGCCGACATCGGCCCGGAACCGATCGCGATCCTTCACGGCCGCCTCCATCGCCGACACCATCCCGACGATTCCGGCGACATTGTGGGTCCCCGAACGTCGACCGATCTCCTGGCCCCCGCCATGGAGCACCGGTTCGAGAGGCACACCACGTCGAACGTGCAGCAGACCGACCCCCTTCGGACCGCCGAACTTGTGGGCGGACAGCGTCACCAGATCGGCCCCCAGCGATGCCAGGGTGGCTTCCTCCGACACGAACGCCTGAACGGCGTCGGTGTGGATCAACACCTCCGGATAGGCCTCCTTTGCCGCCACCGCAATCTGGCGAACCGGTTGACGCACCCCCGTCTCGTTATTGGCAGTCATCACCGATACCACGGCGGTCTCGGAGCCGACCGCACTCGCCACTTGCAGCGGATCCACCAGACCGGCCGAATCGACCTCGATCACGGCGACACTCTGCCCCAGCCTGCGAAGAAACGCTGCGGTCTCGAGGACAGCCTGGTGCTCGACGGTCGTCGTGACCACGCCGCCTCCCGAGGCGAGCGATGGGCCGGCGACTCCCAGATTGTCGGATTCGGTGCCGCCCCCGGTGAACACCACATCGAGCGGATGGTCGGCTCCCAGCAGCACGGCCGCTCGCTCCCGTGCTTCCTCGAGTGCCGCCTTGGCCACTCGACTCACGGCGTGAATTCCAGACGGATTCCCAAAGGAATCACCCAAGTAGGGGGCCATCGCCTCTCTGGCCTCAGGCCGCAGCGGCGTGGTCGCAGCGTGATCCAAGTAAAGAGTGGTGTCAGCAGCCGCCATAGCGGTCACAGCATGCCAGAACCCTGCGCCGAACCGGCAGATCGGAGCCCGTCGAACGACACGTGTCAATCACGCCGGCAACGTTGAGCAGGCTGCTAGCCCGGATCCACCGGCTCGTATTCGCTGCGGGTCGCGGCCGTCTGGCCGAGGAAACCGATTACGGCAGATTCATAGCGAGTGGGGTCGCTGTTCCATGAGGCTCCGGGACCGGCACCCGGGAAGGTGAGCAGCAATGCCTCATCGCTACGTGCGATTGCGAATGCCTCAACGGCATCCAACGAGTTCACTGCGTCGGCTCGTCCGTGCAAGATGAGGGTGGGAACGTTCCATTCCGCCGACCGCTCGACGTGATCGATCGCACCGAGATCGAGGCCAAATCGCATCGAAGCGATCGCCTTGGACCAGCCGATAGTCCACGCCGGGAACCCGCGCTCGACCCACCCGTCGTGGATTGCGGTCCGGAGGCTCAGCATCGGCGAATCGAGAACGACCCCCACTACCCGCTCTGCGAGACGTGACTCATACAGATGAGTTCCAACGATAGAACCGCCCGACCCGTAGCCGACCAGAACAAAATCAAGCGCTCCCCGCGCCAGCGCAAAGTTGAGCACGGCCTCGAGGTCCTGCCATTCGTCATGGCCGTAACCGTGACGACCGTCCGATGCCGCCGCCGTTCCTGGGTCATTGCGATAGGTGACGACGGCTACTGGATACCCGGCTGCCGTCACCACCCGGACCAATCGGAGAGCCTCGGTTGGGCTGGCTCCGTTTCCGTGAACAAACACCACCCAGGTGTCGTCTTCGCCTGGTGCCATCCAAACGGGCAGCGGACCATCGGGACCATCGGCCACCGCCTCGACGAGGTCGAAGCGCTCCCAGGCATCTGAGCCCCAAACGGCGACGTCGAACCAGACCTCGGTCCCCGGCGTGAGACCGCCGGTCACCTCGAGCAGGGCGCGGCGGACGTCGCTCCCGGAGACAGATTCGACATCACCCACCACAGCTCTGCCACCGTCGAAGACCAACCCCCACACCCCCGGGAGATCAGCCCCGCCTTCGTCACGGAGGATGACGCTATCGGGTTCGACCGAGACGACGACGGCAGCGCCGGCCGGCGTCTCATGGGACACCGTCAGCCAATCCGCCCCGACCGATCCGGCCTGCAGCCATGTTCCAACGAGGAACACGACCGCCCCCGCCAGCACGCCGATAGTCGCGCCCCGGGTCAACCACAGCTTGGCGCGCTTCGTCACCATCGACCGGCTGCCGGCTGCTCAGCTACCGGAGAAGTCGGGAGTGCGCTTCTCCAAGAATGCCGTCACTCCTTCGGCAGCATCCGCGGTGGCGAACAGGTCGCGGAAACCAGCCGATTCGATTCTCAGCGCCTCGTCCATGGGCATTCCCAGACCGTCGTTGATGGCGTGCTTGGCAAGCCCGAGCGCAATCGTCGGTCCGGCGGCAAACCGAGTTGCGGCCTCCAAAGCCGCCTCCAGCACCTGGTCGGCCGGATGCACCTCTGAGGCTATTCCGAGCGCCTTTGCCTCCTCGGCGTTGACGTGCCGCCCGGTGTAAATGAGGTCCCGCGCCGGACCGAGCCCGATGAGCCGAGGCAGTCGTTGGGTGCCTCCGGCGCCTGGAAAGAGCCCGAGCACGATCTCGGGTTGCCCGCACCGAGCATCATCTGCGAAGAATCGGAAGTCGCACGCCAGAGCCAGCTCCATCCCTCCGCCCATGGCGAAGCCGCGGATCGCTGCGACCACCGGCTTCGCCAGCCGCTCCAGTCGCGTCAGCACCCGGGACAGACCTTCACCCACCGACGCCGGATCGAGTCCCGCGTCGAGGGAGGCCTTGAATGCCTTGATGTCTGCACCGGCAGCGAAGTGAGGATCTCCGGTCACCACAACCGCCCTCACTCCGGGGTGTTCCGCCTGCTCGACGGCGAGATCGAGGTCGGCCACAAGTTCCGCCGAGATCGCGTTGACCGGAGGCCGATCCAGGGTTATGACCCCCACATCTCCTTCGGCCGTGAATCGCACGGTATCGGTCACGGGTTCTCCTGACGTCGGGTTCTATCGCCATTGTCGTCGGTGACGACGGTATCGCCTATCGGCGCGCCCTCTAGATCTCGGCGAGATGATCCGCCGCAGTCCAAGGGTCGGTGTCCCCCCGCTCCACCGCAGCCGCCAATTCGGCACCTGCCCCGGACTCCAGTGCCTTGCCGGCCCGTTCTCTGAGCCGAGCAGCCAACGCCGTTCCCAGCTCGGCCCGCCTCCGACGCCGACGAGCCTGCTCGAGCCCGGCGTCCCCCAGGTGAGCTTGATGACGTTCGACGGCTTCCCATACATCGGAGGTGCCCGACCCGCGGGAGGCGATGGTCTCCACGATCGGTGGTTCCCAATCGAGATCGCCACCGAGCGCCAACATTGATCGAAGATCGGCAATCGTGTCCCGCACCCCCGACCGGTCGGCCTTGTTGACGACAAAGATGTCACCGATCTCGAGGATTCCGGCCTTCGCGGCCTGAATGCCGTCACCCCAGCCGGGAGTCAGTATCACCAGCACGGTGTCCGCGGCACTTGTCACCTCCACCTCGTCCTGACCAACCCCCACTGTCTCGATGATGATGCGGTCGAACCCGGCGGTTTCCATCACCACCAGAGCCTTGGGAGCGGCTTCGGACAGCCCACCCAGATGACCCCGACTGGCCATGGATCGGATGTAGACGCCCTGGTCGAGAACGTGATCCTGCATGCGAACCCGATCACCGAGAACAGCTCCGCCACTGAAGGGACTCGTAGGATCGACTGCGAGCACACAGATCGATTCGCCCCGTGCCCTGGCGAGCGAGATGAGTTGGTCGGTGAGCGTGCTCTTGCCCGCTCCCGGGGCACCGGTTATGCCGATCCGGTGAGCCGGACTAGTGGCCTCGAACGCTGCTCGCAGAGCGTCGGCGGCTCCAGCTCGGTCCTCCTCGACGACGGTGATGAGACGGGCCAGCGCCCTCCGATCGCCGGAGGCAGCTGCCGCCACGAGTTCGACCGGGTTGGAAGGTACGACCACCGGGCGAGGATACCGAGGTGCCCGGCCGGTACCGTGCCGGGATGGTCGAAACGCGCCGGCAGTTGGAGATGGTATTGCGCGCCGGTGTGACGGCCGTCGATCCGGAGCGCCTCGTTGCAGACCGGCTCCAAAACGGACCGACCCTGCCCGAACATGCCGGACTCGTCGTGCTGGCGGTCGGAAAGGCAGCGGCCGGGATGGTCCGCGGAGCCGTGCAGGCATTGGGTACCGAGGCACGGGGAGTTGCCGTGTGCACCGCACCAGCCGAGTTCTCCGGCTTCGACGTCATCGTCGGCGATCATCCGATTCCGGGACCCGGATCCTTCGAGGCCGGGTTCCGTCTCATGGCTGCCGCCGCGGCCGCCGGACCGGACGATCTGGTTCTCGTGCTGCTTTCGGGTGGAGCATCGGCGATGGCCGAAGTCGCGGCCCCGGGAGTCTCGCAACAGCAGATCATTGAGGCCACGAGCTCTCTTCTCGTATCAGGTAAACCGATCGCCGAGATCAATCAACACCGAACGGTTCTGTCCGCTCTAAAAGGGGGTGGTCTTACTGCAGCAGCGCTCCCGTCGCAGTTGATGACTCTTGCGATCTCCGACGTCGTCGATGCAAGTCCCAGCACCATCGGGAGCGGGCCGAGCACCGGCTCCGACTTGTTCGAAGTGATTGCCGATGGCTCCACGGCGGCTCGGGCGGCTGCGCAGGCGTGTCAGGAGGCAGGCCTGGTGACTGAGATGCTGGCCGATCCGATCGGCGGTCCGGCCTCCTCGGCCGGTCGCAGGCTGGGTAGGGCCTCGGTCCGGCTCACCGAAGCATCTGCCCTGGTTGGCTTCGGTGAGACCACCGTCCGGGTCGAAGGGAAGGGTCGAGGCGGCCGCAACCAGGAGTTTGCACTCACCGCCGCATTCGAGATCTTCGGAACGAGTGCACTAGTCGGATCGATCGGGACCGACGGGGTGGACGGGCCCACCGACAATGCAGGGGCGATCGTGGATGGAACGACGATCGAGCGAGGAGTAGTGCTAGGGCTTGACGCGGCGACGCACCTCGCCACCCACGACAGCGCGACCTTCCTCGAGGCAGTGGGAGACGTTTTGGTGACCGGCCCAACCGGAACCAACGTGGGTGACCTGGCAGTAGCTATCAAGCCGTAAGAGCCGTTCATCGAGATCTCGCGCTCATTCGGCGGCTCTCCACCGATGAAAGGCGTACCCGGTATCCAGTACAGACAGTCCGAGTCTTAGCTACTGGCTACTGGCTACTGGCTACTGGCTACGTACAGCCAAGCGTCGAGATGAGAAAACGCGCTCTGGGGCTCAGACCGCGTTTACCTCCTCGACTCCTGGAACGCGATCCTTGAGGATGCGCTCGATCCCGGCCGTGAGGGTCATCGTCGACATCGGGCAGCCGCCACAGGCGCCGACCAGTTGAAGATTGACTGTTCCCGAATCGACTCCGAGCAGCACCAAGTCGCCGCCATCGGCCTGGAGGGCCGGGCGGATGTATTCGAGCGTCTCATTGAGGGATGCGAGGTCGATTTCGACGTCGCCGTCCGGCTCGGTGGTCATGGTGTCGTCTGTCATGGCTCCTCGGTGGAGACGGGGGAACTCGTGCAGTCCATCATATGGGGTAGGCGGCGCGTAACCGAAGTGGCGGACTCGGAGAATTTCATTCGTCCACAGCCTCACGCCGAATCTGGGCGCCAAGCCCGGACAGTTTCTCGACGAAGTGGTCATAGCCGCGGTCGATGTGTTCGACATTGACGACGGTGGTATATCCGTCTGCTGCCATTCCGGCGAGAACGAGCGCGGCACCGGCACGAATATCGCAGGCATCGACCGGACAGCCACTGAGTCGATCGACGCCCCGGATGATCACGTGCTGGCCTTCGATCTGGACATCGGCACCCATGCGATTCAACTCGCCCACATAGCGAAACCGCGCCGAGTAGATGTTTTCGGTTATCACAGACGTGCCCGCAGCCCCCGATAGCAGGGCCACCATCTGCGGATGCATATCGGTATGGAATCCCGGATACGGCAGGGTGGCGAAATCAACCGGTGTTGCCCGGTCCGGACCCCGCACAGTCACCCAGTCCCCTCCGGAATCCCACTCACAGCCTGAGTCGGCAAGCTTGTGCAGCTCCATCCGAAGATGATCGGGCACACAATCACGAACCGTCACCTCGCCGCCGGTGATGGCCGCACCCACCAGGTAGGTCCCGGCGGCAAGCCGGTCCGGCACTGCGCGGTGGACGGCAGGCGACAGACTCGGAACACCTTCGATTGTGATCGTCGAAGTGCCGGCACCCTCTATCGAGGCACCCATGTTCGACAGCAACATGGCGAGATCCTCGATCTCAGGTTCGCGAGCGGCGTTTCCTATCCGGGTGGTGCCCTTCGCCATAACACCGGCAAGCAACAGGTTCTCGGTCGCTCCGACCGACGGGAATTCGAAGAGGACCTCGGCTCCGGTCAAGCCGTCGGGAGCAGAGGCATGCAGAACTCCGTGGATGAGCTCGAATTCGACACCCATCGCCTCGAGTCCTTCGACGTGAATATCGATCGGACGCGATCCGAAGTCGTCACCGCCGGGTAACGCCACCCGTGCGACTCCGGTGCGAGCCAGAAGGGCGCCCAGAACGAGGATCGATGCTCGCATCCGTCGGACCAGATCGATCGGCGCCTCAGGAACGAGGTCGTCGGGGACTTCTATCGTCACCGCCGAACCATCAAACGTGCACTCGGCCCCGATATGGGCCAGAACCTGCCCCATGATCTCCACATCGAGGATTCCGGGCACATTTGTGATTTGGTGAGTGCCGGGAGCCAGCAACGTCGCTACCAGGTGTTTGAGGACCGCATTCTTGGCTCCAAGAACCGATACCGATCCTTCGAGGCGCGCCCCTCCTTCCACGACGAACTGCTCCATGACGCCGGATTGTACGGAATCTGGGGATTTGGAGACCCGCGCGTAGGAAGGCAATTAGCAATTAGCAATTAGCAATTAGCAATTGGGAACCACTCCCCCCTCGAGGGGGAGTCAATCGGCGCAGCCGATTGGAGGGGGGGCCCTCCGACACGACAGCCTCCGACACGACAGCCGACCACCTCCCCTTTACAGCCAGTAGCCTCATCGCATGCGCGTCGCAATCGCCGCCGACCACGCCGGCTTCGAACTCAAGGAGCATCTGACGGGTGCCGTGGCCGCGGCCGGTCACGCCGTGACCGATCTCGGCACCCACTCGGATGATCCGGTGGATTACCCGGATTACGCAGCTGCCGTCGCCAGAGCAGTGGTGTCCGGAAAGGCGGAGCGAGGAATCATCGTGTGTGGCTCCGGAGCGGGCGCCTCCATCGCCGCCAACAAGATTCGTGGAGTCCGATGCGCCCTCGCTCACGACACCTATTCCGCTCATCAGTCGGTAGAGCACGACGATGCCAACATGCTCGCCCTCGGTTCGCGCGTGATTGGGCCCCTTCTGGCCGAGGAGGTCGCCATCGCCTTCCTGGCTGCCCAGTTCACCGGGGATGAGCGACACGTGAGGCGGCTGCAGAAGATCGAGGATCTGGAGCGACTCTTCGCCGGAGAGGCGTAGCTCCCGACTCCTCACTCACTTCAATCGGCTGTCGGATGGGCCACGGTACGATTGCGCGCCCCTACGGCCCTCCCATGACATCCAGCCACGACAACCAGCAACCACCGAGCCCAGATCCCGCGCCGCGGACACCGGATGTCATCCTTGCCGCCGGCGGCATCGTCACCCGCCTCACCAGCAAGGGTCGCCTCCGGGTCCTGCTGGTGCACCGTCCGGCGTACGACGATTGGTCGTTCCCCAAGGGCAAAGTGGACCCCGGTGAGACGGAGGAGGCCGCGGCGCTACGAGAGGTGCTCGAGGAGACCGGTGTGGAGGCTCGGCTCGGCGCCGAACTCGGCACCGTTGAGTACACGGATCCGGCGGGAAAACGCAAGATTGTCCGGTACTGGGCCATGGAGGCCGTCAACGGAGAATTCGTCGCCAACAGCGAAGTCGACGAAATCAAGTGGTTGAGTCGACGCCAGGCACTCGATGCCTTGTCCTACGAACCTGACAGAACGTTGCTGCAGTCCACCTTGAGCACCACGTGATCTACATCGTTCGCCATGCCCATGCCGGGAACAGATCCAATTGGTCGGGGCCGGACCACAAGAGACCTATCAGTCACAAAGGCATCCTCCAAGCGAAAGCGCTCGCAAAGTATCTCGCCAAACACGGAGCGCGCCAGATCTTTACCAGCCCGTTTCTGCGATGCATACAGACTGTGGCCCCGCTGGCCCACAGGCTCGAGCTCGGATACATCGACTTACCCGAATTAGCTGAAGGCGCGCCACCCGAAGCAGCCGCCGCGCTTCTGCGAACCGCCAAGAAGGGCACTGTGATCTGCTCCCACGGTGATGTGCTCGAGAGCCTCGTCGGGCACCTGGCAGCTCATGGCGCACCGATCGACCCGAAAACCGAAATCCAAAAGGCCGGCATATGGCGACTCAAACTTGACGACGGTCGCGTCATCAAAGCCAAATACATGCCGCCCCCGAAGATCTAGAAGAGCTGCTCGCCGTTCGAGCCCGAACCGCCCAGAGCGCCCGACAAGAGGCGGATTGTGGTCATCGGCGGCTCGACGCCTGGAACGACCGGCGCCTCCGGAAGCAAAGGATTCTCGCGTAGGCTGAAGGTTCGACTCTGACTCGAACCGAGAGGAAACTGCAGGTGAGCGGAAAGGCACTTCACGAGCACCAGGCTGATCGGAGCCCAGACCCGACGTCGTCGCCCACCGTCGAGACTTTGCAGGAACGCATCACCGATCTCGAGCGGGAGCGAGACAACCTCTTGGCGACACTCGCCAAGGACCAACCACTTCGCCCGTATCAGGTCGAGCTCCTCAAGCTGCAAGATCACCTCGAAACCACCCAGACTCCGATGATCGTCGTGTTCGAAGGTCGAGATGCCTCGGGCAAAGGTGGGACGATTCGGCGTGTGAAGCGGTTCCTGAACGAAAAGCGAGCTCGGGTAGTGGCGCTCGGCAGACCGACGTCGGAACAAAAGACCCAGTGGTACTTCCAGAGGTTCGTGACCCATTTTCCGGCCGGAGGAGAGATCGTCCTGTTCGATCGCTCCTGGTACAACCGGGCACTGGTCGAGCCGGTCTTCGGGTTCTGCACCAAGGAGGAGAACCGCGACTTCCTCAACGGAGTGGTCGGGTTCGAGAAGGACATCGTTCGCCAGGGAACCGTTCTCGTAAAGCTGTACTTCAGCGTCGACAAGAAGACTCAGAAGAAGCGGTTTGCCCGCCGCCGTAAAGATCCTCTGCGGCAGTGGAAGCTCAGCGAAGTCGACCTGCAGGCCCAGGATCTCTGGGATGACTTCACCGAGATGAAGCATCGCATGTTGGAGCGGACATCCACTTCGGCGGCGCCGTGGACGATCATCCGATCGAACAGCAAGCAAAAGGCGCGTCTCAACACGATGAAGGTGATCCTCAACGCAGTCGATTACGCCGGGCGCGACCCGGACCTCGACTTCAGTACGGACCCGCAAATCGTCATCGCAGGCAGCGAGGAGCTGGAACGAATGGACCGAGAGCGCGACAAACTGGGCCGCCCCAGCCGGTAGCCGGGTCGTACGCGGGCCGGTTGAGTCGGCAAGAACCCCTCGCCGGGATCGACCAATCGAGAGGAACCTGATGCCACGGATACTCGACTACGACGGTCAGGAAGCCGATCGGACCGTCACGGTGGCATCGCTTAGAGCGCTCAAGGGCGAGGCGACACGGCTCGCCCAGGTCACCGCATCGACCCCGGAGGAGGCGGCGGCGGCGGAGGGCGCCGGCATCGAGATGGTGGTGTGCCTGTCCCAAGCCGTGCCTCTGGTCCGCCAGGGCTCCGCACGCCTGTTCGTGACGGCCGCCATCGATTTCGATGGTGCCGTTACGGTCGACGAACTGCTGGGAACCGCTCTCACCGCACTGTCCGACGGGGCCGACGCCGTCATCACCGCGAGGCGGCTGGCGGCAGTCAGCCTCCTCGCCGAGGAGGACATCCCGGTGATGGGCCATCTCGGCTTCGTGCCCAAGAAATCGACCCTGTACGGGGGCGTGCGTGCCGTCGGCAAGACCGCAGAAGAAGCGAACACACTCTGGAGGCAATTCCAACGCCTGGAGGACGCCGGGGCGTTCGCGGTCGAATGTGAGCTCATCCCAACGAACGTGATGGGCGAAATAGAAAAGCGCACCGGGATGACGACGATATCGCTCGGGTCCGGGCCCCAGGCGGATGTGATGTTTCTCTTCACCTCCGACATCTGCGGCGAAGGCAGGGTGCCTCGCCATGCCCGCGCATACGCCGACCTGGCCGCCTTGCACACCCAGATCGACGACGAGCGGCTGCGTGCGCTGTCGGAGTACCGGGCCGACATCGCTGCGGGACGTTTCCCAGACGAGACCGAGGTGGTACACGTCTCCGAGGACCAACTCACCCTATTCATCGAGTCCATCGACGCCGACTGAGACCCTCACTCTGCGGAGGGGCGTGCCGCCCGCTCCGATCAAACGCTGGTCTTCTTCTGGCCCCAGGAGGACGGACCTCGAAACGCCCGATCACGGCCGCCGTGGGGCAGGGGCCCCACGTTGCGGAGGAGGGCCGAAGTCGGCCCGGGCAAAAACAGGACGGACCTCGAACCGCTCAGCCGAGGCGTTCGACAAACGCCGTGGTCATCGCCGTGAGCGAATCGAGAATGGCCTCTCGATCCAGACCGGTTCTCTTCGGTACGGCGAATCCGTGGTCGGCATCGGCGACGACTTCGAGAGCGGCGTGTGGGGCAGTATCGGTGAGCCGACGGATCATCTCCGGCGGACCCATACGGTCCCTTGCTCCCTGGACGAACAGCATCGGAATCCGACACGACCGAAGGTGAGACACATCTCTCGGTTCCGCTTTCCCTATCGGCACCAGCGGATAGCCCAGGAAGACCATGGCCAGAGCAGCCGATCCGGTCTCAACGACGAAGTGGCCGCCGACCCGCCCTCCCATCGATTTCCCAATTACGACGACACGATCAACTCGCTCCGACAACCTCAGAAACGCCGCTGCGTGGCACTCGACCAGACGCTCGAGCCGATCGGGAGCGCGCCTTCCGGCCTCCATGTACGGGTAGTCGAACGTGAGCGTCGGGAAACCCGGCCGCACCCCACCGACGCCGTAGCCCTTCCATGAACGGATGGCGCTGGCCACCTCCGGCTCCGTGAGCCAGAAGTAGTCCAACCTTCGCCTCTCCCGGACCGGCCAGCAGTGCGGTGACCTTCGACCCCGGCGACCATTCGATTCGAAGACGGCGGGTCATGAGAAGAACGTAACCGTTGCTGGCAAGCCCTGAAGGATCAGGGAGGCAATACGCAATACGCAAGCGATAGTCCGATCTTCTCTTGCTAATTGCTAATTGCTAATTGCTAATTGCGGGAGGCTCCGCAGGAGCCGACCCACCCGTACCATCCGCCCAGTGCCCATTCACGTGTTCGACGATCCGATCGCGTTGGCCCGAGCCGCGGCGGACCGCATCGGGACGTGGCTGCGCGCCGAAGGCCATCGCACACTCGGTTTGGCCGGTGGCTCTACTCCCCGACTCACCTACGAGTTTCTACGCTCGGAAGACGTGCCCTGGAAGCGGACTCATGTTTGGCTCACCGACGAACGGCACGTCCCGATCGAGCACCCGGAATCCAACGGCGGGATGGCAATCGCAGCGCTCCTCTCTCACGTCCCCGCCCCGTTCCATCCCGTGGAATTTCACCCGGATCCCGAAATCGCGGCCTCCGACTACGAGCACACTCTCCACCAGATGTGGCGGGATGTCGATGGCGAGAAGGGAGCGGGCCTCATGCTCCTGGGCCTCGGAGACGACGGCCACACCGCATCGTTGTTCCCGGGGAGGTCCGCATTGACCGAACACAAGCGGGACTATGTGGCCGACTGGGTGGAAGATAAGAACGCTTGGCGTCTGACCGCCACCCCGGTGCTACTCGCACGAGCCGACCGGCTGATGTTCCTGGTCGCAGGCAAAGCCAAGGCGAAGGTCGTGGAGGAGATTCTCGAACATGACGCCGACCTTCCGGCGGCCATCGTCAGTCGAGCTGTTGCCGACCCCGTATGGATGCTCGATCGCGAGGCTGCGACCCACCTCGGCTAGTGGTGTGTCACGACACGCCGCTAACCGCCGGTCGTCGTAGTTTCGACGACGGCGGTGGTCGTCGTGCCTTCATCACCTGAGGTCGCAGCGGTCGAGCCGACGGTGGTGTCTGCAGGCAGTGTCGTCGCGGTCGTCGTGGTCGTCGTGGTTGTGGTTGTCGGTGATGTCAACAGCACATCGATGAGCCCTTCACTGAGCGGGCTGCCAGGGACCAGGTCGGCCTCGTCCAGAGCCCTCTGCTGGATTTCCGTCGGATCGCACCCGAGCGCCGCAACACGGATGTCCAGATCACCGCTGGCACGCTCCAGATCGATCAGATCTTCAGGCCACTCTGCGCGATCTTTGAACTCTGCGAGGCGGGTGTCATCGAGGACTCGAATCAGCGTATTGAGAAACGACACCGTGTCGGCGCCGACCCGCTCACAATTGTCATCCACGATCGTTGTCGTCGTCGATGAGGTCGTGGTCGTGGGGCCCGTAGGCGTCGATGTCGACGAACTGCAAGCGGCGAACACCAAAACGGCGACGATGGATACCGCGACTCTGAACACGCGGCGAGATTACCCCCCATCCCAGTAACCAGTAACCAGTAACCAGTAACCAGTAACCAGTAACCAGGTCTACCCCCGTTCTGGCTGGGAACTGGCTACCCGACCGGCGGACCAACGCGATCACGGAGAAGGCGTCGGCCTTCCAAACCAAACCAAGTCAGGTACTGGCTACTCGACGGCGGGCAAACGCGCCCACGGTGAGCACGTCGATCCGTCCGAGCAAACCCCTGTCTGGGACCGCTTCAGTCTCCGAAGAAGCCGCCGCTTTCGCCGGCGCGCACGCCCTCCAGGATGAACTGACCGAAGACCGAGTCGGCCGAGAGACTATTTGCCCTTTCAGACAGCAGCGCAGCCATCTCCTCGTCCGAGCATCCGATCTCGTCGGCCCGGGCAGTCATCTCGTCGCCGCGCGTCTGAAGCGCAACGAATTCGGGGGGCGTCTCGGCTTCGTCGCCGAGGGCGGCAAGGGCGTCGGCGTCCAACCCGTCGATGAGATCGATTGTGTCCTGCAGCAGAGCGATACCGGCGGCGGCCAAGCCCTCGCAGGAATCGAGCGAAGCAGCAGCGACGGCATCGTCGTCGCCGCAGGCAGCGGCGAGCAACGCCAGGGATAGCAGGGCAACGGCAAATCTCTTCATGGCAGTCCTCGTGTTCCGATTGGGGCACGACATTACCCGGGAGGACATTCCCCGAGTACACACCTCGACACCCCGAGTCGAGGATCACTCCAGTTCTAGGGTCTCCCCATCGATGGTCACTTCATCGACGATGCCCACCACCACGGCACGGATCGGTCCGTTCGGATCGCCCACGACCTGCCTGGCGCCGTTTCCCTCGTCGAGAATGAGCACGGTCTCGCCGGGCCCGGCACCCACTGTGTCCACGCAGATGAGATAACCCCCGGTGTCGACCCCCTCACTGTCGAGCACATCGCACATCAGCAGCCGGTGTCCGTCGTAGGTCGGATGGTTGATAGTCGACACGACGGTGCCGGCGATACGTCCAAGTTTCATGTTCTGGCAACCTGATCGACGATTCCGACGATGGCATGATCCACCGGGACGAACGGTTCGGGCATCGCCAGCGCAGCTTCGCGGCTGGCAACGATGTAGACCAACTCGCCCGGCCCCGCCATCTCCACGGCATCGGCCGCGATGATCATTTCGCCGTCGGGCCGACGATCCCGGTCGAGAGGTTGCACGACGAGCAGCCGAACCCCTTCGAGACCCTCGTACTTGACGGTGGCCACGAGCGTTCCGGTCACCTCAGCGAGCTGCATCGTCGTCCTCCCGGCCCAGCCGGACCGCAAAGCGACCGTGATGGGTCAGGTTGTCACCCAGCTCATCATGGAGTTGGGGTATGACCACGGCCCCGACCAGCTCACTCACCTCGACGCGGCTGGTGCCGATGGACACGGCAGCCTCGACATCCGACACCGCACCACCGAACAACAGATAGGCCTTGCCCCCCAGTCCGTCGGCGACATTGACCTCGAGAAGGTCCACGGCGGCGCCTTTGAGCCCGGCATCGGCCGCGGCGAGAAGTGGTGCGACCGATCCGGTCTCGATCACGCCGAGTGCTTCGACCGGCCCCGGTATCCGCTCCCCACGGAGCGCAGCGGCCACACCCTGGTGAACATCGTGCAGCACGATCTCTGCGATGAGTGATTCCGCCGATGCCTCCCTGCCGGCTTCCATCGACTCTTCGACGCTGGCAACGTCACCGGCGACCAGAACGAGATAGCGACCGGGCTGCACCGATCCGGCGACCAGATCGCCGATGGGAGCACGTTTGACCATGGCGTCGGCGGCAGCGATACCGATCGCGACCGAATCGAACTCGAGCAACCCGATTGCCGGATTCATCGCCTCACACGATCCTCAGAGCGCCGACGACTGCGATCCTTCGTTCCCTGGTGAACGTGATCGGGCGGGTCATCCCATCGCCACTCGGGCTGGCGATCGAAAACGAAGTGAACCCCTCGCCGCCCTGACCGAGTCCGGCATAGTTCGGACCGTTGGCGATGAAGATGCTCACGTTGATCGACCGGGCCATGCGAGTGATGTGCGATACGTCGTTGGAGTGGATCGAAGCCGTGTGTCGGAACCCGTGTTCCGATTCGATCGCGAGCTGAATCGCAGCATCAACATCTGGTACCGCCGTCACCGGAAACACTGGCATCATCTGCTCGGTCCAAACCAGGTTGTGATCGTTGGGGACCTGAGCGACCAAGAGTCTCGGATCTCCATCGACGTCGATGCCGGCCGCGGCGGCGATGGCGCCGGCGTTCTTGCCGATCCAAGCTTGGTTGATCACGCCCGGCTTGCCGGCGGGACCCATCGAGTCGAAGATCACCCGTTCGACCTTCTTGAGTTCGTGCTCCTTGAGCACATGGGCTCCATTGCGGCCCATCGCCCGCACCAGTTCCTCTAGAACGGATTTGACCGCGATCCCCGTCTTTTCATCGGTGCATATCAGGTTGTTGTCGAAGGAGGCTCCGGCGACGATGTCGCGCGCCGCTCGATCGATATCCGCCGTCTCGTCCACGACCACAGGTGGATTGCCGGGACCAGCTGTCACCGAGCGTTTGTCGGTCTTGAGGGCCTCACGGACGACACCCGGCCCTCCGGTCACCAGCAGCACCCTGATGCCGGGATGGTGCATCAACTCCTGGGCACTCTCGATCGTCGGATCGGGGATTCCGGCGACGAGGTTGGGAGGACCACCGGCAGTAATCACCGCCCGATTGAGCAAGCGGATGTTCTCGGCAGAGACTCTCTTGGCATTCGGATGGACGTTGAAGACGACGGCGTTGCCGCCGCTCAAGATGGAAATCGTGTTGTTGATGATCGTGGCCGTCGGATTGGTGGTCGGGGTGATCGCTCCGATAAGACCGAAGGGGGCGTGCTCGGTCAGCATCATTCCCCCATCGCCGGTCTCGATCAGCGGCTCGAGATCTTCCGGGCCCGGAGTCCGGGTAGCGACCAGGATGTTCTTGCGGGTCTTGTCCTCCGTTCGGCCCAGGCCGGTCTCCTCATGCGCCATGGCGGCGAGTCGCTCTGCTTGTTCCAGCATCGCCGCCCGGATCGAAGCGATCACGGAGTCCCTGATCCCGGAACCCATCTCCGAATACGACCGGTAGGCGCGCCCGGCGGCCACCACCGCTTCATCGATCGTCGCAAAAATCCCATCGCCGAGCTCGGTGTCGGGGATATCGGCAGGCACCCGGGGAT
>Ga0255057_10000639_pt1 | contig 19830 bp, 19 predicted proteins | sample Cases_109_6_MG_FD_189022 | JGI IMG/M metagenome (GOLD analysis project Ga0255057, IMG submission 189022) | Seawater microbial communities from Amundsen Gulf, Northwest Territories, Canada - Cases_109_6 | ecosystem: Environmental > Aquatic > Marine > Gulf | place: Canada: Northwest Territories... | reverse complement strand
CCGACATTTCCTGCGCCGGGCCCATCTTGTCGTAAATCTCGCGGGCCCGATCTTCGTCAATCAGATTCATGGCACCCCTGTGAGCGCCAATGTCGGCAATGAAGTCGTTATCGACGTGAGCGAGGATATCCACGATGGCATTACTGATGCCGAGCAATTGGGTGTCGAAATTCATTGAGTGTCAGGCCCTTTCAAAACGCGGCATAGCCTACCACCTTCGCGCGCCTGTAGGCACGCGGGCGTGCGTTTGAGATACTCTCGACGTCGGTGCTCGACAGCAGCGGCGAAAGCGCACCGCTTTTGGGGAGACAGCAATGCGAAAATCCGGCGGCCTACTCATCCCGTTGACGATCATCCTGCTCTACTACGCCGCGTGGTTTGGCATCGCGACTTTTCTGATATCGAAATTTCCGGGCCTGGCCGAATACATGCCGATCGGCGGTATCAGCACGCTGCAGTCCGCTGATTTCGACTCCTTCGAACCTGTTTACACGAATATTGAACGCAGTATCTTGTCCCCGACCGGGCCTGTATCGCTGTTGCTCAGTAGTATCGGCGCGATAATTGCGATGGTTCCGGTCTCCTGGTCGTATTTCATCACCAGCCGCCAAAGTCGTATCGACCAGTCCTTCCTGCAGACGATGATGATTCTGCCCATCGTCGTGACCGGAATCTCGATGATTGTGCTAAATAGCCTTGCGCTCGCCTTCGCCCTGGCTGGTGTCGTCGCCGCGGTACGCTTTCGTTTCTCACTCAAGCAGCCGTCCGACGCCATGTACATATTCGTGGCGATCGCCATTGGCCTTGCTTCCGGCATTGGCGCTATCGGTGTAGGGGCCGTGATCTCGCTGGCGTTCGTCGTCGCGAACCTGTTCATCTGGCGGCTTGAATACGGGAAAACGCTCGCCGGGCCATTTCTGACCATGCTAACTCGCCGCGATGCCGGCGAAGACGATTACTGATCATCGAGCGCAGCGAAAATATGAACGATGACGTCAGGAGTGATGGCCGCGGCCGCAGTATATTGTTTGTGCATGGGCATGACTTCAAGCCCGATCGCGAGACCTTGCTGGAAATCTCTCTCGCAGCCGTTCGATCCGGTATCGAGCGCGATTACCCGGATTGTCTGCCGGCCTTTGACGGCGTTCATTGCGATATCGCCTATTACGGCGATTTGAATAACGAACTGCTCACGGCAAACAAGCTGCCGTACGACGCGAATCTCGACAATGGTGATCGTAGGAATGCGCTGCAGGCCCTGCGCGAAATTCGGGAGCGAAAACGCTTCGGTATCAGGCAGTACGACCGGTTGCCGGGAAAGTCGGCTGTGCCTGAATTTGTCGCCGATTTTATTTACCCGGTGTTGGGGTTATTTGGGCTGGCGATGCCCATCATCAAACGATTATCGCGTGATTTCGCGGAGTACCTTAGGGGGGAAGCCGATTTTGCCGCACATATTCAGGAACGCGTTCGAACAAGCCTCTGCAAGATGCTGGATCGCGGCGATCATGTAATGTTGTTGACACACGGAACCGGCAGTGTGGTTGCCTATGATGTGCTCTGGCAGTTGTCGCACGATGCAGAGATGCAAGGGCGCTACGGCGCCACGAAAGTCGACATGTGGGTCACGATGGGCTCGCCACTGGGAGACAGCCGCATTAGAAAAAAACTTGCCGGAGCAACGCAGAAGGCGGAAAAGCCGTATCCCACGAATATCATTTCCTGGCACAACGTTTCCGCCGAAGACGACTATACCTGTCACGATAAGACGCTGGCGGATGATTTTAAGAAAATGATGAGCCAGCGCCTGGTTAGCGCGGTTACCGACTACCGCGTTTTCAATCACGCGGTTCGCTACGGCCGTTCAAACCCACACAGCTCAGTGGGTTATTACATTCACCCTCGTGTGTCGAAACTCATCGCGGACTGGATAAACTCCGCCTGATTTCTGTTGCTGTTCAAATACATTTGCGAACAATTTTTTTCTTCACGGCCTTCGGATTTTCGATCAGCCTGTAAAAGCTATTCATAAGCCAGTACATGCGCCTTTTCGACAAGCCGTTCAATACCTGCATATCTTCCACTAGCGCGTATAACGCGTCCTTGTTGTCCATGAACATTTGCACCGACGCAGGCACGTGTTGATTGTTTGCGCAGCGGCCACGATAAAGCCGTTGACGAACATTACGGATGTTGAACGCGGGGCTTGGCGTCGCGTAAGGCGCATCTGTCATGCCGGCCATATCGAAATCGTAGGGGATTGAGTAGTAAAGCTGCGCCTGATAACCGAACAGCTTGCCGTTATGGCAGCAAGAATCATCAGGCTCCCCCGAGATAGACGAGAAGTCTGTGTTCGCAATAAAAAATTGAAACAATGAAGTGAGGTTGGTGTAGTCGCCAACGAGCGCGGCAACCCTTGTTCTCGGTATTTCAATATTTGGCAGACCGACACGTTTTGCGAGTCTGTCTTTGTGCTCGATAAGGAATCCGTATCGAATTTCCTCATCATCGTTCCTGTCAGAATCAACATAGGTAATCCGCAGAAGGCGAACTCGAAAACTCAAATCAGTCATCTCGTTAAGAAAGCGGTACACGAGATATTCCTTAAGCGTCACCTGCTCAAATCGGTTCGAATTGTCGTGGCAATGGCCGACGAGCTTTAGCTTGTCCTGCTTGTGAAATACGGTATTTTTTGTTTCGGATTTCTTGAAATTCAGTCTAATCGGCGCGAACGGGCAGACTTGCATCTGGCGTCGAAAGTTACCGCGCGTTCGCAGGCCGACATTCATCTCGACGGTAACGCCTGCTGCGTCGACATATGTTAACTGGCCCGGCAAGTCCTCCACTGTCGGCCGTTCTTTCATTAGTGTCTTAAAAGGCGCGGTTATCGTGACGTTGAGTACGTCGTTGCTGCGGAAAAGCGGATCTGCTTCGCCGTATTCCTGCGCGTTTGCATGACCCACAAGCAAGAAACCTGCCGCCAGGAAATTGGTCCAAAACTTATGCCGCATATTTTTACTCGAGGAGCGTTGGCTTGCTGAAAAGTCTAGCACAGGACCTGCGAAAGACGGGTCGCTCGTTGCTGCGGCCGCACAGAGCCAATACACTGACGCCATGATAAGACAACTGTGCATTACTTTGACTTTCGTACTGGCCGTATCGCTGTCAGTGCCGTCGTATTCTGCGGAGTGGACATTCGACGGCGTCGATCGGGTTGTTGCGATCAGCGATGTGCATGGCGCCTACGACGCGATGGTTCGCACATTGAAAAACGCCGATCTAATTGCCGATGACCTGACATGGTGCGGCGGTACATCCCACCTTGTCATCGTGGGCGATCTCCTGGATCGCGGCCCAAATTCGCGCGATGCGATGGACCTGTTGATGCGTATTGAAGGCGAGGCGCGGGCTGCCGGGGGCCAGGTTCACGTGTTAGTCGGAAACCACGAAGTCATGAATCTGAACGGTGATCTCAGATACGTTTCCATCGATGAGTATGCGGCGTTCGCACACGAAGAGACCGAACAGGAACGCCAGCAATCGTTTGATGCGTATGTTGAACGGGCGGGTGTTGATGAAGCGAACCGCGCTGCGATTCGCGCCGAATTCGATACGCGTTTTCCACCTGGTTTTTTCGCGCACCGGCGCGCATTCGCATCCGATGGCATTTACGGGAAATGGCTGCTGGGCAAACCGGTCATCGTTGTAGTCAACGGCACGGCTTTTGTTCACGGTGGCCTGCCACCCCTCGTCGCGGAAATCGGACTCAAGGGCGTCAACGGCAAGCTGATGAAGGATCTGTTCGGCTACGTACGCGCCGTGGAACACCTGACTGAAATCGGCGTGCTCTTACCCACCGACAATTTCAAAAACCGCGACCAGATTCTTGCCGGTTTTATACCGGGCTTGAACACGACCGCCGAGACCGTTGCTGCCGTCGAAGCTGTCGCCAATCTTGGCGAGTCTGATCTGCACAACTCGGACGGACCGATCTGGTATCGCGGCAATGTTTCCTGTAGTCGGCTGGTCGAAGAGGATCGCCTGTCGGCATCACTCGCCGCGATAGGCGCGGAACGAGTTGTTATAGGTCACACGCCGACTCCGGGACGCCGTATTTTGCAGCGCCTGAATGGCCGCATTTTCGAAGTCGACACGGGCATGTTGAACAATTATTACAACGGCCTGGGCAACGCGCTGATACTGGAAGGCGATATTGTCGCGACCATTAGTGAGACCAGCACCGAGCATGTTTCGCCGGCTGAGCATCCACGACGTGTCGGCGCCCGCCCGGGTGGCGACCTGTCCGCTGCCGACCTCGAACACCTGCTGCGAACTGGCGACATCCTCGCCACACGTGAAGGCGAGTCGGGACGCCGTTTTGTTGAGATAAGCGATGGCAGCCGTAGTGTCGAGGCTTTATTTGCGAAGCGTGAAGCGCGCGGCCTTTATGCTGATGTCGCCGCTTATCGGCTCGATCGCATGCTGGAACTCGACATGGTGCCTGTCGCGGTGGTTCGTGAGGTGGACGGCGCCGACGGATCGTTGCAGTTTTTACCGCACCAGTGGCTTGACGAACAGCAACGCGGCGCGAGCGGAGGAGGAGGTTCTGCACAATGTCCGCTGACCGAGCAATGGCCGGCCATGTATGTATTTGACACCTTGATTTACAACGAAGGCCGAAGCTTGCAGCGCATGCTTTACAGCCCCGACATCTGGCAAATGATTCTTGTGGGCCACGATCATGCATTCGGCACCTCGAAAGGCAAGCCACGTCACCTTGCTCTTGTATCGCTCGCAGTCGGTGACTCCTGGACAAACGCACTCGCATCATTGACTGATGAGATGCTGGAAGAGAAACTCGGCGATGTGCTGGATAAACGTCGCCGCCGCGCGCTGCTCGCCAGGCGCGACCAGCTCATCGACTAGTTAGTCAATAACAGCGATGCACTCTATCTCGGTGCGCGCGCCGAGCGCCAGGCCGTTAGCGCCCAACGCGCTACGCGCCGGTGGGTTCACGAAGTAAGTCTTGTAGACTTCGTTCATTGCCCCCCACTCGCTCATGTCGGCCAGGAACACAGTGCACTTGACCACCTTGTCCATCGACGAGCCGAAGAGCTCAAGGTTTGCCTTGATATTCTCCAGGGTCTGACGGGTCTCGCCCTGTATGCCGCCTTCCGCGAGATTCATCGTGCCGGGGATGTTGCCGAGATTGCCTGACAGGAACAGCAGCTTGTCGACGCGAACCGCGGCCGAGAACGGCAAACCCAGACCCTCGGTTCCCGGTTGTTGCAGGTATTCGACGTCGGCAGAATCGTCAACAGTTACTTCGCATGCGGACAGCAGCAGCGCGATAGCGGGAATAAGCAGTCGTTTCATGTTGGTTCTTCCTTCGAAATATAGAGAGCGCTTGCTCCTGCCTTGATCTTGTCCGCAGCTCGATCCGCTCATTCGGCGACAAAACTAACATAGGGCGCGAATCCATGCTGAGCTATAATTCGGAAGCAAATGGGACGATTAACGACACATATTCTCGACACCGCAAACGGCCAGCCTGCCGCCGGCGTCACAGTGCGACTGTTTTCCCTGCAGGGGCAGCGCGCGCTGTTAACAACACTTCACAGCAATGAAGATGGCCGCACCGACGCACCGCTGCTGGAAGGCGACAGCATGCGAGCCGGAACCTACGAGCTTGAGTTCGACATCGGCGATTACTTTGCGACTAATGGCGTCACGGTTGCCGATCCCCCATTCCTGAACACGGTGGTCATTCGCTTTGCCGTCAATCCCGACGAGCACTATCACGTACCGTTGCTGGCGTCGCCGTGGAGTTATTCGACCTACCGGGGTAGCTGACGCACGTGGCTGATTCCTCTAAATCGCGGCAATCCAATATCGATGCAATTCGCTTCGTGCTTGATGGTGAAACCATTGAAATCGAGAGCGTCGATCCGACGCGCACGGTCCTGCAATACCTGAGAGAAGATCTGCGGCGAACCGGGACAAAGGAAGGCTGTGCCGAGGGAGATTGCGGCGCATGCACAGTCGTTGTCGCGGAACTGAATAGCGATGGAGATGACATTGCTTTGCGAGCCATCAATTCCTGCATACAGTTCCTGCCGACACTTGATGGCAAGGAATTAATCACGGTCGAGTCGCTGGCGAGCGACAGCGCCGACCTGCACCCCGTGCAAAAAGCGATGGTGGAATGCCACGGTTCGCAATGCGGCTTCTGTACACCCGGATTCGTGATGTCATTGTTTGCGCTCTACAAAACAAACGCCGACCCAACGCGGCGCGACGTGGACGACGCGCTTGCAGGAAATCTTTGTCGCTGTACAGGCTATCGGCCCATCATCGCGGCAGCGCAATCGATGTACGAGCGCGGAACCGCGGATCGAAATGACTGGCTAAGGCAGCCTTGCGGTAAACAGGTGCCGCCACGGGACCGCGTCGAAAAACTTTTGTCAATAAAACGCCAATCCGCATTGGCTGTATCCGAAAACGGTCGAAAATACATCGCGCCGACGAACGCTGACGAACTGGCTATGGCGCTGCGGGATAATCCGGATGCCACGATATTGGCCGGCGGAACCGATGTTGGCTTGTGGGTAACAAAGCAGCATCGCGTACTGGAGACTGTTATCTATACGGGGCAGGTCAGCGAGCTCAGAGCAATGTCGGTGAATGACTCGCACATTGAAATTGGCGCGGCGGTATCGCTGTCCGACGCGGTGCCGGTCATCGTCGAGCACTACCCGGACCTCCATGAGTTGTTTATTCGATTCGCGTCGCCACCCATTCGCAATGCGGGAACGCTGGGAGGCAACATTGCGAACGGCTCGCCGATCGGCGACTCGATGCCCGCATTGATGGCGGCTGGCGCGACGCTCGTATTGCGTTCTGCGGAGGGCAGTCGTGAGGTTTCGCTGGATGATTTCTACCATGACTACATGGTCAACGACCTGCAGTCAGGCGAGTTCCTCGCCACCCTGCGCCTGCCGTTGCCGCAGGTGGGCGTAGAGCTGCGAAGCTACAAAATTTCGAAGCGCTTCGATCAGGATATCTCCGCGGTCTGTGCCGCATTCAGGCTAAAGCTTGAAGACGATAAAGTGGCCGATGTACGAATCGCGTTCGGCGGCATGGCGGCGACGATCGAGCGTGCGCTGAAATGCGAGCAGGCCTTACAGGGGCAGAAGTGGAATGAAGCGTCTGTCGAACGCGCCATGGACGCACTGGCAGAAGACTTTGCGCCGATCGGCGACATGCGCGCATCGGCCGACTATCGCCATCGGGTATCGCGAAATTTCCTGCGGCGTCTCTTCCTCGAATCAAGAGGAGAGATTACCGCTACGGTCTACGACTATGGACGCACAGGCTAAGCCCGGCACAATCGGTCTTGAGCGCGCTGTCGGCAAAGCGCTGCCGCACGACAGTGCGCACCTGCATGTGACGGGCCAGGCGGCCTACACCGACGACATTCCGGAGCCGCGCGACCTGCTGCACATTGCGGTCGGCATGAGTTGTCATGCCCACGCACGCATCAAAAAACTCGATCTCGGCAAGGTCGTTGCCGCAACTGGGGTGCGCGCCACGCTCGTTGCCGCAGACATTCCGGGAGCGAACAATTTTGGTCCTATTGTTGCGGACGATCCGATTTTGGTTGACGACATTGCGCAATACGCCGGCCATCCCTTGTTCGCGGTCGCCGCAGACACGGTGGACCAGGCGCGCAAAGCCGTGCAACTGGCATCGGTTGACTACGAAACATTAGCGCCCATTCTAGACACGATCGACGCGGTAGAGAAGGAGTCTTTCGTGCTGCCGAGCGAGGAATTGACCCGCGGCGAACCGGCCAAAGCGATCGAAAACGCGCGCCATCGTTTACAGGGGCGTGTCAGTTGCGGTGGGCAGGACCAGTTCTATCTCGAGGGACACATCGCGATGGCGGTGCCGCAGGAAGACGGTGGACTCATCGTCTACAGCTCCACGCAGCATCCCGACGAAGTCCAGTCGATGGTCGCGCATGCGACGAAGCGCGCCGCAAAAGACGTTACGGTCATTTGTCGGCGCATGGGTGGCGCCTTTGGTGGCAAGGAAAGCCAGGCCGCGCTCATCGCCTGTATTGCCGCGTTAATGACCGGGCGAACCGGCCGGCCCTGCAAGCTGCGACTCGACCGCGACGACGACATGATCATGACTGGCAAGCGCCACGACTTTGTTATGGATTACGACGTTGGCTTTGACGACAACGGCCGCATCGAAGGCATTGATTTCATGCTTGCATCAAGATGCGGGATATCGGCGGACCTGTCAGGCCCCGTGAATGATCGCGCAATGTTCAGCTGCGACAACACCTACTTTCTTGAAAATGTGCACATCACATCACACCGTTGCAAAACGAATACGGTTTCCAATACCGCGTTTCGTGGTTTCGGCGGACCGCAGGGCATGTTCGTCATCGAATATGTAATGGAAAATATTGCGCGCAAGCTCGGCAAGGATCCGCTCGACGTGCGTCGTCAGAATTTCTACGGCATCGGGGAACGCGACGTGACCCAATACGGGCAAGTCGTGGAAGACAATATCATCGACGATATCGTCACCCGGCTCGAAGCCGATTCGGACTACGCGTCGCGGCGCGAGGTCGTAGCGGCCTTCAACTTTGAAAGCCCAATTCTGAAAAAGGGCATATCACTGACGCCGGTGAAATTCGGTATCTCGTTTACAAACACACTGCTGAACCAGGCCGGCGCGCTGGTTCATGTCTATAAAGATGGCTCGGTTCACCTGAACCACGGCGGCACGGAGATGGGGCAGGGCCTGTACATCAAAGTGGCGCAGGTCGTCGCGGACGAATTCGGAATCGACGTCGATCGTATTCAGATAATGGCTGCCGACACCAGCAAGGTTCCCAACGCATCGGCGACGGCGGCATCAAGCGGTTCGGACATGAACGGCAAAGCCGCGCAAATTGCTGCGGGCAAGATCCGACAGAGACTGACAGAGTTCGCTTGCGGACATTACAGCGTGGCAGAGAGTGACATTTCATTTGGCGATAACACAGTCATCGCGGGTACACAGTCGATCGGTTTTGCGGAGCTCGTGCAACTGGCGTGGGCGGATCGAATTCCCTTATCGGCAACGGGTTTTTATAAGACACCGAAGATTCATTACGACCGCGCGACATTTAGCGGCCGACCTTTTTTTTACTTCGCATACGGCGCTGCTGTATCCGAGGTGATCGTCGATACGCTAACCGGCGAAAATCGAATTATTCGCGTCGATATTGTTCACGATTGCGGTGACTCGTTGAATCCTGCCGTCGATCTCGGCCAGGTCGAGGGCGGGTTTGTGCAGGGAGCGGGCTGGCTAACCGCCGAAGAGCTGTGGTGGAACGACGATGGCGAGCTCAAGACCCACGCACCCTCAACGTACAAAATTCCGACGTGCTCCGATTTGCCGGTCGACTTTCGCGTACAGCTTTTGCAGAATGCGGCGAACCGGGAGGACACGATCTACCGCTCGAAGGCGGTCGGCGAACCACCTCTGATGCTGGCATTGTCCGTGTTCTACGCTATTCGTGATGCAATCACGACCGCCGAAAATCCAATGCCGCGGCTGGACGCGCCGGCGACACCCGAGGCAGTGTTGCGCGCTTTCGAGGCCCCCATAGGGGAGGACCATCACGCATCATGAACGAGTGGATCGACGAATTGTCCGACCTGACGGCGGCGAATGAATACGTTGTCATGGTCACGATCGCCGGCATTCGCGGTTCAGCACCGCGTGAAGTCGGCGCCCGAATGATTGTGACGACGAGTGAAGGAATCGGCACGATTGGCGGCGGACAGCTTGAACATCAATGCACGCGCATCGCAGTCGGGATGCTCGGTGGCGACGAGAGCGCGAGTGTCAGGACGTTTCCACTGGGCGCTGCAATGGGGCAATGCTGCGGTGGCGTGGTCGATGTTCTGTTTGAGCCCATGTCCACCGGTTTACCCGAATGGCTGAGGGACCTGCGAGCCTTGTATGGACAGCGCGAAAAAGCCGCGTTGCTCACACACATCGGTAGCAAGAGCAAATTCGTTTTTTCCGAAAGACGGCCTTACCAGCATGAATCGCTGCCGGAGGCAGTCGCAGTCCGCGCGAATGAGATGTTGAGCGCCGGCAATCTCGGTGCTGGCGGCGAGCGCGTCGATGATTGGTATATCGACACTATTATCGGCACGGATTTCAATGTTGCGGTCTTCGGCGCAGGCCACGTTGGTACAGCCGTCGTCGCAGCGCTGTCACAACTCGATTGCAATATTCGGTGGATTGATAGCAGGCGCAATATTTTTCGCTCCACGTCGCCAAATGTGCGCGCAATCGAATCGCCGGAACCGGCACTTGAGGTCGCGGCGATGCCGGCGGGTAGCTTGTACCTGGTCATGACGCACAGCCATGCGATCGATTTCGAAATCTGCGATCGAATTTTGCGGCGGAGCGATGTCGAGTATTGCGGACTGATTGGTTCTCGTTCGAAGCGCCGTCGATTTGAAAAGCGCTACCGCCAACAAGGAATGCGACAGGAAATTTTCGACACGCTGATTTGCCCGATAGGCATTGACGGCATTAGCGGCAAGAAGCCCGCTGAAATCGCGGTTGCCGCGGCCGCTGAAGTGCTTCAGGCTTATGAACGCGCGAAGGGTTTGACCGCAAGCGCCTTTCCGCACAACGTTCATCCCCTAAAACGATAAGCGAAAAAAAACAGTGGAAGCGTACCTGATTGATTGGCTCAACCTGCTCGTGCGCTGGCTGCACTTCATCACCGGCATCGCGTGGATCGGTTCGTCGTTCTATTTTATCTGGCTCGACAATCATCTCGAGGCGCCGCGCCAGGAGGAAGACGACGACAAAGGTGTCAGCGGCGAAGTCTGGTCGGTACACGGCGGTGGCTTCTACCACGCGCAAAAGTACAAGGTCGCTCCGGCCGAACTGCCCGACACGCTGCACTGGTTCAAGTGGGAGGCCTACACGACGTGGCTGTCGGGCATGTTTCTACTTATTTTGATGTATTGGTACGGTGCAGAGGTCTATTTGATAGACCCCGCTGTCGCAGACTTGTCGCAGCTTGAAGCTGTCGGCATCGCCGCGGCATTTATCGTGGGTGGTTGGATTGTCTACGACGTGCTGTGCCGATCGAAGCTTGGCAGTAACGAAAAGGCGTTCAGCCTGGTGCTGCTCGTGCTCGTATCCTTGCTCGCATGGAGCTTGTGTTCGTTGTTCGGCGGACGCGGAGCCTATATTCACTTCGGCGTGGTTCTGGGCACGATCATGGTTGCGAACGTTTTCTTCGTGATCATTCCCGGCCAGAAACAAATGGTCGCGGCTGCCTCGAGCGGTGAGACTCCAGATCCGGCCCCTGGCATTCAAGCCAAACAACGATCGGTTCACAACACCTATTTCACTCTGCCGGTTTTATTCGTCATGACCAGTAATCATTTCGCGATGACTTATGCGAATGACTACAAAGCACTGGTGCTGATCGCGATCTCGCTCGCCGGTGCGCTGATTCGCATTTATTTCGTGTCGCGGCATAAGGGCAACGCATCGTTGTTGCCGATAATACTTGCCGCAATCCTGCTGTTGTTGGTCTCGTTCCTGATCGCGCCAAAATTGACGCTGGCATCCGTGCACAATGACACAAGCTTCGCCGACGTGCGGCGTGTCGTGCATGAGCGCTGCACGACCTGCCATTCGGCAAACCCGACTCATCCCGCGTTTCCGGCGGCGCCGGGCGGCGTCGAACTGGACAGTGACGCGCAAATCGTGGCCGAAGCGTTGCGAATACATCAGCAGACAGTGCTTACCCGCGTGATGCCGCTCGGCAACGTCACCGACATCAACGACGACGAGCGAGCACTGATAGATCAGTGGTACCAGTCGGGCGCGGCAGGCGAGCAAGAATGAACGATAACTACCCGAGAGACTTGTGCGGCTACGGTGCAGATCTGCCAGAGGCGGCGTGGCCGAATGGCGCGCGCATTGCGGTGCAGTTCGTCCTGAACTACGAGGAAGGTGCCGAAAACTGCGTCATACACGGCGACGACGCCTCCGAGGCATTCTTGTCCGAGATCGTGGGTGCCGTTCCGCTAGCGGGCGAACGTAACATGAATATGGAGTCGATCTACGAATACGGCTCGCGGGCGGGTTTCTGGCGTTTGCATAGACTGTTTACGGAGCGGGACTTGCCAGTTACCGTATTCGGTGTCGCGATGGCCCTCGAGCGCAACCCCGATGCGGTCGCGGCAATGCAATCGGCCGATTGGGAAATCGCGAGCCACGGCTACCGCTGGATCGACTACCAGAAAATCGACGAAACCACGGAGCGCGAGCACCTCAGGAAGGCGCTGCAAATCCATGAACGCGTGACTGGAGCGGCTCCGTCTGGCTGGTATCTTGGGCGTTGCGGTCCGAATTCGCATCGCATAGCGGCAGAAGAGGGTGGCTTTGCCTACAACAGCGATACCTACGCTGATGACATTCCGTACTGGGACTATTCATTCGCAACGCCGCAACTCATGCTGCCGTACACGCTGGATGCGAATGACATGCGATTCGCGACACCACAGGGCTTCAATTCGGGGCAGCAATTTTTCGACTATTTGAAAGACAGTTTTGATGTTTTGTACGAAGAGGGCTCGCGCATGATGTCGGTCGGCCTGCACTGTCGTCTCGCGGGTCGGCCAGGCCGGCTCGCCGCGCTAAGGCGCTTCGTGGATTACGTGCAGTCTCAAGACAAGGTTTGGCTCGCACGCCGCATCGACATTGCTGAGCACTGGCAAGCAAGGCATCCGGCAGCGCCACAATGAACGGCAGCGAATTTGTCACCCGCTTTGGCGGCATTTACGAACATTCGAGCTGGGTGGCGGAACGTGCGGCAACCCATTTGGGTACCTCGCATACGCCCGGCGAGATTGCGACAGTCATGGCCGACTGCGTCGACAACGCATCGCCCGAATTGCAACTAAATCTTATCCGCGCCCATCCCGATCTTGCAGGGAAAGCGCAGATAGCAGGCGAGTTGACGGCGGAATCAACCACCGAGCAGGAGAGCGCGGGCATCGCGCAATGTACGCCCGCCGAGTTCGAACAATTTCAAGTGTTGAATACCCAATACAAGGAGAAGTTCGGCTTTCCCTTCGTCATGGCCGTGCGCAACAGCAGTCGTCGCGAAATTCTGGATTCGTTCGAACGTCGACTGCAAAATGACTATGGCAACGAGTTTGAGGCGGCGCTGATTGAGATTCACAAGATTGCACGTCTGCGTCTGGAGGCGATGGGCTTATGAGCACGGAACGACATCCTTTCCACGCCTTTATACGTCTTGAACAACCGCGGCTTGGCACGCGCGTCACGTTCGCTACGGATGAGTTCTTCGCCGCCAAAGAGCGACTGATCGATTTTGCCGAGCCGGTATTTATAGACGACAAATACGATAGTCACGGCAAGTGGATGGACGGCTGGGAAAGCCGTCGCCGCCGGACACCGGGCCACGATTACTGCGTCGTTCGTCTTGGCGTTTCCGGAGTCATTCGCGGCCTGGATATCAATACCTCGTATTTCACGGGCAACTACCCGCCGCAAGCGTCGATCGATGCCTGCGTCAGCGACGAAGAGACTCCGCAAGACGGCTGGACGGAGCTGGTCGCAAAGATGGATCTCGACGGTGACACCCACCACCTGATCCCGGTTCACAACGACAACAGCTGGACGCACCTGCGACTGAATATATTTCCCGATGGTGGCATTGCACGGCTGCGTATCTTCGGCGAGGTGCAGCCCGACGCACCCGAAGAGGAAGGCGTATCGGACCTGGTTGCGCTGCGTCATGGAGGCCGGGCGCTGTCTTGCAGCGACGAACACTACGGCAGCATGCACAACCTCAATCTGCCCGGCCGCGGCATTAACATGGGCGACGGCTGGGAGACGGCGCGGCGTCGCGGTCCCGGCAATGACTGGGTCATTCTCGCGCTCGGTCAGCCTGGAACGATATCGCGCGTCGAAGTCGATACAGCCCACTTCAAGGGCAACTACCCCGACCGCGTGTCGATCGAGACGGCGACTTTCGCAAGCAATGAAGAGGCGAATAACGACAGCAAGAGCTGGAAAACGCTATTGCCCGAGTCGAAGCTGGCAATGGATCAGCAGCATTTTTTTGAGGCGGAATTACAGAACGCGCAGCCCGCCACCCATGCGCGCATGTCCATCTATCCGGATGGCGGAGTAAGTCGATTGCGATTGTTCGGCCTGGCATCAGGAGGCGACTAGCTGTGGCGGAAATCGTTTTGCAGGCCGTGCCGTTAACGCGTGAACGATTCATGCCGTATGGCGAAGTGATTGAAGCCTCGACGCTGCAAGGCAGCGGCATGAACGATGCGCGCTTCGATCGATTTGACGACCTCTGCGACGTCGAGATCATCGATGGTCAGGTTTCGGTGAGTATCGCCCGCAGCCGAACGGCGAGCGTATTACCCTACCGCATCGACATGGTTGAACGGCACCCGCTCGGCAGTCAGGCATTCGTTCCTTTGGAGCCCTGCAAAATGATCATTGTCGTGGCGCCGCCGGCCGAATCGGTTGTCGCGGCAGACCTGCGCGCATTCGAAACCAACGGCAAACAGGGCATCAACTACCGCCGCGGTACCTGGCACATGCCGCTGATCGCGTTCGAGTCGGGACATCGCTTTCTCATCATTGATCGAGCCGGTGACGGCCCCAACTGCGATGAACACAATTTTGACGAGTCCGTCATGTTGCAAGCACCCGCCAGCCGATGAAAAAAGGGTTTCGCGCCGCGATCTTTCATTGTCTCGCCGACCCGGGCGAATCGGGCGACGCGACCGCGACTCAATATTTCGAAGACGGTTTGCTGGTCACCGACGACGGCGTGATAACAGCGCTGGGTGATGCGGCCGACGTGCTGACAGCGCATCCCTATATTGAAGTCGACGAGTTTCCGAACATGCTCATCGTGCCGGGCCTCATCGATTGCCATGTTCATTTTCCGCAGGTCGACATTATCGCCTCGTTCGGCGAGCAACTGCTGGACTGGTTAAATCGCTACGCGTATCCGGCCGAAATGCGCTACGCCGATGGCGATTATGCGGATGCAGCCGCCGAATTCTTCCTCGATGAGCTACTCAAGAACGGTACGACAACGGCGGCGGTCTTCGCGACAGTGCACCCGCAGTCCGCCGATGCGATTTTCAAAGCGGCTGACGTTCGCAACATGCGCCTGATCGCCGGCAAGGTCCTGATGGACCGAAACTGCCCCGACAGCCTTCGTGATACACCTGAATCCGCTTACGAGGACAGCAAAAATCTTATAGAACGCTGGCACGGCAAGGGGCGGCTTGCCTATGCTATTACGCCGCGGTTCGCGTTGACGTCGAGTGAAGAACAACTTGCCGCCGCCGGCCGTCTGGCCAGCGAGTACCCGGACACCTGGGTGCAAACACATCTCGCCGAAAATCATGCGGAGATCGACGAGGTCGCCGAACAGTTTTCATGGAGTAAGAGTTACCTGGATGTCTATGACCACTTCGGACTGCTGCGCGAGCGCTCGATTTTTGCGCACTGCCTTCATCTTGGCGACGACGATCGCAAGCGCATGCGCGAGCAGGGAGGGGCGGCCGCGTTTTGCCCTACGTCAAACCTGTTTCTCGGCAGCGGGCTTTACGATCTGCGTGCGATGACCGACGCTAAACTGCGCACGGGTCTTGCCACCGACGTCGGTGGCGGCACCAGCCTGTCAATGCTGCGAACGATGGGCGAGGCCTACAAAGTCCTGCAGCTGCAGCATCAGAGCCTGCCCGCCTCGAGGGCCTTATATCTCGCAACATTAGGTGCTGCGGAGGCGTTACGCCTGGAAGACCGCATCGGCAACCTGGAACCCGGCAAGGAAGCCGATTTCATCATTCTTGATCCCCGCGCCACCGACCTGAGTGCACGCCGCCTCACCGATACTCAAGCGCCAGACGAAGTGCTATTTGCATTAACAATGCTCGCCGATGAACGCCACATCCATGCGACCTACCTGCAGGGGCAGCCGTGTTTCAACTCATCCGGTCGTTCGACTGCATGAACAACTTCAGTCGTTCGATGATGGGTGCGAGCTCCGGTCGATTCTCGACGAGTTCCTCGGGCGACATTCCCGTCAACTCGTAAGGCAATGCCAGCCATTGGTCCGTTTCGTGTACGAAATAATCGGGTGTGCGCATCGTCTTGTCACTTGGCCGGTACCAGACCGTCGCAATGCGAATGTCCTTTGGCAAGTTGCGTCGTGTCTTTCGCGCCAATTGATTAATAACGGCCGCAACGCTTGAGCCGGTGCTGTAAACGTCGTCGACGATCAGCATTGAGTGGTGCGACGACAGGTTCTCAAGCAGATACTGAAGGCCATGGACGCGGATGGCGTCTGCCTTGCTGACCATCTCCGAATAGCGCGGCGCACCCGTGTAAGAAGTGCGAATCGCAATGTGGTCGGTTTTTACCCCGAGATGCTCAAGACCCTCCTGAACGGCGATGCCAACGGCGCTGCCGCCGCGCCACAAGCCGACCAAAAAGTCGGGTTTGAAACCGGCATCAAAGATATTCACTGCCAGCTGAAATGAGTCGCGTAATAGATCATCCGCGGCGATATATTGTTTTTCCATTATTAGTCCGTGGCTGCGGTGCGGTAGAATTCCGTGCGCTCATTATAAGGCAAGCAATATGGACAAGACCGTTCTTTCCGCTCAGGACCTGCTCGAAGATTCGTTTCGCCTGGGGCTTCGAGTCCTTGAAAGCGGATTTCGCCCGACAATGATTATCGCTATCTGGCGCGGCGGTACTCCGGTGGGCATGGCCATGCAGGAAATCCTGTCCTATGCGGGCCTGGAGTCCGACCATATCGCCATTCGGACCTCGTCGTACGTGGGTGTCGATGAGCGTGGCGCCGTTGCCGTGCACGGACTTAACTACATCATCAAGAAGATCTGTCACGACGATCGAGTCCTGATCGTGGATGACGTCTTCGATACCGGCAACACGATCAAGACTGTTATCGAGGAACTGTCGCGCCGGGCTCGCGACAATATGCCCGAGGACGTTCGTATCGCCGTGCCGTGGTTCAAGCCGAGCCGTAACGAAACCGACCTCATTCCCGACTATTTCATCCGCGAGACGGCGGAGTGGCTGGTCTTCCCACACGAACTCGATGCGCTGACGCCTGACGAGCTGCGCAGTGTACGTCCGGGCATCGCGGCGATCATCGAGTCTGCGAAATCGCCTGCCGCCTAGGCCTGAGGCCGGCACGCGAATGCAGAGAATCTGCGTCTACTGCGGCTCCAATCGCGGCGCCCGACCGGACTACGCGGACGCGGCCGAGGAACTCGCTGATGTGCTGGTGCGGCACGAGCTGGAGCTCGTTTACGGTGGCGCGTCCGCGGGCATCATGGGTGTCATCGCGGACCGGGTAATTGCACAGGGCGGCAAGGTCCACGGCGTTATCCCAAAGCTGCTCGAAAAGAAAGAAATCGCGCACTCGGGCCTGACAGAATTGCACGTGGTTAAATCCATGCACGAACGCAAATCGATGATGGCGTTGCTCTCCGACGGATTCATCGCGATGCCCGGAGGCTTCGGCACGCTCGAGGAGCTCATTGAAATCGTGACCTGGGGCCAGCTGCAATTCCATGACAAACCCGTTGGAGTGCTGAACATTCGAAATTACTTCGACCACTTGCTCAGCTACCTGGATCACGCCGTAACGGAGGGGTTTCTAAAGCCGGAGAATCGCGAGATGTTATTGCAGGACGCGGACCCCGCCGGACTCGTGCAGCAATTCGAGCGCTACACAGCGCCGCGCGTGGAGAAGTGGCTGTAGTTCGAGCGGCGCCCACGCCGCGATTGCAGGCGGGTACGAGCGGCGCCCACGCCGCGATGGCGGGCTAAAACAACAACCTGAGTTTGCCCTTCGCGGGCGCGCGCAGGTTCTTCGCGAACAATGAATACTGCATGCCGAAGCGCTTGCCCTTGAGTGCGTCCCCGACGCAAAGTCGCAGCGGCGTGTCAAAGGCATCAATGAATTCGCCCGGCGGGATATCGCCAAGCTGGCCAGATACCTGTACGGCATCATCGCTGAGACTGACCGAAGGATACTCGGCCTGCTCGACGGGACTACGCTCCACGAATTCCTTGTCGTTCGGAATCTTCGGCAGGTTACTGGCGATATGGAACTGAGCGTGATTCGGCATCACGATTGACAGTGAAGCGTCGCGAATCGTCTCCTCGCCCTGATTGTAGACGATGAGCTGAATCATCTTCCCGTGTTGCTCGAACAGGAAATGTTCATCGTGATTCTGGTATTGACGTTCAATCTGATGCATCTCATCGAGCAGCTCTTCCCGCGATCGATCCTCATAGGGACTGTCGCTACCAAACAGGCGCGCATGCGTCAGCCTCGCCACCATCGTCGTGGAGCCACTTGTCTTGGCGCCATTTTTCATTCCTTTGCTAATACCGTTCTTGATCTCGATCAATTGTCGGAGCTTGGAGCCGGCGATTGCCGAGGGAAGATCCGACAGATCACAAACTTCCACTCGATGGTCCTTGTGAATGATTTCACCCGGGAAGCCAATCTCGATGTTGGCGGCCGAAACAGACTCGCGAAATTTCGCCTCAAACATTGTCTGAAGTTGACGACGTCCGAGCTTGATTGCTGTGTCGTTCAAGCGCTGGTACGCGTCACCGCGGCGCAGTGACTCCGAATGGTCAATCCGCATCATGTACGGGCGATCCTGGCAATCGGCGATTTCATAAACGCCAATACGGTGGCCGTCGATAATAGCGGGCTGGTACTTGATGCGGATGGGTGGTTCGATGAATTCGTTGGCCAGCGCCTGGTACGACGGCTTACCGGAGAAGTCATCGGGGTCAATGGCGTGCACTTTCTTGCGGCCATCTGCGTCGATCGCGGCGCCAACTATAATATATCGCGCACCGTCGACCGACGCGTTCGCGATTGCGAGGACGTCGCGCAGGAATTCACGCGCGCCAGCGACCCCGTAGGCCGATGCACGAAACTGAATCCCAGTCGACGGTGTCGCTGATTGGGCAATTTTTGACAAGCGCTTCATAGGCCTCCCGATTTTGACCGATTATGTTTAACTCGGTCAGGATCGGGTGCCAATTATGAGAACTGGGTCCCAATTATGGGCTCTACCAGAGGCGCATTCGCCAGTTGCCATGGCCTCCGGGCCGCAAGCGGCGCTTGCGCATCTTGGCTTGAAGGGCAACGCGTTTGTCTGCCAGCCACTCTTCGCGGCCTATTTTTATATCATCGCCGCGCTTTTCACGGCGAGCTTCCTCGGCCACTCGAAAGTCGCAGAATTCCTGATACAGGGAAATCTCGTTGTGCAATTCGCCAAGTACGATTTCGGCGTAGATCGCATCGTCGAGATAACCGAGACCGGGAATATCATCCGGAATCAGGTCCTGTGGATTGCACAGGTATGCGAGCGCTCCGAGTACCTGGTGCCGTTCCGTTTTGCTCAGCGCCCATTCGTCGTCGTTAATCATATTGATCACGATATCGAGTTTCCGCAATCGCTCGGCGACGAATTCCGGCAGCGCATCACTTCGGCTTGCTCGAATAAGATGCCTGGCCGCTGCCTCAATCTCATCTTCGGTTTGCTGCTTTTCCATCGCAGCCCGCGCTTCGTCAACGACGGCTTGAAATCGCTCGAGGTCGTTGTCACTCAGCGTAAATGTGATTTCCAGTGGCATCCGGCTGTCCTTCTTCTT
>Ga0255057_10000638_pt1 | contig 19831 bp, 17 predicted proteins | sample Cases_109_6_MG_FD_189022 | JGI IMG/M metagenome (GOLD analysis project Ga0255057, IMG submission 189022) | Seawater microbial communities from Amundsen Gulf, Northwest Territories, Canada - Cases_109_6 | ecosystem: Environmental > Aquatic > Marine > Gulf | place: Canada: Northwest Territories... | reverse complement strand
TCATCCTGGCCGTCACTGCGCACCTCCAGGTCCGACACTGGCGCGATTCGGTTGCACTCTTCCAACACGCGCTATCCGTCACCGAGGGCAACTGGCTGATCCACGACCGGTTGGCGGATGTCCACGTGCGCGCCGAGCGCATCGACGAGGCGATGAAGCACTACAGACTCGCCATCGAGGCCCTGCCAGGTTGGTCGCAGCCCCGGTTCTCGCTCGCCGACGTGTTGGCACGGCGTGGCGACCTCGAGGGAGCGATCGCGAGCTACCAGCGCGGGCTGGAGATCGAGCCCGACCTCCCTGAGGTCCATGCGCGCCTCGGACTCGCGCTCGCGATTCGGGGACGCGGGGTAGAGGCGAGCCGCACCCTTGCCCGGGCCGAGAGGCTGGGCGCGGATTCACCCGAGCTCTCCAAGGGAATGGCGATCCTGGCGCAGCAGGAGGGCCGGCTGGAAGCGGCGGTGAGACACTACAGGGACGCGCTGCGCGGGGATCCGGGTGACCCGGCCGCGGCCAACAACCTCGCCTGGATCCTGGCTACCAGTGAGGACCCATTGCTCCGAGATCCAGACGAATCGGTCCAGCTGGCGGAAGCAGCGCTCGAGCGCAGCGGCCATCCCACGCCAGCACTGCTCGATACGCTGGCAACGAGTTACGCGGCAGCGGGGCGCTTCGCGGAGGCGGTCACGGTCGCGGGCCAGGCACTCGAGCTGGCCCGAGCCAGCGGCAAAGAAGGAACCCCAGTGGCCGCGGGCATCCGCACGCGCCTCGAGCTGTTTCGCGCGGCCAGTCCCTACATCGAGCAACGCTGAGCTCTGCTGGTGGGCAGCCAGGAGCGGCGGGCCCGCTCGAGAGCGCGGGCGGCGCCGCGGCGCTCAGGTGCTGGCGGGGGCGTCTACGACCGCGGCTTCCTCGCTGACGCCGCGGACGTTCTCCGCCCGGGCGCCCCGGGGACCTTCCTGCACCACGTACTCCACGGCGTCGCCTTCGGAGAGGCTGTCGTAGTCGGTGGCGCCGAGCCCTGAGCGGTGGAAGAAGACCTCTTTGCCGTCGTCGCCGCGCACGAAGCCGAAGCCGCGCTCTCGCACCAGCTTCTTGATCTTGCCCCGCACGCGGGGACCGCTGGGAGTGGCCGCAGCGGGCCGCCGGCGCCGGCGACCGCGGCCGCGGGTGCGCGAGCGGACGGAGCTGAAGCGGTCGGTGAGCGCGAACTCCTCCCGAAAGAGCTTCATCGGCACGACGAGATCCTGCATCTCGTCCGAGAGCGGGGAGAGCAGGACCTCTTCCTCGCCCGCGTCCACGATCGAGTAGCGCAGACCCGTATTCTTGTGGGTGACGCTTACGCCGGACTCGATGTCTTCCAGCGACAGCATGGAGGACCTTTCACGGATCTCTATGAAGATCTCTATGGCGAAACGGGGAAGCCGTTGGCGCTGCAGGCGCAGTAGCGCCAGAAACCCAACGAACGGGCGAGGTTAGGGGATTCCCGCAGAACGGTCAAATCGCTACCCTGCACCCGTCCCCATGGGGAAGAGGGGTTCCGTCGCCTGTCTGCTGGCTGTCTTGCTGGCCGCGCCCGCGCTGGCGGAGACGGGCGTGGTGCGCGTTGGGAGCAGCGGCGACTACGCGCCTTTCAGCGTCGGCGGACCCACGCCTCTGGACCTCCCCGGATCTACACCCGCAAGTTTCAGTGGCTTCGACGTCGAAGTAGCCCGCAGCTACGCCCGCGAGCGCGGGCTCACGCTGCGCCTGGTGCGCTTCCGCTGGCCTGCGCTGCTGACGGACCTGGCGGCCGACGCCTTCGACGTCGCCATGTCGGGTGTGACCGTGAGCCCGGAGCGCTCCGTGGCTGGGCGCTTCAGCCTGCCTGTCGCGGAGAGCGGCGCCGTGGTCCTGCTCCGGGCCGATGGGCGCTTCAGCGACATCGATAGCCTCGACCGGCGCGGGGTACGCATCGGGGTGAACGCGGGTGGCTACCTCGAACGTGTGGCCCAGGGGCGCTTCCAGCACGCCACCGTGCTCTCGATCCCGGAGAACGAGGCGGTGATCGCAGCGCTCGAGTCCTTCAGCGTCGATGCCGTGGTGAGCGACACCCTGGAGGCACCCGGCTGGCAGAGCCGAAGCGAGGACCTGAAGCTGCTGGGTCCCTTCACCCGCGACCGCAAGGCCTACCTGGTGCGGCCCGACCGTCCGGAGCTCGCAGCGGACCTCGACGCCTGGCTGCTGGCCCGCGAAGCCGATGGCAGCCTCGGCAAGCTCCGCCGCGAGCATCTGGGCGGCGCTGCCGCGGCGACCGCCACCCCCCTGGCAGCGCTCGTCGCCGCGCTCGACGAACGCCTGGCGCTGATGCCCTGGGTGGTGGCCGCCAAACGGCGCGACTCGCGCCCCATCCGGGACCGGGCCCGCGAGAAGCGGGTGCTGTCGGCCGCGCGCGACGCGGTGGGGGCGGCCGCCGCACGCGCCGGGGTCGATCCCCCGCCCGATGCCGCGGTGGACGCCTTCTTCCGCGCCCAGATCGAGGCCGCGGTCGAGGTGCAGCTGGCCGCCGGACGCGCTCGGGAGGCCGCCACGACGCCGCGGGGTCCCGAGCTGGAGAGCGGGCTACGACCGGCCCTGCTGCGAATCGGCGAGCGCATCGCCGAGCTGCTGGTGCGAATTCCCGCCGATCTCGACGAGCGCTCGGCAACAGACGCCGTCGAAGCCGGTCTGCGCTCGCCGTGGCTCACCCCGGCCTCCCGCCTCGCCCTGGCAGAAGCCCTGGTGGAGGTCTCACGTCGAGCTAGCTCCCCTTGAAGACGCCCCGCGCCAGCAAGCCCGCCAGCACCGGGAGGCCAAGCGAGACGCCCCAGCGCAGCAGCGCGAAACGCCAGCCCAGGATCGGAACCTCCCAGGCCACGAAGCGATGTAGCGCGAGCAGGGACCAGCCGGTCAAGAAGGCCACCACGGGACCCGCCCCGGCGCCACTGCGCAGCATCACGGCAGCAATCGGCATCGACACGAAGGGACCCGCGGGCGTGATGGCACCCGCCGCAGTGCCGAGCAGGATGCCGCGCAGGCCGGAATTCGCACCGAGCTGCTCCCGCACCCAGTCGGCGGGCACCAGTACCTCGGCGAAGCCCGCGGCCAACAGCGACACGGCGATCACCAGCGAGTAGCGCAGCAGCAGACGCCAGCCGCCGCTGAGGCCGCGCGCGAAGAGCTCCTGGCCACCCTGGACCCAGGCCAGCGCGGCCAGGGTCAGCAGCGCGAGCAGCAAGACGATCAGCGTTCCGTCGATCAAGCGCGAGTCCCGCCCCGTCAAGAGAGCCCCGTCAATAGAAGGTCGTCCGCGTGCGGTGCCGGGGGTGGGCCTTGATCTCCGGGCGCTGTCCCCGATTCCAGAGCAGGAAGTCGAGATCCGATGCGCGCCAGCGTACCCCCCTTCGCGAGAGCTCGGCCACGCAACGTTCCACCGTGTGCACGGCAGCGGCGCGGATCTCGACCTCCTCTGGCGACCCGGAGGCGATGCCCTCTCCCGCGTCGATGCGCCGCGCCAGCTCCGGAACGTACACCAGCACACCCTCGCAGCGGAGCACGTGGGGCACCAGGTTGTCCGCGAAGCAGGTCAAGCGGTCGAGGTCGCGAAAAGCGCCGGCGCCGCGGCCGTCGAAGGCTGCCGAGAGGTCGGCGGCCGTCAGCTGCGCCCGCTTATAGAAGGGGACTTCGAGCTCGCCGTAGCGGCTTACGTCTCGATAGAGCGGCATCTCGGCCAACAGCTGCGCGAGCCGGGCAGCGGATCCCCCGGCCTCTTCGACCGGCCCCTCGAAGCGGCCGCCGAAACGCTGCTCCAGCCAGGCACTGAGATCGCGCAAGGCCGTGGCGAAGAGCGCCATCAGCTCGTCGGCGGCGTCACCCGCATCCGTCTGGCCGAATAGCCGCGCACAGCTGGTGGCGTCCATCTCCCGGAGCTGTCGGACGTTCCAAGGACCTTCGGCCTCGAAGTGCTCCTTCAGGCTGGTGGCCATGCTGAGGTAGCCAGAGAGACCAGGACGCTTGCGCAGCTCGGGGAACCAGCCGGAGCCGAAGTTCAGCGCGTCGAGAGTCACGACGTAGGCCAGCGTGGCGTCGTCGGAGTCACCCGCCAGATGATGAGCCGGGTCGAGTCCCGCTCGGGTGGGCTCCGTGCCGGCCAGCTCGTCGCAGAGCCGTGTCAGGCCGTCTTCGTCGACGCGGATCGAGCGGGCCCGCTGCATGACCGCGGCCGACGCCGTGCGGATCGCGTCCAACAAATCCGGGCCGCTCATTGGCTCGGCCCGAGGAAGGACAGGGCACCCGGTACCACCTCCACGCGAGCCGGCAGCAGGCCCAGCGGATCCCCATCGACCTCCACCGGAATCTCGCCCGGCGCCGCCTCGGCCTCCACCACGCGGCCCCGAAACGACACCACCGCGGAGTCCCCGAGGTGGCTGCCGGCGTAGAGCTTGGGCAGGCGAGCCACCAGCCCCGCGGTCGACATTTCGCGCACGACGATCACCTCGAGCAGGCCGTCGTCCAGCCTCGCCTCGGGCGCCACGTGCATGCCGCCCCCGAACCAACCGCCGTTGGCGACGGCACACAACGCGAGCGGCCCTTCGAAGACGAGCTTGCCGTCCACCCGCAGCTTCACAGGCCGGCAACGGAAGCGCAGCAGCGCGCGCAACGTTCCCACCAGGAAGGAGAGGCGGGCCCCGAGCATGCTCGACCCGGGGAGCTTGGGCCCCCGGTTCACGAGATCCACCACCAGGCCGCTCACTCCGAAGCTCGCCACGTTGAGAAAGCCCAGCCGACGCTCGCGCCCCGAAGCGTCGCGCAGCACGATCCGCCCGGCGTCGACAGGTCGCGGCTTGCCGCTGGCAAGCAGCTCCAGCGCCCGGGCGGGATCGCGCGGGATGCCGCAGCTGCGCGCGAAATCCAGCCCGGTTCCCAGCGGAAGCAGGCCCAGCTGCACATCGCCGACCGGCCCCGCCGCAAGCATCCCGCTGACGGCCTCCCCCAAGGTGCCGTCTCCACCCGCCACCACGATCCGGCGCACGCCGGCACGCACCGCCTCCCGGGCCAGCCGCTCGGCGTCGCGCGGGCCGGCGCTGCGCTCCAGCTCGCAGGGGCCGAGCAGGTCCCGCAAGCGGCCCTCCAGCGGAGCGAAGCGGCGCTCGGCAGAGCCCCCCCCACTCTGGGGGTTCAGGATCACGAGGCAATCGGCCGGCACCGCCGCATGGTAACCGCCCGCTAGCGCCCGCATGCCAGCCCCTCGAAGATGCCGGGTTCCCCTCAACGCGGGCTCGGGGCCGGTCGATAACGCCTGCGGGTCGAAGCGAATGCTGCTCTACTCGGTCGGACTCGAGCTCACGATGCTCCTCACCTTCTGGGTGTGCCTGGGGGTGTGGCAACGCGACAGCTCCACCCCGGGACGTTCTACCTTCGCGGCTCTGTGCATGTCGGCACTGCTCTGGTGCGGAGGGGAGCTGGCATCCGTGCGCGGGCTCGCTGAGGAATTCGTCTCGGACCGCGTGCTCTACGCCGGCGTGCTCTCGCTTCCGCCCCTTTGGCTGGGTCTGGCTGGGCACGCCACGCGGCAGCCCCTGGCCCGCCGGGTGCCGTGGTTCCCGCTGGCCTTGATGGCGCCGAACCTCTGCCTTTTCGCCCTGCTCTTCGCGGGGCCGTGGAGCAGCCTCTTCCTCACCACCCGCGTGGGCGTGGACGACTACGGACCCTTGTGGCGCGTGGCGATGGCCTACAACTACGGGCTGATCCTGATCGGCTCCGGCATCTTCGTCCACTCCGCCCTGCGCTGGAAGATGCCGGGACGCTGGACACGCCGGCTGGCGGTTGGGGTTGCTCCCCTCGTGCCGCTGGCCGGGAACGCGGCGTACATCTCCCAAGGCATGTCCTGGCCCGTGGACCCCACCCCGCTGCTCTTCAGCGTGGCGCTGCTGGCGCTGCGGGGTGCGATCTTCAGCGGGGCGTTGTTCCAGGCGCTGCCCGTGTCGCAGCACGACCTGATCGAGCAGCTGCCGCTGGGTGTCGTGCTGACCGACCGCGCCGGCGTCGTGATCGATGTGAACCCGGCCGCCGAGCGCCGCCTGGGCATCTCCGAGGCCAGCGCCGTCGGCCGCGCCCTCGACGCCATCCTCAGCGAAGCCCGCGACGACGTGAACGCCGAGGTCTCTCCGATCTTCTCGAACGAGCGAGAGGCCGGCCAGCTGGTGCTGATCGACCCGCCCGGCGCGAAGGAGTAGCGCGCGACCCAGCTGCCGCGCGCAGTGGCTCTATTGCTCTCCGCGCAGCAGATTCAGCGCTGAACCCGCCCGGAACCACTCGATCTGCTCCTCCGAGAGCGAGTGGTTCGCCTCGATCTCGTCCTGGCTGCCGTCCTCGTGCTGGAGGAGCACCCTCACGGGACGCCCCGGAGCCAGCTCGGCGAGGCCGGTGATCGAGATCGTGTCCGTCTCGCACACCTTCTCGTAGTCCGCCGGATCCGCGAAGGTCAACGGCAGCACCCCCTGCTTCTTCAGGTTCGCCTCATGGATACGCGCGAAGCTTCGCGCCAGCGCCACAGCCGCCCCGAGCAGGCGCGGACTCATGGCGGCATGTTCGCGGCTGGAGCCCTCGCCGTAGTTCACGTCGCCCACCACCACCCAGCGCTGCCCGGCGGCCAGGATGCGCTTGGCGATCTCCGGGAATTCGAGGCCACGCTCTCCCGAGATCGGATCGCGGCCCACACCCGACTCATCGCTGAAGGCATTGACCGCGCCGCTGAACATGTTGTTGCTGATGTTCGTGAGGTGGCCGCGGAAGCGCAGCCACTTGCCCGCCGGCGAGATGTGGTCCGTCGTGCACTTGCCCTTGGCCTTCAGCAGCAGCCGCAGTCCCTCGAAGTCGCGCCCGTCCCAGGGGGCGAAGGGCTCGAGCCGCTCGAGGCGCTCACTGCCCGGGGGGACCACCACCTCCACCGAGCTGGGCTCGTCCGGCGGGGCGTTGTAGCCGTCGGCGCTGGCCACGAAGCCGCGGCTCGGAATCTCGGGCGCGGGCGCGGGCGGCTCGAGTCGGAACTTCTCGCCGTTCTCGCCCTCCAGCTCGTCGCGCGTGGGGTCGAAGCCCAGCGTCCCGGCCAGGGCGTAGGCGACCACGATCTCGGGGCTGCCGATGAAGGACAAAGTGCCGGAGTTGCCGTCGTTGCGGCGCCGGAAGTTGCGGTTGTAGGAGTTGATGATCGAGTTCTCCTGGCCCTCTGCCACATCGTCGCGCTTCCACTGCCCGATGCAGGGACCGCAGGCGTTGGCGAGCACCACGCCGCCGATCGCCTCGAAATCCTGCATCTGCCCGTCGCGGCGGATGGTGCGGTGGATCTGTTCGGAGCCGGGCGTCACCCAGAGCTTCGTGCGCGCGCGCAGGCCGTGCCGGTGGGCCTGCCGCGCCACGTCGGCGGCGCGCTCCAGATCCTCGTAGGAGGAGTTCGTGCAGCTGCCGATCAGCGCGGAGCTGAGCTGCTGCGGGTAGCCGTTCTCCGCGGCATCGGCGCCCATGCGGGAGACCGGACGCGCCAGGTCCGGGGTATGGGGCCCCACGATGTGCGGCTGCAGGCTCGAGAGATCGATCTCCACCACCTCGTCGAAGAAGCGTTCCGGGTCGTCCTCTACCTCAGGGTCGGCCCGCAGCTGCTCGGCGTAGCGGTCGGCCAGGTCCGCAATCTCTTCACGCCAGGTTGCCTTGAGGTAGGTCGCCATGCGCTCGTCATAGGGAAAGATCGACGTGGTGGCGCCGAGCTCGGCGCCCATGTTGGTGATGGTTCCCTTGCCGGTACAGCTGATCGAGCGGGTGCCGGGACCGAAGTACTCGATCACGCGATTCGTGCCGCCCCTGACGGTAAGGATCTCGCAGACCTTCAGGATCACGTCCTTGGGAGCCGTCCAGCCCGAGAGCTCGCCCGTGAGGCGCACGCCCACGAGATTGGGCTGGAGCACCTCCCAGGGGAAGCCGGCCATCACGTCCACCGCGTCGGCGCCGCCGACCCCGCAGGCGAACATGCCCAGCCCGCCCGCGTTCGGGGTGTGGGAGTCGGTGCCGATCATCATGCCACCGGGAAAGGCGTACTTCTCGAGCACTACCTGGTGGATGATCCCGGCGCCGGGCCCCCAGAAGCCGATGCCGTAGCGCGCCGCAGCGCTGCGCAGGAAGTCGTACACCTCGCGGTTGGAGTCGCCGGCCATCTGCAGATCGGCATCCGCGCCCACATAGGCCTGGATCAGGTGGTCGCAATGGACGGTGGTGGGTACGGCCGTCTCGTCGCGACCCGCGAGCATGAATTGGAGCAGGGCCATCTGCGCGGTGGCATCCTGCATGGCCACGCGGTCTGGCCGCGTATCGATGTAGGCGTGGCCGGGAGCCCATTCGCCTCCCTCCGGGTCCGCCAGGTGCCCGATGAGGACCTTCTCGGCGTAGCTGAGGGGACGGCCGAGACGCTTGCGCGCGGCCGCGACGCTGCGCTGGAGCCTCTCGTAGGCCGAGCCGACCAGCTCCGGGGTCGTTGCGATCGCCGGCATGGAACCTCCTGCGAAAACCGCCTGGGAAGAACCGAGACTAGCGAATCGTCCTAACCGCTGAGCTCGCTGAGCTCCGCCAGCAGGTGCGCCGACGCATGGGAGGCCTTGCGGAAGTCGTCGAGATCGAGACTCTCGTTCTCTCCGTGCGCGTTGCAGGGCGGGTCCTCGAGCCCGAGGAGCAGCTGCGGAACACCCCCCATCACTTCCCCGAAGGGCGCGACGAAGGGAATCGTGCCGCCGCAGCCGATTGTGACGCACTCGCGGCCGAAGCCCTGGGTCATGGCGCGACGCGCCGCGTCGAAGGCCGGGCCCTCGGGCTGGGTGCTCCAGCCGTCGACGGCCGCGGCGACCTTCGTCTCGACGCGAACCCCGGCCGGCGGGTCGCGCTGGAGGAAGTTCTCGACGCAGCCGGCGACGCGGGCTGCGTCCTGCCCGGGCGCAATGCGCACACCCACGCGTGCGCGGGCTTCGTCCATGAGCTGGTTGGCCGCCGTCGCGAAGGGCACCGCCTCCAGCGCTGTCACCGCCACCGCCGGGCGGTGCCACAGTTGTGCGTAGATCGGCAGGCCCACCTCTCCCAGCAATGGCACTTCCTCCAGCAGCCCTGCATCGGCGCGGAAGCGCGTCTCGTCGAAGGGCAGGGAGGCGATCCGCTCCCGCTCGGAAGCGTCGAGCTCGGGGACGTCGGCGTCGAGCTCCGGGATCGCCGGGCGGCCCGCGTCGTCCACCAGACGGCCCAACAATCGGGCGAGCGCGGTGGCGGCGTCCGGCAGCGGGCCACCCCACATGCCGCTGTGGATGGGGTGGTCGAGAGCACGCACGCGCACGTCCACCTGAACGATGCCGCGCAAGCTCGTGGTGAGAGAGGGGAGCCCGGTGGCCAGGTTCTGGGTGTCGGACAGGATCAGCACGTCGGCCCGCAGGCGCTTCTTGTGCAGCTCGAGGAAGCGGGCCAGGTGGCCCGACCCGATCTCCTCTTCGCCCTCCACCACCAGCTTCACGTGAATCGGTGGAGCGCCCTCGGCTTCGAGCCAAGCGCGCAGGGCGGCCAGGTGCAGCATGAGCCCCGCCTTGTCGTCGACGACACCGCGCCCGTAGAGGCGACCGTCTTCACAGCGGGTGGGCTCGAAGGCGGGCGTCTTCCAGCGCTCGAGTCGGCCGGGCGGCTGCACATCGTGGTGCGCGTAGACGAGAGCCGTGGGAGCGTCTTTTCGCGTGGCGCGCTTCTCCGCTACCACGTAGGGGTGCGCCCCGCGCACGGTCAGGACCTCGACGCCATCGAGTCCCGCGTCCGAGCACAGGGCGGCCACGGCCTCGGCCGAGCGTGCGACCTCAGCGGGGTCGAAGCCCGCGGCCGAGACACTGGGAATGCGCGCGAGCTCCATCAGCTCTGCGACACTGGCCTCGAGGCGGCGATCGATGGCCTCGATCACGCCATCGGGGGCACCCATGCGCTCAGTATAGGGCCGTCCACGCCGCAGAGGGCGCGGGGTAATCGTGGAGCGGCCCGCGTCCCTGTAGAATGACCGCGTGCAGCCCCGATCGCGACAGGCCAGCGGCGCTCACGGCACACCCATCCACGTGCTCGAGTGGAGCGAGCAAGGCGTGCCGCTGCTGCTCCTGCACGGCTTCGGCAACGATGCCCACATCTGGGAGGACTTCGTTCCCGCCGTTGCACCGTACTACCGGACGCTGGCCATCGACCACCGCGGCCACGGCGATTCCGGCTGGGACACGGAGCAGCGCTACGACCGCGACGACATGGTCGCCGACGTCGAGCGGGTCTGCGAGGAGCTGGGAATCGACCGCCTCGTACTGGTCGGGCATTCCCTGGGCGGGCGCATCGCCACGCTCTTCGCCGGACGGCACTTCGAACGGCTTGCTGGGCTGGTCCTCATCGACATCGGCCCGGAGGTCGACCCCCGCGGCTCGACTCGCATCCGCCAGGAAACGGAGTCGAGCGTCGACCCGAGCTTCGCGAACCCCGCGGAGTACGCCCGGCTGCTCTCGCTCCACTACCCGGCAGCTCGCCCGCACGCCATCGAACGCATGGCGCAACACGGCCTTCGGCGTCGTGACGACGGCCGCTACGCGCTGAAGATGGATCCGGCCCTGCGCGGTGCCATGTCGGGTGCGGAAGACCAGGAAGAGATGGAGCGGCGGGAACGCGAGACGACGGCCGCGCAGTGGGAGGCGCTGGCGCGGGTCGCATGCCCGACCCTCGTCGTGCGCGGCGCGGCCTCGGACATCCTGTCCGCGGACATCGCAGACCGCATGGTGGACGAGGTGTTGCAGCGAGGCCGGCTGGCCGTGATAGCCAAGGCGGGGCATTCGGTGATGACCGACAACCCCGAGGGTTTCCGCGAGGCGGTCACCAGCTTCGTGCTCGAATAGGCGGGGCTGCGGGGCTCTGATAGACTCCCCCGGGGTCCCCAGACGGAGTTCCGCTCATGATCCGCCGCTCTCCCCGGGCACTCCAGGGGATCCTCGCAGCCATTTCCTTGACCATCGCCGTGCCCTGCCTGGCCGACCCCGCACCGGCACAGCCCGACTCGGTTTCGGCAGCCGCGCCCGCGGACGAGGCAGCGCAAGCCACCAGCGACCCGCCGCTTCCCGAGACGCAGGCGACCCCGATCGTCGACGCCCTGCACGTAGCACTGCTGGACGTGATGCAACGATCGGAAGAGCTCGGCTACCAGGGCCGCTACGACCGACTGGCTCCGGTCATGATCGAGCTCTTCGACCTGGCCTTCATGGCGCAGAAGTCCGTCGGACGGCATTGGAAGACGGCCTCGCCCGAAGACCAGGCCATCCTCGTGGATACCTTCACGCGTTACACGATCGCCAACTACGCCGGGCGCTTCTCCAGCTACGGCGGCCAGCACTTCGAAACGCTGCGCGAGGAGCCTTCGGCGCGGGGCACGCTGCTGGTGCGCACCCGGCTCGTCGATCCCGAAGGCGCCGACGATGTGAACCTCGACTACCGCCTACGCTCCCCGGACGGAAAGTGGAAGATCATCGACATCTACCTCAACGGCACGGTCAGCGAGCTGGCGCTGCGCCGTTCCGAGTACTCGTCGATGATCAAGCGTGAGGGCTTCCAGGCCCTGCTGAGCGCGCTCGACGAGAGGATCGAGGAGCTGGCCGTGGCCCCGGCGGATCAGGCCTCGTAGAAAAGCCGGTTATCGGCCGGCTAGCGCCGCCCTGCCGGCACGGCAAGCCTGCGGCTTGCCTCTGGCCCTGCCTAGAACTAGAGGCTGGAGACGTTCGGGTCGAGCTCGGGCGGCTCGATCTCGCGCTCGCGCGCTTGGACGTAGGCGCTGCGCAGGACGGAGTAGTAGTCGAGCGACGACTCCTCCAGGGCCTCCATCGCGTCGGCGACCGCCTCGCGCTCCGCCATGCCAGCGCCGCCGCGCCACATCAGCTGGATCGGAATCCCAAGGAAGTAGGTGGCGGGGTGAAAGGCCCGATCCACGACCCAGCCGAAGCCGTCACGGAAGGTGCTCGGACCCAGGATCGGAACCACGATGTAGGGACCGGCTCCAACACCCGCGCGCGCCAGGGTCTGACCGAAGTCCGCGGGCACGCGCTCGAAGCCGGCGGCCTCACCAGCGTCGAGCAGCCCGCCGATCCCGAAGGTCGTATTCACCACGAAGGCGCCGAAGGTCTCGGCAGCCGCACCCGGACGCAGCTGCAGCAGATGGTTCACCATGTAGATGGGAGTGTTGAGGTTATCCAGCACGCGGCGCAGCGCGCGCCGGCCGACGTCCGGTACTGCCAGGCGGTAGCCCTTGGTAAGAGGCGACCAGAGCACCCGATCGACGCCCTGGTTGAAAGTCAGCATCACCCGGTTGCCCGACTCGAAGGGGTCGTAGACCTCGGGCGACTCTCCGAAGGAATCGTCGAAGTCGTCGTCGAAGACGGGATCCGGCTCGGCCAGCGCCGGCGCGGTTGCCGCCGCCAAGGTCTGGACCTCCGCCGCCGGCAGGGCCGGCCCCGGCGGGCTAGCCGCAATGGACCCTTCGTCCGCCCCAGCGAGGGCCGAAAAGCCAAGCGCGAGCGTAGAGATAGCGCAGGCCAGGTAGCCCCGATTGGACCGCAATTTGCCTGTCTCCTCGAGGGGTTACGACGAGAGCTTCAGTCAGAAACGTGGGCTTTTCAACCCGCTTTGCGAGGACTCGCAGGGAACCCTTCGGCTCCAGGGGACCTCGAATGTAGTCCCAATCGCGACTGCCAACCACTCGGGGGCTCTGGTAAGCTCGCTGCTTCCGTCAGCCCGCGCCCCCCCCCGGCCGGGCCTTAGGATCCCCCCCCGAAGTCCCGAGAAGAACTCCCTGGAGGCCAGCAAGGTGGACGTATTCAGGAAGTGTCTCGAAAGTGCGAAGCGCAGCGACCCGGTCAAGGCCGCCGGCTTCTATCCGTACTACCGGGTGATCTCCTCCGCCCAGGAGCCCGTGGTCTGCCACGAGGGTCAGGAGCTGATCATGCTGGGCTCCAACAACTACCTGGGGCTCACCAATCACCCTGAGGTCAAGGACGCCGCGGCCATGGCCCTGGCGCTCTACGGCACCGGTTGCGCCGGCTCGCGGCTCCTGAACGGGACCCTAGACATCCACGTGGATCTTGAGGAGCGCCTGGCCGAGTTCACGGGCCGCGAGGCCGCCCTCACCTTCTCGACCGGATTCCAGGTGAACCTGGGTGTGTTGTCCTGCCTGCTCGAGCGCTCGGACATCGTCTTCCTGGACGCCCTCGATCACGCCTCGATCATCGACGGCGCTCGGCTCGGCTTCGGCCGCAGCCACAAGTTCCGCCACAACGACATGGCGGACCTGGAGAAGAAGCTCGCCAACGCCCCCGAGGACAGGGGCAAGCTGATCGTGGTGGACGGCGTGTTCTCGATGGAGGGTGATCTGGCCCCCCTGTCCGAGATCGTCGCCCTGGCCAAGCAATACGGCTCCCGCCTCATGGTCGACGACGCCCACGGGCTCGGCGTCTTCGGTGAGTACGGGCGCGGCACGCCCGAGCACTTCGGTGTGGAGGGGGACGTCGACCTCTTGATGGGGACCTTCTCCAAGTCGCTCGCGACGATCGGGGGCTTCGTGGCCGGCGATCGCTACGTGATCGAGCACATCAAGCACAACGCCCGGTCCGAGATCTTCTCGGCGGCTCCGCCGCCCGCATCGATGGCTGCGGCCGCCAAGGCCTTGGAGCTCATCGAGCGCGAGCCCGAGCGTCGCAAGCAGCTGTGGGAGAACACGGACTACATGAAGCGGGAGCTCACCTCCCTGGGCTTCGACACGGGCAAGTCCGCCTCGCCCGTGATCCCGCTCTGCGTGGGCGAAGATCTCAAGGCCTACCAGATGGCGGTCCGCCTGCAGCAGGAGGGAATCTTCGTGAACCCGGTGGTCACCCCCGCGGTGCAACCGGACAACGCGATGATCCGCACGTCCTACATGGCGACCCACACCCGCGAACACCTCGACCGCGCGCTCGAGGCCATTTCGCAGGTGGGCCGGGAGCTCGAGATCATCTAGATCTTCTGAGTCCGCCTGCGCGCTGCGCAGCCATCAATCCACGACTTCGCAGTGGCCCTCGCGGCGGGGGTCTCCAGCGCCCTCGCCTCCGGGGTCGACCGCGTGCACCCCGCCGAAGTAGAGGTTTCGCTCGTCCCAGGTGTTGAGCGGCCACTCGTGGCCGAGTGCCGCGAGTGCCTCAGACGCCAAGCCGGGCTCGGCCTGCAGCACCTCGCCGTCCCAGTGAATGCGCGGCGCCTCCACCGCCTCGCGCAGGCCGGCGCCGAAATCGAGCACTCCGCCCAGCACCTGCACGATGGCGCTGCGAATGCGTTTGCTGCCGCCACTGCCGAGCACCAGCCGCACCCGATCCTCCGCCAGGACCAGCGTCGGAGACATCATCGAGCCGACGCGCTCGCCGGGGCTGGCGTGAAAGCCCTGGAGGTCGTCCTCGCCCAGCATGTTGTTGAGCATGATCCCCGTGCCGGGCACCAGGTAGCCCGAGCCCTCACCATTCGACAGCGAGAGACTCGCCGCGTTGCCCGCGGCGTCGCAGACGCTCACGTGGGTGGTGCCGCCGGCAGCAGGCGGCACACGCAGCCGCTCTACCTCGGCCATCACTGCCGCGAGGGCGCACAGGTGCTGGGGCGATCCTCGGCTGCCGAGCTCGCGGCTCTCCAGCAAGGAGAGCGTCCGAGCGATCAGCGGTCCGCCCAGCGAGGGCTGCGGATTCATGAGCAGGCCGTGCCCGCGGTAGCGGCAAGCCAGTGGCTCCCGCTCCACCACCGCGTAGCCGGCCAGGTCGGCCTGGGTGAGCAGACCCTGGCCGGCGCGCATGTCGCGCGCCACGGCGTGTGCGAGCTCACCCCCGTAGAGGTCGCGGCCCCGCTGCTGCGGCAGCTCCTCGAGGAAGTCGGCGAGTAGGGCGTTCACGAGCCGCTCGCCTTGCCGCAGGCCGCGCCCCTCGGGTGTGTAGATGGCGCGCCCCGCGGCAGAGAGCGTGATGATGGGTTCGAGCAGGCCCTGCACGTAGGCCTGGTGGGCGTTGAGCAGCACGCCGTCGCGCGCGAGCCTCAACGCCGGGGCCAGGAGCGCCGCCAGCGGCAGTCGCGCCAGCCGCCGGTGAACATGGAGAAAGCCGGCGAGTGTTCCGGGCACAGCCACGGAGCCGAGCCCCGCGTGGAAGACTTGCTCCGATGCCGGGAAGCGTACCGTCACGGGCACGAAGTGCGACTCGCCCCGGGGCATGGAGTCGCCGCGCCCCGGGGCGTCTACGAAGAAGTCGAAGACCCGCGCCTGGCCGTCGGCGCTGCGCGCGAGCAGGAATCCTCCGCCCCCGAGACTGGTGAACATGGGCTCGGCGACCGCCGCCGCGAACCCGGCGGCGAGGGCCGCGTCGAAGGCGTTGCCCCCTGCCCGCAGGACCTCGGCGGCGGCGGCCGAGACCTCCGGGTGCCCGGTGGCCACGACGCCGAGCGAGTCGCTCATCCACCCCCCCGCAGAAGCCTGGAACGGCAATCCGATATAGGCCAGCGATCCGTGATCGAACGGCTATCCAGTATGCGATGGCAGGAACGCAGCGCCAACGGGGCCTCACACGGCGCGAGCTGATCGGCGCACTCCCCTTGGCGCTGTCCGGCTCCCCGCTGCTAGCGGCGTGCGCACCGAGGGTCCCCTCGGTCTCGACCGAGGCCCTGGCGCTGCACCGCGAGAGCCTGGTCTTCGATCTCCACGTCGACACGCTGCTCTGGCAGCGCTTGCTGGGCTACGACCCGACCCAACGCCACACGCCCTGGCTGCCCGCCGCGGCCTTCGCCTGGCACGTGGACCTGCCGCGAGCCGCGGACGCCGGCCTCGACGGGGCGGTGCTCGGCCTGGTAGTCAACCCTCGCGAGCAGCGACCGGAACAGCTCTGGGCGCTGAAGCTGTTGGCCCGCGTCGAGCGGGGCGCCGGCATCGAACAGACGCTCGCCACTCTCGACCTGCTGGGGACGACGGCGCGCGATCACCCCGAGGAGCTGGCCTTCGCGCGCAGTGGCAGCGAGCTGCGCCGGGCGGTCGCCGCCCGGCGCTTCGCGGCGTTGGCGGGGCTCGAGGGTGCCCACGGCATCGAGGATCGCATCGAGAACCTGCACGCCGCCTGGGACCGCGGCCTGCGCATGCTCGGACTGGTGCACTTCCAGGCGAACGCGGCCGCCTTTCCCATGACCGAGACCGCCTTCGAGGAGCGCGGTCTCACGCCCTTCGGCTTCGACCTGCTGGCGGAGATGGAGGCGCTGCCCGTGGTCGCAGACCTGGCACACCTGAACGCGCGCTGTGTCAACGACGTGCTGGCCGCAACCACGGGCCCCTGCCTGGTGAGTCACAGCGGCTGTCGCGCCCTGCACGACTCTCCCCGCAACTTGGAAGACGCCCAGCTACGTGCCGTCGCCGACGCCGGAGGGGTGGTGGGACTGGCCCTGGGCCGCAGCTTCCTCGGCCCGGGCGGCCTGGATGCCTTCTTCGCCCAGGCCGATCACCTGCGGCGTGTGGCCGGCGAGGATGCGACCGCCCTCGGCAGCGATTGGGACGGGGGCATCGTCCCCCTGGCCGAGGTGGGGGATGTCCGCGGGCTGCCTCGGCTGACGGAGCGACTGCTGCGCGGCGGCTGGAAGCCGGAGCCCATCCGTAAACTCTTGGGTGAGAACGCGCTGCGCGTGTTGACCGAGGTGTTGGGTTGAGCGCGCGGCCGCTCTATCCGCCAAGCTGCTCGCGGCCGGCGAAGGCGTCGACGAACTGACGGGCGGTGCGTCCCGAGCGGCTCGAGCGGCGCAGCGCGAAGCGCAGGGCCGCCGCGCGCAGAGTGGCGGCGTCGGCGCGCACGCCCGCCTTGCGCGCATAGCGCTCGACGATCTCGAGGTAGGTGTCCTGGTCGAAGCCGTGGAAGCCCAGCACGAGACCGAAACGGTCCGACAGCGAGAGCTTCTCCTCGGAGGCCTCGTGAAGGTGCAGCTCTCCATCGGCGTCGACCCGCGCGCCGCGGTTCTCCTGCATGGACTCTGGCAGCAGGTGGCGCCGGTTGCTGGTCGCGTAGATACGAACGTTCTCGGGTGGCGCGGAGAGACTTCCCTCCAGAGCCGCCTTGAGCTCGCGATAGTTGACCTCCTCCGCAGCGAAGGAGAGGTCGTCGCAGAAGAGCACGAAGCGATGGGCGCTGCCTCGCAGTGCTGCGAGCACACGCTCCAGGTGCACGAGATCCGCCTTGCGCACCTCGACCATGCGCAGGCCCTGCCCTCCGAAACGCGCCAGCAGGCCCCTCACCGCAGACGACTTGCCCGTGCCGCGCTCCCCGTAGAGAAGTACGTGGTTTGCGGGCAGGCCGCCGACGAACTGCTCGGTGTTCGCGACGAGCGCAGCGACGCGAGGCTCGACGCCAACCAGGTCCTCCAGATCGAAGAGGTGAGGATCCTCGATCGGAACCAGGCGGCCCGGGCCCCGGGACGCCTCCCAGCGGAAGGCCAGATGACGCTCGAAGAGATCGGGGTCGGGCGCCTCTCCGGACAGATCCTCGAGCAGGCGCTCGGCCAGCTCGAGGATGTGTCGCAGGCGTCGGAGCATTCCCTCGGAGCGGGCCATTGGCCGGCATTGTAGACTGGGATGCGCCATGCGGGGTCAGCCGAGTCGCTGGAGCGCCGCAGCCGCGCCGCGCTCGTGAATGAACCCGGCCCGGTCGACGCCGGGCTCTGCGAGCGCTGCGCGCTGGCGGTCGTGCAGTCGAACCGTCGCGGCAGCGTCTTCTGGCGCTGCCGGCGCGCGGAGACGGAGCCGCGCTTCCTGCGCTACCCCCCGCTCCCGGTGGTGCGCTGCGACGGGTTCGAGGAGGGGGTACCCTCGTCGCTCCGCCACGAGGAGCCGCCGTGAAGCGATGGTTCGTGCTCTCCGCCATCGGCCGCGACCAGCCCGGCCTCGTTGCCGAGCTGGCCCAGCTGATCTACGACTGCGACGCCAACCTCGAGGACTCGCGTATGACGATCCTCGGCACCGACTTCGCGGTGATCCTGCTTGGCTCCTCCGGCTCAGCCGATGTCGGCGACCGCCTGGCCGTCGGCGCCAAGCGCCTGGAGCGCGATCACGGTCTGACCATCCTGCTGCGCTCGGTCGAGTCCGAGAAGCGGCCCCCGGTGCCGGCCCCGGGTACTCGCCTCTACCGCGTGGAGGCGGTGGGCGAGGATCGCGCCGGCATCGTCGCAGCGCTGGGCGGGGTGCTCGCCGAGCGCAGCGTGAACGTGGCCGAGCTGACCACGCGCAGCCGCCCCGGGCCCGGCGGCTCGCCCCACTACGAGCTCGCGATCCGGGCCGAGGTGCCCGACAGCGTCGATGTCCGCGAGCTGCGCGAGGCCCTGGAGGCGGAGGGCGATCGTCTGGTCGTCGACGTCGCGCTGCTGCTGGCCTGAGCCGGTTATCGGGCTAGGCGAGCGACCCACGAGGTGTCTCAGAGTCAGAGGCAAGCCGCAGGCTTGCCGTGCCGGCAGGGCGGCGTTAGCCGGCCGATAACCGGCGAAGACCTCGGGGTGCGACCAGGCCGCGCAGCCCGAGTCGCAGGAAGGGTCGCTCGATGGCTAGGTACGACAGCGTCGAGACCACGCCGACGGCCCCCAGCGCGAGCCAGGCCTGCGATGTCGGCCCAATCGACACATTCTCGCGTACCCAGAGCAGCACCGGGATGTGCCAGAGATAGACGCTGAAGCTGATCGCGCCAACCCAGCGCAGCGGCGCCGTCGAGAGCAGTCGCCGCAGTCCGCCGATGCCGTGCAGCTCGGCCAGCAGGAAGCTGGCCCAGACGCTGCCGAAGAGCAGGTATTCGCGGTGGAAGTGCTGGGAGGAGACCGGTCGCCCGGAGAGCGCGCGCCACGTGGCGGGCACCAGCACCAGCACCAGGGCGAGACAGCTCCAGGCCACTGCCTCGAGTGCGATGCGCACCCGGCGCCTTTCCAGCCACGCGGCCTCTCGCATCAGCCCGTGCACGAAGGCAGCGAGTGTGCCCAGCAGGAAGATCGGAAGATAGGGCCAGAGCGCCACTGTGGTGCGTGGCCAGGCATTGCCCGGAAACCACACCAAGCCAGCCAACACCACCACCGCGGCGCCAACGACCAGTACCGGCAGCGTGCGCCGCTTGAGGCCCCAGCTGATCGCCAACGTGGCGATGGGCAGCACGAGGTAGTACTTGAATTCGACCGGGATGCTCCAGTAGACGAGCTTCCCGGCGCGGAGCAGCAGGTGGTCGACGAGCTCGCTGGAGCTGAGCGGGATGAAGGCCGGCGACCCGAGCCAGTGCGTGCCCGCGTAGCTCACCGCCAGTACGACGAGATACAGCGGCACGATCCGCAGCACCCGGCGCACGGCATAGCGCCGCCAGGTGCCGGCGCTGCGCAGCTGCTCGGGCGGCCGCACCAGCAGGCCGTTGGTCAGTAGAAAGGCGCTCAACACGAAGAACAGGAAGACGCCGTACTTGCCGGCACCGGCCAGGTTGACCCCGGGTGCGATCGGCATCCGGTAGATCGAGAGATGCGAGAACACGACGAGCAGCACGGCCAGGCCGCGCACACCGTCCAGCGAGTCGAGCTGCACCCGGGCGGTCGATTCGCGACCCAGCAGCGACCGGGAGAGCCAGCTCCGCGGAGCTGCCTCCGAACTCACGACGGCGAGCTCACGGCAAGCCTCGGCCTTCAGGGAGCGGCGGCTTCGAGCTCTTGCCAGCGGTCCGGAAGCGGGCGACCGACTCGT
>Ga0255057_10000637_pt1 | contig 19845 bp, 14 predicted proteins | sample Cases_109_6_MG_FD_189022 | JGI IMG/M metagenome (GOLD analysis project Ga0255057, IMG submission 189022) | Seawater microbial communities from Amundsen Gulf, Northwest Territories, Canada - Cases_109_6 | ecosystem: Environmental > Aquatic > Marine > Gulf | place: Canada: Northwest Territories... | reverse complement strand
TTCCATACGCCTGTTGTCGGCGAGTGGCCGCACCATCACGCTCGAGCGCACTCGGGGTGACAGCGTTGCCCTGCCGTGGGATCACGAGCTGGTTCTGAGTGCGCAGGTCCGCGCCTTTCCCATCGCGGATTGTCTGCACCTGGTGCACGCGGCTGCCAAGTCCGGCTTCCTGTTCTTCGAGAACGAGGGCCACGAGAAGTCCGTCTACCTCCACCGCGGCGAGGTGGTTTTCGCCTCCTCCAATCAGATCGTGGATCGGTTGGGGGAGTGCCTGCTGCGCAGCGGGGTCGTCACGCTCGAGCAGCACCGCGAGGCGAAACGCGCCTACAAGCCGAACACCCAGCTGGGCAAGATCCTGGTGGAACGGAGCTTCATCACTCCCCGCGAGCTGTGGAACGGGGTCAAGGCGCAGGTGGAGGAGATCGTGCGCTCGCTCTTCTCCTACGGTGCGGGCACGGTGCATTTCTGGGAAGGCGAGGTCCGCCCCGACAATGTGGTGCGCCTCTCGCTTCCCACGCGCCGTTTGATCGCCGAGGGGCTACGCCGACGCGACGAGCTGCTGAAGCAGCTGGCCTGGCTGGAAGGCCCGAACGCGCGCGTGCGTGCGCGGCGCGACGCCGGAAGCGAGCTCGTCGGAACCGAGCGCAACGTCTTCGACGCCCTCTCGAAGACCGAGGACTTCCGCGAGCTGTGTCGCGCAGTGCGAGTCGATCCCTTGTCGGCTGCCCGCACCCTGAATCACCTGGGGCTGATTGGCGCCGTCGAGATCAGAGATGCCGGGAGCGCAGCGCAGGAGGAGGCGGGCGACGACGCAGCGGGGAGCGGCAGCGTCGATACCGTGCGCGTAGCGGTCGAGCAGCACCTGACCCTGCTTTCAGAGCTGGCGGCTCCGGTGGTCGCTGTGGAAGGACCGGAAGGGCTGCGACTCAGACTGGGCAGAGTGATCGAGGACGCCGCGCCTCGCTTCCCGGAGCTGCTCTCCGGCCTGGTGGTGGGTCCGGGCGGCGCACTGTCCCCGGAGGCCGTGGTGGAGCGCGCCCTGCGCTTCCCGGGTGACCGCGAGCGGGAGGTGTCGCTCGCCTTCGGCGAGCTGATCTCCTATCTGGAATTCGAGCTCGTGAATCATCCGAAGATCGACGAGCCCGAGCTCTTCCTCGACGCGATCGAGCCGCTTCGGGAGCGCCTGCTCTAAGGCGCAGGCGCGGCTCCGACGCGTGCAGAGCCGCTACCATCGCCCCCATGGACGCAGCCGCACGGGATCACCTCGCCGTGGGCCTGGACGTTCCGGACCTGGCCCAGGCGCAGCAGCTGGTCGGCGCCCTGGACGCCGTGCCCGGCTGGCTGAAGGTGGGCTCGGAGCTGTTCACGGCGGAAGGGGCGGGGGCGGTCGCGCTGGCGCGGGGCACTGCCAAGGTCTTCCTGGATCTGAAGTTCCATGACATCCCCAATACGGTCGCCGCGGCCGTGGCTGCGGCGGCGAGGCTGGGGGTCGGCATGCTGACCGTCCACGCCGCCGGTGGGCGGGCGATGCTGCAAGCGGCCCGAGAGGCGGCGGAGCAGGCTGCTGCCGACAGCGGAGCCGAGCGGGTGCGCGTGGTTGGGGTGACGGTGCTGACCAGCCTGGCCGCCCCGGACCTGAAGGAGACGGGGATCGCGGCGGTTGCGGTCGAAGACCAGGTGGCACGGCTGGTGGATCTGGCGTTGTCCTGCGACCTGGATGGTGTCGTGGCCTCTCCCCTGGAGGCGGCCCACGTGCGCGCCCGGGCAGGAGACGCGCTGTGCATCGTGACTCCGGGCGTGCGACTGGCGGGGGCGCCCAGCCAGGACCAGGCACGCCAGGCGACCCCCGCCGAAGCAGTGCGAGCGGGGGCCGACATCGTCGTCGTAGCGCGTCCCGTCATTCACGCGCCCGATCCGGCTGCGGCGGCACGGGCCATCCTCGCGGAGATCGAGGCAGAGCTTGGCTCGTCGCGGACGTGAGGACTCGGCCCGCGGGCGCGAGCGGGCTGAGCTGGTCGGTCTGCACCCGGTTCGGGAGGCGCTGCGCGCCAGGCGCCGCGAGTTTCAGCGGCTGCGGGTACTGCGAGGGCTGAGCCGACCCGAGCTGCCCGAGATTCTGGCGGCCGCGCGGGAGCTGGAGCTCCCGGTGGAAGAGGTCTCCGCCGAGCAGCTGGGACCCCAGGTCGGGCCCGATGCGGGGCAACACGGCCTATCCCTGTTGGCCGGACCGCTCCCAGAGCTGGGCCTCAAGGAGCTGGCAGCCGCCGGTGGCTCGCCGCGCACACTCGTCGCTCTGGATGGGGTCGAGGACCCCCAGAACCTGGGTGCCATCGCGCGCGTGGCCGAGGCGAGCGGGGCGGCGGGTCTACTCCTGACCCAGCGGCGTTGCGCGCCTCTCAGCGCAGCTGTCAGTCGCGCCAGCGCAGGCGCCATCGAATGGCTGCCGGTGGCGCGGGTCGTGAACCTGCGCCGGGCGCTGGACGAGCTCAAGCAGCTAGGGTTCTGGGTCTTCGGCTGCGACCCGCAAGCCGGGGAGGCTATTTTTTCCCTGCCCGACCGGGTAGTTGCCGGAAACCGGGTAGTCCTGTTGGGCGCTGAGGGCCGGGGCCTCCGTCGCGGGGTGGGCGAGGCGGTGGACCACTCGGTTCGAATCCCCATGGCGGGCCAGGTTGCCTCGCTCAACGTGGCCACTGCGGCAGCGGTTGTGCTCTTCGAGCTGGCCCGGCGGCAGCCCCCCACAGCCTCTCGGCAGCACGATTCCCGCTAGCCAGCCGCCTTTCCCCGGGGGGTTCGGGGACCGGCAGCAAGGCAAGCAAAGCCCGTGCGTTGCCGAGGGGTTAGCCTCGCCCTATAGTGCCGGGGCACACCTCCCCGCTGGCGTAGCTCAACTGGTAGAGCAGCTGATTTGTAATCAGCAGGTTACGGGTTCGAGTCCCATCGCCAGCTCCACGTAGGTGTGTAAGCGCGGCGGTGCATCCAAACCCCCAAGGCGGGGAAGGCGTATCGGAACGGAGGCCGGGGTTCGGGCGGCTCGGATCCCCTGACACACAATCGAGGCAGGTGGCGACTTCCTCTTGGTCGCGCCTCGGCATCACCCGCAACGATGCTGAGTGCGGCCAACGGGAGGCGGGGGCGCGCCACGCTCTTTTTGGCGTTGGACCGGTTGGAGAGGTACCGAAGCGGCCAAACGGGGCAGACTGTAAATCTGCTGGCTATTGCCTACGGAGGTTCGAATCCTCCCCTCTCCACCACCGGGACTGCGACGCATCAGCGCGTCGACAACGAATCGACTCGTCGAGGAAAAAAAGCTTCAGCTCGCTGAGAGCGAGGAACACGCAAACAAGGGGTTGGATCAACCCAGAGGGATCGAGCGACGCGGTGGGAAAGACATTCGAAGGCGGGAATAGCTCAGCTGGCTAGAGCACGAGCCTTCCAAGCTCGGGGTCGCGGGTTCGAATCCCGTTTCCCGCTCCACCCGCACTCAGGGCTTCTCGCCCACGTAGCTCAGGCGGTAGAGCACGTCCTTGGTAAGGACGAGGTCAGCGGTTCGAGTCCGCTCGTGGGCTCCACCATCCACAATCCCTGAAGGGCCGGCCCGCCCGAAACAGCCGACCAGGAGACGCAATGGCCAAGGAGAAGTTCGAGCGTACGAAGCCGCACGTAAACGTGGGGACGATCGGCCACGTGGACCATGGCAAGACGACATTGACCGCGGCGATCACGCAACGTCAGGCGAGCAAGGGCCTGGCGGACTTCACACCCTTCGATCAGATCGACAAGGCTCCGGAAGAGCGGGAGCGGGGGATCACGATCGCGACGGCGCATGTGGAGTACCAGACGGAGGCTCGTCACTACGCGCACGTGGATTGCCCGGGCCATGCGGACTACGTGAAGAACATGATCACGGGCGCGGCGCAGATGGACGGCGCGATTTTGGTGGTGTCGGCGGCGGACGGGCCGATGCCCCAGACGCGTGAGCACGTGCTGTTGGCTCGTCAGGTCAACGTTCCTCACATCGTGGTGTTCCTGAACAAGGTGGACCAGGTGGACGACGAGGAGCTTCTGGAGTTGGTGGAGCTGGAAGTTCGGGAGCTGTTGTCGAACTACGAGTTTCCGGGCGACGACATCCCGATGATCAAGGGCAGTGCCCTGAACGCGCTGGAAGGGTCGGACGACGCCGAGAAGAACAAGTGCATCGACGAGTTGATGGAGGCGCTGGACTCGACGATTCCGGAGCCGGAGCGGGCACTGGACAAGACCTTCCTGATGCCGATCGAGGACGTGTTTTCGATCACGGGCCGTGGGACGGTGGTGACGGGCCGGATCGAGCAGGGGATCGTGCACGTAGGCGACGAGGTGGAGATCGTCGGAATCCGTGACACGTCGAAGACGACGGTGACGGGCGTGGAGATGTTCCGGAAGCTGCTGGACGAGGGTCAGGCGGGAGACAACGTGGGTTGTCTGTTGCGGGGCACGGGCAAGGACGACGTGGAGCGGGGTCAGGTGCTGGCGAAGCCGGGCTCGATCACGCCGCACACGAAGTTCAAGGCCCAGGCCTACATCCTGACGAAGGAGGAGGGGGGTCGTCACACGCCCTTCTTCAACGGATACCGTCCGCAGTTCTACTTCCGGACGACGGATGTGACGGGTGTGGCCACTCTTCCGGACGGTACGGAGATGGTGATGCCCGGAGACAACGTAGAGATGACGGTGGAGTTGATCACGCCGATCGCGATGGACAAGGAATTGCGCTTCGCGATCCGGGAAGGTGGCCGGACCGTGGGTGCCGGCGTGGTCGCGGATATCGTCGAGTAGAAACAGAGGCGCGTAGCACAACTGGTAGTGCACCGGTCTCCAAAACCGGGGGTTGGGGGTTCGAGTCCCTCCGCGCCTGCCAGACGAAGCGCATGAAAATCGAACGGTGTCATGCAGTTAAACCCGGCAATCTGGATCGACGAATCGAGGCAGTTCCTGCTCGAAGTGCGCTCCGAATTCAAGAAGGTGACATGGCCGACTCGGAAAGAATCCACCGCCGGAACCATCGGTGTGCTGGTCATCGTGGCCATCATCACCTCGGTGTTGAGCGTGATCGATCTCGTGCTGGGACGGCTGATTCAGCTGATCGTCCCTTGACCGACGGCTAGAGGCAGGCCGAATGTCGAAACAGTGGTACATCATCCACACCTATTCCGGGCACGAGGCCAAGGCCATGCGTGCGCTTCTCGAGCGGGCAAAGTCCGCCGGAATGGAGGAGAAGTTCGACGAGGTGCTGATTCCGGAGGAGACCGTCGTCGAAATGGTGAAGGGGGAGCGGCGCACCTCCAAGCGCAAGTACTTCCCCGGCTACATCCTGGTGCACATGGAGCTCGACGATCAGAGCTGGCACGTGGTGCGAGGCACTCCCAAGGTCACCGGCTTCGTGGGCAACGACAAGAAGCCGCCGCCGATCTCCGACGACGAAGTCGCTCGGATGACGGCGCAGATCAAGGAGGGTGCCGCCAAGCCCAAGCCGAAGATCGCCTTCGAAGAGGGTGAGAACGTGCGCGTGGTCACCGGGCCCTTCGCCAACTTCTCGGGCTTCGTCGACGAAGTGTTGGAAGACAAGGAGAAGCTGCGGGTGATGGTCCACGTCTTCGGTCGCGCGACCCCAGTGGTGCTCGACTATACGAATGTGGAAAAGGCCTGAGGTAGGAAGTGGCGAAGAAGATCGTCGCCGTCGTCAAGCTCCAGTGCCCCGCCGGGCAGGCGAATCCGTCGCCGCCCGTTGGGCCCGCGTTGGGCCAGCACGGCGTGAACATCATGGAGTTCTGCAAGGCGTTCAACGCACGCACGCAGGACAAGCAGGGGCTCATCATCCCCTCGGTCATCACCATCTATGCGGATCGCAGCTTCACCTTCGAGCTCAAGACGCCCCCTGCGGCGGTCTTGCTCAAGCGCGCCGCCAAGATCGCCAAGGGCTCGGGTGAGCCGAACCGCGACAAGGTCGGGATGGTGACCAAGGCACAGGTCAAGGAAATCGCAGAGATGAAGGCGCCGGATCTCAATGCCCACGACGTGGACATGGCCATGCGCATCATCGAGGGAACCGCCCGCTCGATGGGCATCGAGGTGGAGGGCTGAGTCCATGGCACGCATGACCAAGCGCTACAAGGCCTCCTTCGACCGCATCGATCGCGATCGGGCCTACCCCTTGGAGGACGCCATCGCCCTGCTCAAGGCAGGGGAAGCGGCCAAGTTCGACGAGAGCGTGGATCTCGCTCTCAGCCTCGGGGTAGACCCCAAGCACGCGGACCAGATGGTGCGCGGAGCGCTGGTGCTGCCCCACGGCGTGGGACGTACGGCCCGCGTGCTCGTCTTCGCCAAGGGCGACAAGGAACGCGAAGCCGAGGAGGCGGGTGCCGATTTCGTCGGCGGCGAGGAGCTGGCGAAGAAGATCCAGGACGAGGGCTGGCTCGAGTTCGACCGGGTGATCGCGACCCCGGACATGATGAGTGTCGTCGGCCGGCTGGGAAGGATCCTCGGCCCCCGCGGCATCATGCCCAACCCGAAGCTGGGTACGGTCACCATGGACGTCGGCACGGCCGTGAGCGAGCACAAGGCGGGCAAGGTCGAGTACCGGGTCGACAAGGCCGGGATCATCCACGTGGCCATCGGCAAGCGTTCCTTCGACGCCGAAAAGCTCGTGGCCAATGCCTCCGCCCTGATCGATGCCGTGGCCAAGGCAAAGCCCGCGGCCAGCAAGGGCATCTACATGAAGAAGGTCTCGGTCTCCACGACGATGGGGCCCGGGATTCGCATCGACCCGACCAGCGTGGCCCAGGCGGCCTAGGAGAGAGAGCGTGCTGACGCGAGGACAGAAGCAGGAACAGGTCGCCGAGTTCGTCGAGAAGTTCGAGAGGGCGAGCTGCGTCTACCTGGCCGACTACTGCGGCGTGGACGTTGAGTCCGTGAACCAGCTTCGCACTCGCATCCGCAGCGAGGGCCAGGGCAGCTACGAGTACCGTGTGGTCCAGAACACCGTGCTGCGTCGAGCCGCAGAGGGCTCATCGGCGAAGGCGCTGGGCGCGAACATTGGCGGACCCACGGCGGTGGCGATCGGCTACTCGGACCCGGTGGGCCTGGCCAAGATCCTGGTCGACTTCGCCAAGGCCCACGAGGTGTTCGAGCTGCGGGGAGGGCTGGTAGACGGGGCCGCCGTCGATGCCGGCGAGATCGGAACCCTGGCCACCTTGCCCAGTCTCGACGAGCTGCGCGCCCAGCTGGTGGGGCTGATCCAGGCGCCGGCCACCAAGCTAGTCCGCGTGTTCGCTGAGCCCGGGGGCCAGATCGCCCGCGTGCTCACCGCACGCGGTGCACAGGAAGGATGAACCGGCGGACCCGGTCCGTCCCAATCGCAATGCCCGCTCCAGCGGGTTCCAGAAAGGATCGAAGCAACCATGGCTGACCTCAACTCAATCGCAGACCAGCTCTCCGGCCTCACGGTGATGGAGGCGGCCGAGCTGGCCAGCCTCCTCGAGGAGAAGTGGGGCGTCTCCGCAGCGGCGCCTGTGGCGGTGGCCGCCGCCGGCGCACCCGCCGAGGCGGTCGAGGAGCAGACCGAGTTCGACGTGATGCTTCTCTCGTCCGGCGACAAGAAGATCCAGGTCATCAAGGAGGTCCGCGCCATCACAGGCCTGGGCCTCAAGGAGGCCAAGGAGCTTGTCGAGAGCGCGCCGAAGGCCATCAAGGAAGGCATTGCCAAGGACGAGGCCGAAGAAATCAAGAAGAAGATCGAAGAGGCGGGCGGCCAAGCCGACGTCAAGTAGCCCCGCTTAGCGGAGCACATCCGGCGCAAGGCCGGGTGCGCTCCCCCTGAATCCTGCGTCTCACACTTGGCAGGGAGGTCGAGAACACCCCGTGAAAACCATCGCGCTTACCGACAACGTGCTCCGTGTCCGCAAGGACTTCTCGAAGATCCCTTCCATCCTCGAGATCCCGGACCTCATCGAAATCCAGAAGCAGACCTTCGAACGCTTCCTCCAGGCCCACGTGGAGGCTGAGAAGCGCGAGAGCGTCGGGCTCCAGGCCGTCTTCAACTCGGTCTTTCCGATCAAGGACTTCAACGACTCCGCGTCGCTGGAGTTCGTGGGCTACACGCTCGAGGAGCCCAAATACGATGTCCAGGAGTGTCTCCAGCGGGGCATGACCTACGCCGCGCCCTTCAAGGTGACGATCCGCCTGGTGGCCTGGGACGACACCGAGGGTTCGCAGGCGATTCGGGACGTCAAGGAGCAGGAGGTCTACTTCGGGGAAATCCCGATCATGACCGAGAACGGCACGTTCATCATCAACGGCACGGAACGTGTAATCGTCTCGCAGCTCCACCGCTCGCCCGGCATCTTCTTCGATACCGCAACCTCGACGACGGTCAGCGCCTCGGGCAAGCGAATCTACTCCTGTCGCATCATTCCCTACCGCGGCTCCTGGCTGGACCTGGAGTTCGACCACAAGGACCTGCTCTACGCGCGGATCGACCGCCGCCGGAAGCTCTTCGGGACCGTTCTGCTGAAGGCCCTCGGCTACACGCCCGAGGAGATGCTCGCCTATTTCTACCGGCGTGAGCGGGTGCGCTTCGACGGCAAGCGGATCCTCAAGCAGGTGGTGCCCGATCTCCTGGTGGGACAGCGCTGCACCCGGGAAGTCAAAGACGACGCGGGCAAAGTCCTCGTGCGCAAGGACCGCAAGTTCACTTCGGCCGGCGTGCGCAAGGTGGTGGAGGCCGGGATCGACTGGATCCAGGTCACCCTCGACGATCTGATTCGCGCCGACGCCGTCAAGCGTGTCGCGCCGATCGACATCGTCGACGAGAACACCGGCGAGGTGGTGCTGGAGTGCAATGAGGAGCTCACGGAGGCCCACATCGAGGACCTGAAGGCGCGCGGCATCACCGAGCTGCCGTTGCTCTACCTCGACCCGCTCACCACCGGCACCGCCCTGCGCGACACCCTGCTGGCGGACAAGACGCTCACCCAGGAGGAGGCGATCATCGAGATCTATCGTCGCCTGCGGCCCGGAGATCCGCCGACCATCGAGACGGCGACCAACCTGTTCCGCAACCTGTTCTTCAACCCCGAGCGCTACGACCTCTCCCGGGTGGGACGCCTCAAGGTCAACCACAAGCTCGGCTTCGATGGGGAACAGATCGTCGGGTGGCAGCCCAAGGGCCCCAACACCGAAGCGGAGCAGGTGGCGCTCGGCGAGATGCCGACGCTGCGCCCCGAGGACATTCTCGAGGCCTTCAAGTACCTGGTGGAGCTAAAGAATGGCGTCGATCCCAACAAGCGGATCGACGACATCGACCACCTGGGCAACCGCCGCGTACGCGTGGTGGGTGAGCTGCTGGAGAACCAGTACCGCATCGGCCTGGTGCGGATGGAGCGAGCGATCAAGGAGCGCATGTCGCTCCAGGAGATCGAGACGCTCATGCCCCACGACCTGATCAACTCCAAGCCCGTGTCGGCTGTGATCAAGGAGTTCTTCGGGTCCAGCCAGCTCTCCCAGTTCATGGACCAGACGAACCCGCTCTCGGCGGTGACGCACAAGCGGCGCCTCTCCGCCCTGGGGCCCGGCGGGCTCACCCGCGAGCGCGCCGGCTTCGAGGTGCGCGACGTGCACCCGACCCACTACGGGCGCATCTGTCCCATCGAGACGCCGGAAGGGCCGAACATTGGCCTGATCGCGTCGCTCTCGACCTTCGCGCGGGTCAACGACCTGGGCTTCATCGAGACCCCCTATCGCGCCGTGAGTGAGGGCGTGGTGTCGGGTGACGTGAAGTACCTCTCGGCCCTGGACGAAGAGAGACTCGCCATCGCTCAGGCGAACGCACCCATCGACGACACCGGCCGCTTCGTGCGGGAATCGGTGCAGTCGAGGAAGGCCGGCGAGTTCGTGGTGGTGCCCCCCAGCGAAGTGAACATGATGGACGTGTCGCCGAACCAGCTGGTCTCGGTGGCGGCATCGTTGATTCCCTTCCTCGAGAACGACGACGCCAACCGCGCGCTGATGGGCTCGAACATGCAGCGTCAGGCGGTGCCTCTGTTGCGCACCCAGGCCCCGCTCATCGGTACCGGCCTGGAGGCGGTGGTCGCTCGCGACTCCGGCGTCACGGTCGTGGCCAAGCGCGACGGCAACGTCGAGTCCGTCGATGCGGGGCGCATCGTGATTCGCCCCGACGACGAGAACGAGCTCGGCTCCAACGTCGACATCATCAATCTGATCAAGTACCAGCGCTCCAACCAGAACACCTGCATCAACCAGCGGCCCATCGTGTCGGAGGGAGACCGCGTCACGCGGGGCCAGGTGATCGCCGACGGCCCTGCCACGGAGCAGGGGGAGCTGGCTCTGGGCGTGAACGTCGTCGTCGCCTTCATGCCCTGGGGTGGGTACAACTTCGAGGACTCGATCCTCATCTCCGAGCGCGTCGTGAAGGACGACGCCTACACCTCGATCCACATCGAGGAGTTCGAGTGCGTCGCGCGCGACACCAAGCTCGGCAAGGAGGAGATCACTCGCGACATTCCCAACGTCGGTGAGGATGCCCTGCGGGACCTCGACGAATCCGGCATCGTGCGAATCGGCGCCGAGGTCGGCCCGGACGACGTCCTGGTGGGCAAGATCACGCCGAAGGGCGAGACACAGCTCTCCCCGGAGGAGCGCCTGCTGCGCGCCATCTTCGGAGAGAAGGCCGGCGACGTGCGCGACACCTCGCTCCGGGTTCCGCCCGGGGTCACCGGCACCGTGATCGGAGCCCAGGTCTTCTCACGCCGGGGGGTGGTCAAGGACGAGCGCGCCCAGGCCATCGAAGAAACCGAGATCGAGCGGCTCCGTAAAGACCAGGAAGACGAGGTCCGCATCATCCGCGACACCGCCCTGCGCAAGCTGCGCGGTGTTCTCGAGGGGCAGGTCGCTGCCAACCGGGTTGCGGACGAGCGCAAGGGCCTGGAGTGGCTCGCCAGCGGTGATGGCATCGAGGGCACCACCCTCGACCAGATTCCCACGCGCAAGTGGAAGGAGATCCAGGTTCGCGACGGACGTGTCCAGGAGAAGATCGACCGCCAGTTCGCCGCGATCGACGAGCAGGCGGGAATGATCAAGGCTGTCTTCGACGAAAAGATCGCGCGTCTGCGCAAGGGAGACGAGCTGCCGCCGGGTGTCTTCAAGATGGTGAAGGTCTACCTGGCCATCAAGCGCAAGCTCTCGGTGGGCGACAAGATGGCCGGCCGCCACGGCAACAAGGGCGTGATCTCCCGGATCCTTCCCGAGGAGGACATGCCCTATCTGGCCGACGGCACTCCCGTCGACATCGTGCTGAACCCGCTGGGTGTGCCTTCGCGCATGAACGTGGGCCAGATCCTCGAAACCCACCTGGGCTGGGCCGCTCATGGGCTGGGCCTGCGCATCGACGGCGTCATGAACGGGGGCGGTGGCAACGTCACGACGCTGCGCAGTGCCCTCAAGGAGGTCTACGCAGACGACCGGATCGGGACAGCCATCGACGGCGCCTCCGATGAGGCCGTGCGCGCGCTGGGCCAGCGGGCCCGGCGCGGCCTGCACATGGCCACGGCGGTCTTCGACGGCGCGAAGGAGAAGGAGATCCGCAGCGAGTTGGACCGCGCCGGCCTGCCGCTCACCGGCAAGACGATCCTGTTCGACGGCCGCAGCGGTGATCCCTTCGACGAGGAAGTGACGGTGGGCGTCATGTACATGATGAAGCTGCACCACCTCGCCGACGACAAGATCCACGCCCGCTCCATCGGGCCCTACAGCCTGGTGACTCAACAGCCCCTGGGCGGCAAGGCGCAGTTCGGTGGCCAGCGCCTGGGCGAGATGGAGGTATGGGCGCTGGAGGCCTACGGGGCCGCCTTCGCCCTGCAGGAATTCCTGACAGTGAAGTCCGACGACGTGCAGGGACGTACCCGGATCTACGAGTCCATCGTGCGAGGCGAGTGCAGCCTCGAGCCGGGCATGCCCGAGAGCTTCAACGTCCTGGTCAAGGAGCTGCAGGCTCTGGGCCTCGACGTCGAGCTCATCGAAGACAAGAACTGAAGCATCCCCACAGCGGGAGGAGCACGCATTGCGCGATCTCTACAATCTCTTCGAGAAGCCCAAGGATCCGCTGGCATTCAACGCCGTACGGATCTCCATCGCGGCCCCGGAGAAGATCCGGGAATGGTCATTCGGTGAAGTGAAGAAGCCGGAGACCATCAACTACCGGACCTTCAAGCCGGAACGGGATGGGCTCTTCTGCGCCAAGATCTTCGGCCCTGTGAAGGACTACGAGTGCAACTGCGGCAAGTACAAGCGCATGAAGCACCGGGGCGTGGTCTGCGAGAAGTGCGGCGTCGAGGTGATCCAGAGCAAGGTGCGCCGCGAGCGCATGGGGCACATCACCCTGGCCACCCCGGTGGCCCACATCTGGTTCCTGAAGTCGCTGCCCTCGCGCATCGGGAACATTCTCGAGATCTCACTACGCGACCTCGAGAAGGTGCTCTACTTCGAGTCCCACATCGTGGTAGACGCCGGCGACACGGACCTGAAGTTCGGCGAGCTGCTCAGCGACGACCAGCTTCTCGAGGCGAAGGAGCAGTACGGCCGCGACGCCTTCAAGGTGGGGATCGGGGCCTCCGCGGTGCGCGAAATGCTCTCGCTCATCGACGTCGAGGATGAGTGCAAGCGTCTGCGCGTCGACATGCGCGAGGCTACCAGCGAGGCCAAGCGCAAGAAGATCTCGAAGCGGCTGAAGGTGCTGGACGCCTTCCGTGAATCCGGGAACAAGCCCGAGCACATGATCCTCGAGGTCGTCCCGGTGATTCCGCCGGACCTGCGACCCCTGGTCCCGCTCGACGGCGGACGCTTTGCCACCAGCGATCTGAACGACCTCTACCGCCGCGTGATCAACCGCAACAACCGCCTCAAGCGGCTCCAGGAGCTGAACGCTCCCGAGGTCATCATCCGCAACGAGATGCGGATGCTGCAGGAGGCGGTGGACGCCCTCTTCGACAACGGCCGCCGTGGCCGGGTGATCACCGGCCCTTCGAAGCGGCCGCTGAAGTCGCTTTCGGACATGCTCAAGGGCAAGACGGGACGCTTCCGCCAGAACCTGCTGGGCAAGCGTGTCGACTACTCCGGCCGTTCGGTCATCGTGATCGGCCCGGAGCTGCGGCTGCACCAGTGCGGCATTCCGAGCCGCATGGCCATCGAACTCTTCAAACCCTTCATCTACTCGAAGCTGGAGCAACGGGGCTACGTCACCACCATCAAGGCGGCCAAGAAGATGGTGGAGAAGGAGCACCCCGAGGTCTGGGACATCCTCGCGGAGGTGATCCAGGAGCACCCGGTGCTGCTCAACCGTGCCCCCACCCTCCACCGCCTGGGGGTTCAGGCCTTCGAGCCGCAGCTCATCGACGGCAAGGCCATCCAGCTCCACCCGTTGGTGTGTGCGGCCTTCAACGCCGACTTCGACGGCGACCAGATGGCGGTTCACGTGCCGCTCTCGGTGGAGGCGCAGATCGAGGCGCGCGTGCTGATGATGTCCACCAACAACATCCTGAGCCCCGCGACGGGGCGCCCCATCATTGGGCCCAGTCAGGACATCGTGCTCGGTTGCTACTACATGACGCGCGAGCAGCCCGGCTCTCGCGGCTCGGGGATGAAGTTCTCCGGCCCCGATGAGGTACGCATTGCGCTGGACGCCGGAGAGGTCGATCTGCACGCACCCATCTCCGTGCGCATGAACGGCGAGATGGTCGAGACGGCGGCCGGGCGGATCGTGCTGCGCGAGATCGTCCCCGAAGAGATCCCCTACGAGATCATCAACCAGGTGATGGACAAGAAGGCCCTGGGCGAACTCATGGACCAGTCCTACCGCCGGCTCGGCAACAAGGCCACGGTGATTCTGGCCGACCGCCTCAGGACCCTGGGCTACGAGTACGCCACTCGAGCCGGCATCTCGATCTGTGTCGACGACATGCAGATCCCGCCCGACAAGGAGCGCTTCATCGAGGAGGCCTTCGCCGAGGTTCACCAGATCGAGGAGCAGTACCAGGAAGGTCTGATTACCGATGGCGAGCGCTACAACAAGGTGATCGACATCTGGGCGAACTGCACCGAGCGGGTTTCGGCCCAGATGCTCGAACGGCTGGGTACCGACGTCTACGAGGACGAGAGTGGGGAGACCCGCCAGCAGGCCAGCTTCAACCCCATCTACATGATGGCCGACTCGGGAGCCCGCGGCTCCGCCCAGCAGATGCGTCAGCTGGCGGGCATGCGTGGGCTGATGGCGAAGCCCTCGGGCGAGATCATCGAGACGCCGATCACCTCGAACTTCCGCGAGGGGCTCTCGGTGCTCCAGTACTTCATCTCGACCCACGGCGCGCGCAAGGGCCTGGCGGACACGGCGCTCAAGACTGCGAACTCGGGTTACCTCACCCGGCGTCTCGTCGACGTATCGCAGGACATGATCGTGCGCGCGCACGACTGCGGTGCCACCCAGGGCATCCTGATCGAGCCCCTGGTGGAGGGCGGCGAGATCATCGAGCCCCTCGGCGAGCGCATCCTCGGCCGGGTTGCCCTGGACGACGTGCGCGATCCCATCACCGATGAGGTGCTGGTGGCCGAGAGCGACGAGTTCGACGAGGAAAGGGTCCGGATCATCGAAGATGCGGGCCTGGAGCGGGTGAGCATCCGTTCCGTGCTGACCTGCGAGACCCGCTACGGCGTGTGTGCGCTCTGCTACGGGCGCGATCTGGCGCGCGGCGAGCTGGTGAACCTGGGCGAAGCGGTGGGCGTGATCGCGGCCCAGTCCATCGGCGAGCCCGGCACGCAGCTGACGATGCGCACCTTCCACATCGGTGGAACGGCGACGCGGCGCGCCGAGCAGTCACACGTGGAGGCCGCCTTCGAGGGCGAGGTTCGCTTCCACAACCTGCGTACGGTCGAAGACCGCAGCGGCCAGCAGATCGCAATGAACCGCAACGGGGCCATCGGCGTCTTCGACTCGAGCGGACGTGAGCGCGAGCACTACCCGGTGGTCTACGGCGCCAACGTCAAGGTGCCCGACGGAGAGCACGTGAAGCCTGGCACCATGCTGCTCGAGTGGGACCCGTTTGCGAATCCCATTCTCACCGAGCGCACGGGCGTTGCGAAGTTCGGCGACATCGTCGAGGGAGCCACCATGCGCGAGCAGGTGGACGAGTTCACGGGCCTGTCATCGAAGGTGGTGATGGAGTCCAAGGACCCGGAGCTGCGTCCGCGCATCTCGGTGAAGGACGCCGAGGGGACCACCCTCTACCGGGCGCTCCTGCCCGTGGGCGCGAACCTGGCGGTGACCGATGGGCAGGAGGTCGCAGGCGGCGACGTGCTCGCCAAGATGCCCCGCGAGACCACCAAGACGAAGGACATCACCGGCGGTCTGCCGCGGGTGGCCGAGCTCTTCGAGGCCCGCAAGCCGAAGGACTTCGCCATCGTCAGCGAGATCGACGGCACGGTGTCCTTCGGGCCGGACTCCCGCGGCAAGCGCCGGGTGATCGTGACGCCGGACCTCGAGGACGCCGAGCCCAAGGAGTACCTGATCCCCAAGGGCAAGCACATCAGTGTCCACGAAGAGGACCGGGTGCTGGCAGGCGAGGCGCTCATGGACGGCTCCTCCAACCCGCACGACATCCTCAAGATCAAGGGAGAGAAGGAGCTGGCGCGCTACATGGTGAACGAGGTCCAGGAGGTCTACCGGCTCCAGGGCGTGCGCATCAACGACAAGCACATCGAAGTCATCGTTCGGCAGATGCTGCGCCGTGTCCGTATCAAGGACGTGGGCGACACGGACTTCCTCGTCGGGGAGCACGTCGAGAAGGTCGTGTTCGAGCAGATGAACGAGCGCGTGCTGCAGGAGGGCAAGCAGCCCGCCGAGGCCGACCCGCTGCTGCTCGGCATCACCAAGGCCTCTCTCTCCACGGAGTCCTTCATCTCGGCGGCCTCCTTCCAGGAGACCACCAAGGTGCTGACCGAGGCCTCGATGTGGGGGAAGGTCGACCACCTCCGCGGCCTGAAGGAGAACGTCATCATGGGCCGCCTGGTGCCGGCCGGTACCGGGATGGCCCGCTACCAGTCCATCGGGATCCAGGTGGACGCGCCGGAAGGCATGCTGGAAGGCCTCGAGGAGGAGGCGGCGGCGCTCGAGGGTGGTCTGACACCGGTGGAGGGGAGTACCCCCGCCGAGGGCCTGATGGCAGGGCCTGCCGCACCGGGTTCCGAGACCCTGGAGAGTTAGTTCGGCCGGTTAGCGCCGCCCTGCCGGCACGGCAAGCCTGCGGCTTGCCTCGGTGGCCGGTTGTCGAGCGGCGAAGCCGCCCTGCCGGCACTGGATGCCCCGCGGGGTGTTCGCGGATCCGGTCAGGAGCGGTTTGGGGCCTCTCGCGGACACGTTGACAGGGGGTCGAAGCTAGCTAAATTACGGCGGTTTTCGGGATCAGACCGCCTTCCTGCGGTCCCCCCGCGAGCGTCGGAGAGGGGTGCCCGAGGCTGCGTCCTCCGGTCTCTTCGCGCGCCGCGGGGCGGGGCAGAGGGGGGCCTTGTCCGCGTAAATGCCTCGCCCGACCCGACATGGGGTCAAGCGGAACGGAGATCATGCCTACGATCCAACAGCTCGTCCGGGGTGGCCGCCAGCCGCAGCGGGTCGGCTCCAAGTCCCCGGACCTGCAGTCCGCGCCCCAGCGCCGCGGCGTCTGTCTACGTGTGTTCACCCAGACGCCGAAGAAGCCGAACTCCGCGCTGCGAAAGGTGGCGCGCGTGCGGCTCACGAACGGGCGTGAGGTCAACGCGTACATTCCCGGCGTCGGTCACAACTTGCAGGAGCACTCGGTGGTGCTCGTGCGGGGCGGTCGCGTGAAGGACCTGCCCGGCGTTCGCTACCACATCGTGCGCGGCACCCTCGACACGCAGGGAGTCGCGGATCGGCACCGCGGGCGCTCGAAGTACGGAGCCAAGCGGCCCAAGTAGAGATTCGCCGTGGCGGCCGGGGAAGCACTCCCGCTTCCCCGGCCGCCCGTTTTTTCGGAGAGAGGATGCCCAGGCGACGCGAAGTTCCGAAGCGACCGATTCAGCCGGATCCGAAATACAAGGACCGGCTCGTTGGCCGTTTCACCAACATCATCATGCAGGGCGGCAAGAAGAGCACCGCCGAGCGGATCGTGTACGGCGCTTTCGACATCATCGAGAACAAGACGCGCAACGATCCGTTGGCGATGTTTCGCCGTGCGCTTGAGAACATCCGGCCCCGTGTCGAGGTGAAGTCCCGGCGAGTGGGTGGCGCTACCTACCAGGTGCCCATCGAGGTGCGGCCGGAGCGGGCCACCTCGCTGGCGATGCGCTGGCTGGCCAGCTACTCGCGATCGCGGCCCGGCAAGAGCACGCGAGAGCGGCTCGCAGACGAGATCATCGATGCCGCGAATGAGCGCGGAGAGAGTGTGAAGAAGCGCGAAGACACCCACCGGATGGCAGAGGCCAACAAGGCCTTCTCGCACTACCGGTGGTAGCGGGCCGGCGCCAACCCCGCTGAGACGACGGTCATGGCCCGGACGGAACCGCTCGAGAGGACTCGGAACATCGGCATCATGGCGCACATCGATGCCGGAAAGACGACCACGACCGAGCGCATCCTCTACTACACAGGTGTGACCTACAAGATGGGCGAGGTCCACGACGGGGCCGCAGTAATGGACTGGATGCAGCAAGAACAGGAGCGGGGCATCACGATCACCTCCGCTGCCACCACTTGCTACTGGAACGATCACCGCGTGAACATCATCGACACCCCGGGTCACGTCGACTTCACCATCGAGGTGGAGCGGTCGCTGCGCGTCCTGGACGGCGCCATCGGCGTTTTCTGCGGCGTGGCGGGCGTCGAGCCCCAGTCCGAGACGGTGTGGCGCCAGGCCGACAAGTACGAGGTGCCGAGGATCGCGTTCGTGAACAAGATGGACCGCGTCGGCGCTGACTACCCGCGCGCGGTGGAGATGATGCGAACGCGCCTGGGTGCCAATGCCGTCCCCCTCCAGCTGCCGATCGGGGCGGGGGAGGACTACCGGGGCGTGGTCGATCTGCTCTCGGACAAGGCGATCGTCTGGGACGACGAGGAGCTGGGCGCCAGCTTCAGCGAGGTCCCGGTGCCCGAAGAGCTCCAGGAGGACGCGGCCCAGGCGCGCGAGCAGCTGGTGGAGGCGGCCGCAGACATCGATGAGGACGTGGCGGCGCTCTTTCTGAACGATCAGCCCGTCTCCTCGGACCAGCTTCGCAAGGCGGTCCGCGCGGGCACGCTCCAGCTGCGCCTGGTGCCGGTGCTTTGTGGGTCCGCGTTCAAGAACAAGGGCGTGCAGCCCCTGCTCGATGGCATTGTCGACTACCTCCCCTCCCCCTTGGACGTGCCTGCGGTGACGGGGCAGGTGCCCGGGGAGTTCGACCGGGTGGAGAGGGTCGCGGATGACAACGAGCCCTTCACCGCGCTGGCTTTCAAGCTCATCAGCGACCAGCACGTTGGCCACCTCACCTACCTGCGCGTCTACTCAGGCGTGGCGAAGAGCGGCCAGCAGGTGCTCGTGGCCAACCAGGGTCGCAAGCAGCGCCTGGGGCGCCTGCTGCGCATGCACTCCAACAAGCGCCAGGACATCGACGAGGTCCGCACTGGCGACATCGCCGCCGTGGTGGGGCTCAAGCGCGTGGTGACCGGCGAGACCCTGTGCGACGCGGCCAAGCCCATCCTGCTCGAGTCGCTGCAGTTTCCCGACCCGGTGATCTCCATCGCCATCGAGCCCAAGACCAAGGGCGACATGGACCGCATGGCCAGCTCCCTCGACCGGCTGACGCAGGAGGACCCTTCCTTCCACGTCACCACCGATGAGGAGACCGGCCAGACCATCATCTCGGGTATGGGCGAGCTCCATCTCGAGATCATCTCCGACCGCCTGCTGCGCGAGTTCAACGTGCAGGCGAACGTCGGGCGCCCGCAGGTGGCCTACCGCGAGACCATCCGAAGCTCCGTCGAGGTCGAGGCCCGCTACATCAAGCAGACCGGCGGCTCTGGAGCTTTCGGGGTGGTGAAAATCTCCGTCTCGCCGAGCGCCTCCGGCACCGGGATCAGCTTCGAGAACGCAGTGAAGGGCGGCGCCGTGCCCAAGGAGTTCGTGCCCGCGGTCGAGGCGGGCTGCCGCGAAGCCGCCCAGAGCGGTCCCCTGGCCGGCTACGAGGTGGTGGACGTGGCTGTCCGCCTGCTCGACGGTCAGGCCCACGACGTGGACTCTTCGGAGCGCTCCTTCAAGATCGTCGGCTCGATGGCCATGAAGGACGCGCTGCGCCAGGCTGGCCCCGCCCTGCTGGAGCCGGTGATGAGCGTCGAGGCCGTGACTCCGGAGGAGTTCGTGGGGGCGGTGCAGGGCGACATCAACAGCCGCCGCGGTGATATCACGGGTATCGAGATGCGCGGCAACGCGCAGGTCGTTCACGCCGAGGTGCCCTTGGCGACGATGTTCGGTTACGTCAACTCGCTGCGATCCCTGACCCAGGGGCGTGCCACCTACACCATGCAGTTCTCACGCTATGCGCAGGTACCGGAGCAGGTGGCGAGCGGGATCGTCTTCAACTGAGAATCGAGGAGCGCCCGCGGGCACACCGCGGTTGGAAGGACGGAAGGAAGCGACGCAATGGCCAAGGAGAAGTTCGAGCGTACGAAGCCGCACGTAAACGTGGGGACGATCGGCCACGTGGACCATGGCAAGACGACATTGACCGCGGCGATCACGCAACGTCAGGCGAGCAAGG
>Ga0255057_10000636_pt1 | contig 19849 bp, 17 predicted proteins | sample Cases_109_6_MG_FD_189022 | JGI IMG/M metagenome (GOLD analysis project Ga0255057, IMG submission 189022) | Seawater microbial communities from Amundsen Gulf, Northwest Territories, Canada - Cases_109_6 | ecosystem: Environmental > Aquatic > Marine > Gulf | place: Canada: Northwest Territories... | reverse complement strand
GAGCGTGCATCGAGATGGGAAGTGGCTTCATCCAGGATGAGGATCGCGGGGTCCTTGAGGATGACGCGGGCGATCGCCACCCGCTGCTTTTCGCCTCCCGAGAGGCGGTAGCCGCGCTCGCCCACGATCGTGTCGTACCCGTTGGGCAGGCCGACGATGAAGTCGTCGATGTTCGCCACTGCCGCGGCCGCGCGGACTTCCTCGAGGCTCGCGTCGGGCCGGGAGTAGCGGACGTTCGCGAGGATCGAGTCGTGGAACAGATACGGGTCCTGAGTCACCACTCCGACCGCCCCGGCGATCGAGTCGAGGCTGAGCTCCCGGACATCTCGTCCGTCGATCCCTACGCTGCCGCGGGAGACGTCGTAGAGCCGGGGAACCAGGTTCGTGAGAGTGGTCTTTCCGGCGCCGCTCGGTCCGACGAGCGCCACCGTGTCGCCAGGCGCGATCTGGAAGGTTACCTCGGACAGCGTATAGCCGTCCGCTGCGACACGGGCCACATCCTCGTCCTCGCGCGTCAGGCCCGACCACTTGTAGCGGCGGACGGACTCGAGGCCTTCCGCATCCCCCTCGCCGTATGAGAACCAGACGTCGTCGAAGTCGATCCGACCCTCCACGTCCCTTAGCACGATCGCGTCGGGCGGCTCCTCGATCGCCGTCGGCATATCAAGCACCTCGAAGACCCGCTCGAACGACACCAGAGAGGTCGCGAACTCGACCCGGGCGTTCGACAGGGACGCTGCCGGGCCATACAGCCGGCGGAGATAGGCCGCGAGGGCCACGATCGTGCCGATCGTTAGCGTGCCGTTGATCACCATGACCGCGCCGACCCAGAATACGAGCGCCGTACCGATCGCGCTGACCAGGCCAAGAGACATGAAGAACCAGCGTCCGATCGTGGCCTGGACGATGCCCAGATCGCGGACCTTCGCCGCCTGAGCCGAGAAGCGCTCATCCTCATCCCGGGCGCGCCCGAACAGCTTGACGAGCAGCGCGCCCGAGACGCTCAGCGTCTCCTGCATGATGCTGCTCATGTCTGCGTGCTCCTCCATCTGGCGGCGCCGGACGACCCGCAGGCGCTTCCCCACCTGGCGGGACGCGACGATGAACAGCGGCAGGATCGACACGGACAGCAACGTCAGCCGCCACTCCAGGCTCAACATGATGGCCAGCGTGGCGACCACCGAGACCACGTTCGATGTCAGCGTCACGAAGGAGCTGGTGACGGCCTGCTGAGCCCCGACCACGTCGCTCTGCAGGCGGGACATCAGCTCGCCCGTCTTCGTGTTCGTGAAGAACCCGATCGACATGCGCTGCACGCGCTCGAACAGCTGGCGACGGAGGTCGTAGATGATGCCCTGGCCCATCGAGGCCGACGCCCAGCGCTGCGCCACGCCTACCACCCCGTTGACGAGCGGAACCGCTACCATGCCGATGCCGAGCAGCGTCACCAGGCGGAGGTCGCCGTTCGGGATCGCCTGGTCGATGAGGCTTCGCATCAAGAGGGGCGGGAGGAGCGAGACCAGGGAGATGACCGCGATCGTGCCCAGCACGAGCACCAGGTGGAGCCGGTACGGCTTCGCATAGGCGAGGACCTTGAGCAGAAGCTCACGATCGACGCCGGGCCGATCCCGCTCTTCATCGTACTGCACGTACGACCACCAGTTACTGTGCATCAGCTCTCCACGCAGCGGCGGGAGTCAAGAGGCCGGCGGAGCCATGGACGCCGACGCGCCAAGTTCTGCCAGTCCTTATGGCCTCGTCAACGTCCCCATGCGGCTGGTCCGTCCTCCCACTTGTTCTGCGTCAGGCGGAAGACCTCCCCATCCTCCAGGCGCATCGCATACGCCTCGCCGTACGGCTGGGGCTGGAAGATGACCCTGAGCAGCGGCACCTCATCGTTGAAGCCCCCGCGCTGGGAGGCGAACAGCAGCCACTTGTCGTCGGGTGAAAACTTCGGGTGCATGTCACGGCCCGGGCTGTTCGTTATGCGCTGCACCTCGCCGAGGCTCCCATCTTCCCCGAGGTCGAGGATGTAGATCTCGTAGTCGCCATCCCGCGTCGAGACGAAGGCGACGCGTTCCCCGCTCGAGGAGAACGACGGCATGGTGTTCGTGGCCTCCGTCTCCGTAAGGCGACGCAGACCGGTTCCATCGGCGTTCATGAGGTAGATCTCCTTGTTCCCGTCCCGCGAGCTGCGGAAGACGATGCGCCGGCCATCCGGCGAAAAATCCGGCAGCGCGTCGTTGGCATCCGAGTCGGGCGTGAGGTCTACCGCATCGCTCCCGTCGGCGCGGCTCTTCCAGATATCGACGTCCGAGTCGGGCGAGAACGGCAGCCCGACGCCGAAGGCGAGCCAGGCGCCGTCATCGGACCAGGTGGGACCGAACACCCCGAGGTCCCCTCGATAGCGGTCCTCTCGCACGCTGTCGAAGACAACTCGCTTCTCCGTTCCATCTAGCCGGCTGATCACGAGACGGCTGAAACCTTCACTCGTCGCCACCTCGCTCGCCGCCGGGCTGAGTGTCGGGAGATAGCCGCGCACCGCGTGCAGCTTCAGCGTACGATCGGGCAGTTCCACGTTATGCGGTTGGTTCGCCAGGAACGGTCCGGGCGCATCCGTCTCGAAGCGGGTCGCCAGATCGATCTCACCCGGCCCGAACGCGATCATGCGGCCGGAATTCGGGTCGTACGCCGGTGCCCAGTAGTCGCGCTCCACGTCGCTCTCGACCCGAAGCTCCGAGCCGTCGGCCTCGGTCGACACGATCGTCCACCTGTCGTCGCGTTGCGCAGTGAACGCGATCCGGCCCTCCGACGTGATCGCGGGTGAGAGGGCGCTCTCGCCGCTGCCGCTGACCGCCTGGAGCCCGGAGCCGTCAGAGTTCATTCGATGGATCCGCGTGATGAGCCCGCCCGAGCCGACGGATTCGGAGATCGCATCGCGATCCGCTGCTCCACCCCCGCGCTGCGAGTAGAAGACGAGACTGCCATCGGGCGTCCACGTCGGCGACCCATCCCAACCCGGATCTTCGGTGAGTCTCCGCACGTCCGTCCCGTCCGGCCGCATCACGTAGACGTCGCCGGCTCTGTAGTCGTCCGGCGCTCCAGGCGACCAGAAGAGGTCGTCGGAGGCGTCGCGATTGCTGGAAAAGGCGACCCAATCGCCGTCGGGAGAAAACGCGGGATTGAAGTCGCCCCCTTCATCTCGCGTGATGTTCCGAGCGCGGGTCGCCGCGTCGGGTTCTTCCGGTTCGAACGGCATGACGAAGATGTCGGGATTGCCGCTCTCCGTACTCACGAACGCCAACGACCGCCCATCTGGAGAAAACGCGGCGGCGTCCTCCATCGCGTTGCTGGAGGTAAGCCTCACCGGCGCGCCACGACCGTCCAGATCCAGCGCGAACAGGTCCGCGGTGCCGTGGCGGTCCGATGTGAAGACAACCCACCGCCCATCCGGAGAGAACGCCGGGTTGTAGTCGGGCGAGGGATCGGTCGTCAGCTTGTGCGGCGCGCCGCCGGGTTCGTCGAACAGGTACAGGTCCCAGTTTGCTGGCCGGATCGTGCTGTAGACGACGGTTTCCTCCAGCGTTCCGGTCAGTTCCGGGCCGGGCGAGCAACCCGCCGAGAAGAGGGCGGACGACAGCAGGAATACAGCGGGTACCACGATCCGGTCCGTCAATGGGTCCTCCCTCACTGTCAGAGCTCTAGCTGGCCTAGATGCTACCTGAATCAAAGTCTCTATCAGATTACTGCATATAGCGTTACTCAGTTGTAACGGCCGGATTCGCCCGACCCGCGACCGAGCAAAGCGAGCAGAGCCAACCGGCGACCTCTGTTGCGTGTTGCGGTTGGCTTAGACGATACTCGTTGGAGCTTCGCCCGCAAACCACCCGGGGCAGAGGCCGCGATTGCTTACAGTGCGGCATGCAGCCAGACTGTCCGAACTTGGAATGCCTCTCCATCGTTAAGAGAGAAACCCGGGTTCATTTCCTCCACATACTGACCATGAGCGCGACGCATTCTACAGCCAGCGGCTTTCTGAAAGAACTGAAGCGTCGGAAGGTTCTTCGCGCTGCCACTCTATACGCGATCGTGGGCTTCGCGCTTGTTGAAGCCGCGGACATTATCTTCCCCGAGCTTTCGTTTCCGGACAGCGCCTTCGATATCCTCCTTGTGCTGGTGTTCCTTGGCTTTCCCGTTACGCTCGTCGGCGCGTGGCTGTTCGACATCACATCGGCGGGTGTCAAGCGGACGCAGCCGATGCCGCGCGACTTTACAGACCCTGTCTCTGGCACGGCCGAAGCCCCGGCCGTTGCCGAATCCCCTGTCGCAGCCGACGGCCCCGCCCCCGAGAAGTCCATCGCCGTTCTCCCCTTCATGAACATGAGCGACGACGCTGAAAACGAGTACTTCAGCGACGGCGTCACCGAGGAGATCATCAACGCGCTGGCCAACGTTCCGGGGCTCCGCGTTGCCGCGCGGACCTCGGCGTTCTCGTTCAAGGGAGAGAACCGCGACATCACAGAAATCGGCCGACAGCTGCGGGTCACCACGGTGCTCGAAGGGAGCGTCCGCAAGGCTGAACAGCAGGTACGCATCGCCGCCCAGCTCGTGAATACGGCCGATGGATTCCACATCTGGTCAGAGGTCTACGATCGCGAGTTCTGCGACATCTTTGCGCTGCAGGAGGAGATCGCGCGCACGATCGCCGACAAGCTGAAGCTCCAGTTCCTCGCTCCGTCGGATACTCCCCTGGTCGAGGGGCAAACGCAGAATCTGGAGGCGTACAACCTCTATTTAAAGGGACGTTATTCCTGGAACCAGCGAACCGTCGACGGCCTCCGGGCGAGCCTCGACTACTTCCAGGAGGCGATCGCCCTGGACGACGCCTACGCCCAGGCGTACGCCGGCCTCGCCGATGCGTACAGCCTCCTGGGCTGGTACCGCTACCTATCTGCCGATGAGGTCTTTCCGAGAATCCGCTGGGCGGCCGAGAAGGCCATCGGCGAAGAGTGCTGCGTGCCCGAAGCTCTGACCTCCCACGGCTACGCCAGATTCCTGTACGAGTGGGACTTTCCGGGCGCCGAGGCTGATTTCCGTCAGGCGATGAGCCTGGATCCGAACTCCCCCACCCTACACCACTGGTACGGCGAGTTTTTGATGGCAATGGGGCGGCTGGAGGAAGCGCGTGAGCACCTCCGGCGGGCCCACGAGCTGGATCCGCTGTCCCTAACGATCACCGTCGGGATGGGCTGGTCCGAGTACTTCCTGGGTCGATCGGAGAAGGCGATCGAGCACTACGAGAGCGTGCTCGCCATGAAACCGAATTTCGTGATCGTTCCCTGGTTCCTAGGGCCCGCGTATGTCCAGAGCGGACAGTACTCGAAGGCGGTCACCCTCTACAACGACTCGATGGAACGGCTGGGCGAGCACCCCGGCCTGGTGGCGCTGCTCGCACAGGCGCATGCGCTGGCCGGACACGTCGACCTGGCTCAGGAGATTTACTCGGGGCTCGAGGAGCGCGACCACCGTGCGCCCGTTTTCGCCGACTACCACGCCCTTGTCCTGACGGCGCTCGGCGAGACGGACGCGGCCATAGGGTACCTGGAGAAGGCGTTCGACGAGCGGTCCTGGGTGCTCGTTTTCCTCAAGGTGGACCCGGCGTACGAACCCCTGCATTCGGATCCGCGCTTCCCGGAGCTATTGACGCGGATCGGTCTGCCAGATGGATCAGGAGCGGACCTTTGACGAGGAAGGGTCCGATGAAACGCACCGCCTGGTGTCTCGCTGCTGTCTTCGTCGCTTCGCTCGTGCCCGCGCGCGCGCGGGCGCAGCCGGTTGAGACCGCCGTCATGGAGATAGGCGCCTATCTCGGCCAGCTCGAGAAGCTTGGCTTTGCCGGCTCGGTGGTGATCTCGAAGGCTGGCCGGCCGATTCTCGCCGCAGGCTACGGCCTCGCGGATCGTGAACACGGTATTCCCTGGAGCCCCGGAACGGTCTCGACGATCGGCTCGATCACCAAGCAATTCACCGGCGCGGCCATTCTGGCCCTCGTGGAGTCGGGAGCGCTGTCGGTCGAGGACCCGATTTCCAAGTACTTCGCTGCCGTCCCCGAGGACAAACGGGACATCACTCTCTACCACCTTCTCACCCACTCCTCCGGCATCGTCAATCTCGAAGGCCTGGGAGACTGGGATCCCATCGATCGCGAGGAGTTCATTCGCAGGGCGATGGAGCAGGAGCTCGCCTTCGAGCCGGGCTCGGCCTACGAGTACTCGAACGCGGGTTTCAGCCTGCTGGGCGCGATCATCGAGCAACTGACGCAGAAGAGCTGGGAGGAGTTCGTTCGCGATCGACTATTCCTGCCCGCCGGGATGTACGAGACCGGCTACATTCTGCCGCAGTGGGGCGAGGGCCGGCTGGCCCAGGGGTATCGCGGCGGTGAGCGCTGGGGAACTGTACTCGAGCGACCTCTCGCCGAGGACGGTCCCTATTGGGTGCTGCGCGCCAACGGCGGCGTGTATTCGAACGCCTGGGACATGGTGCGTTGGGGACAGGCGCTGCTGAACGGCGGGCCGCTCTCCGAGAAGTCGATGGAGGCGTACTGGTCGCCTCATTTCGATGAGGGTGGGGGCGACTCCTTCTACGGCTACGGCTGGGTCGTGACGGAGATGGCCGGCCACAAGGTGATCACCCACAACGGCGGCAACGGAATCCTGTTTGCCGACATGGCGATCGTGCCGCATGCCGAACTGGTCGTGGTGATCCAGACCAACGTGGTCGCGGACTTCCGGGTGGCAGAGCGGCTACTCGAGCAGATCGGCTCGCGGCTGCTGGTCGGAGAAGAGCTGCCCTCCGTGCCGGATCGGGCCGCGACCTCGCCAGCCGACCTCGGTCGGCTGGCTGGCGTCTACGACCTCAGCGGAGGTGGTGCGCTTCAGGTTACGGTGGCTGGGCACGAGCTGGCGGTCGAGGCCGAAGGCCGCGAGGGCTTTGCGGCCCTGCTGTCGACGCGCGCCGTGGACGCCGGGCGTGGACGGCGGCTGACGGAGCGCATCGACGGAATCGTCAGCGCCTACCTGGCTGGTGATTGGACGCCGCTCTGGGAGGCCTACGGTCGAGCGACACCCCTGGAGCAACTAGCCTCCCGAGGCCGGAGCCGTTTGAGCACGTTCGCCGAGCGCAACGGCTCCCTGCGCAGCCATGAGGTGCTCGGAACGGCCTTCCGGGACGGCCGTGACGTGACGCTGGTGAGGATCGACTTCGTGCACGGTGAAGTCTACCGGGCCTACGTCTGGGACCCTGACGAGGAGGAAGAGCTGCTCGGCGTTTCCGTCCGCGGCCTCGACCACATCCTGCACGTTCTCCCCGAGGAGGGCGGCACGTTCGCATCGTGGGACGGGCGAACCGGCCAGAGCCGGCCGGTTCGCTTCGAGCCCGTCGCGGGTGGTGGCACGCGTTTGCGAATCGGAGATCTCGAGGCGATCGGGCGGCAGTAGGCCTGAGCTCCCGGGCTCGTTCAGATCGCTGACGGCGCGATCGGCGGCTTGGGAACCGGACGCCGCCAGGTACTATCCGTCGGCCGCCGGTACGAAGATCCCGTGAAAGTCGCTGTCTACCGGGTCACCAAGCTCGACAACCTTGAGCAACTCCCGCGTCTCCACATCTACGATCGCCACTCCCGGGGTCTCGCCGACCGTGGCGTGCGGGATCGTCGGCGCCGGATTGGGTCCGCGGAGCGTGATGAAGGCCCGGGAGACTCCGTGCGCGTCCTGCGCTCTCTCCGAAAGCTCGTGGGTTATCAAGAGCCTGGGCTCCGCACCCGACACGTCGAAAACATGGAGCCGAGAGCTCTCCAAGTTGCCGGTCGTCACGTAAATCTGGCTCCCATCGGCCGACGACGCGAAGCCGCAGCCATACTCAGCCGGCAGAACAAGGCATCTGCCAAACAGCTGCGTATGGTATAATCCCCACCTATTGTGTACGCTTCATATCCAAGTGCATGAAACGAGGCCCGCGATGCCTCTGGAGCGATAGAAAGTCCCCCACGGTCTTACGACCGGGGAGACTGACCCGTTCTGGCGCAACCGTAGTTAAGCCCCTCGCCTCAAAGGAGGTCCCATGCGTCTCCCGCCGTTTCTCGGTTCGAAGTTCGTCGCTTTCCTAATCCTCGCGGTTCCTGCTAGTGCCCAGGAATCCGGGCAAGAGGTCCCTGAGTCGCCTGCACTGGGATTCGACATTCACGTCACGGCGCCCCATGTGGTGAACAACGAGGCCATGGGGCCGTTCCATCACTACTGCAAGGTGATCTCACCAGAGCCGGTGATTCAGTGCATACTGTTCGAAAGCACACAGTTCGATGCACCGATGACCGAGGTCGAGTATATCGTCGCCAAGTCGATCACTCGGGATGAGATCTCGCGGAACATGTGGAACCGTGCCTGGCATGACCACGCGGTCGAGATCGCCAGCGGCCGCGTCCAGGTTCACGACATGTCCGAGGAAGAGGCGCAAAAGGTTGTCGAGATCGTCAAGACGACGGACGGTCTGATCTTCCACCTCTGGCCGTCGGACTCCAAGATCCCCACAGGGGACGTGACGATCGCGCAGGCAGTCAGCCACGAGGCGCTGTCCCCGGAGGAGTGGCAGTCACAGCGCAGCGAGGCCATGGTGAAGAAGCAAGGCAGCTAAGCCTCGGTCGAGCCGGTGCAGCACGCCGCTTTTGGGAGCGCGGGTCGGCCGTGGAACTCCCTTCGGTCGCTCCCCTGGCGGACCACCCCACTCTTAAACATGACCTGGTTGGGCGCCGTGCAAAGCCGCACCCACCCTCGGGGCCTCGCCGGGATGGGGTAGTCAGCAACCCCTTCACGCTCCTGATCTCGTACTCGTAAAAGCAAGTAGGTCGGGTTGACCGGACGCCCTGCCAATCCGGGCAAGGTTACTGTTCAGAACTGGATCGGCCTACTCAGTGATTACGCAGATGTAGGATGAGCCCTAGTATTAGGAGACCGACTCCTACTGATGCAGCGCGTCCCCGGGCCACGAGATCCAGCTGCGGGATTGTGATGCGCCACATTTTATAGCCGCCCCCATTAATGCCGATTAGCAAGAATACAAAACCGATAAGAGCTAGCAGTAGCTCACTGTGCACCACTCGAGACTCCTGAACGGTACTCTCCGCGGGTTCCACCTCCGCAACTGTGTCAGGTTCCTGATGGGTGAACTCTGTCGCAACCGCTCCAGCGATTGAAAGTAGCAGCGTCACGGCCGAGTTGTCCGATTTCCACACATAGACGGACTCACTCCCGGCCAGCACTAGGCTCTGTTCCCGCGTGATTGGCTGGAGCCGACCTGAGTTCTGCGCGATTACCGGTTGCCAGGCGGCGAGGACCGCAAATGCAGCAAGCATCGCAGCGCCACCGGGTCGAAGACTTACGATAGGCTCAACGCGCATCACACCCCTCCTGGCACATTGGTCACAGAGCTACACGATGTAGATGCTGCCGGGGGATTACTTCTCAAGAGTTATCTGCGCGCCTCTTCGGTGCCCTTCAGCCTTCGGGGGCCGGCCGGCCGTGGGCCTTGCGATGGTCTCGCAGCGCCGCCTTCTGGTGCGTGCGAATGCGGACGCTGGAACGGGGGTAGGCGCTGCACATGAGCACGTAGCCCGCTGCCTCGTCCTCAGGGTAGACGCGGAATGCTTCGGACTGGTCCACCTGCCCTTCCTCGATTCGCCCCGCACAGGTAATGCACCACCCCTGGAGACACGTGGACGGTAGATCGAGACCCGCCCTGGACGCGGCGAACAGAAGATCTTCATCCGCGGCAGCCTGAAAGCAGGTCTCGCCTTCGGGCGTGATGCAGGTTACCGCGAACGTCTCGTTTACCTTGGCCTTCCCTACGGGTTGTAGAAGCCGGTGTTGCTGCTGTACGGCGCTTCACCGGGGGTGCCGCGGCGGAAGTGCCCGGACGGGCGCGCCACGCCGTCGCGCTCCATGGACAGCAACTCGATGAACCACGCCTCATGCTCGATCTCTTCGTTTAGGATGCGTTGGGCCATGTCGTACGTCCGCGGATCCTTGCCGAAGGTTAGATCGCAGATCTCGTTCCACGTACGGACGGCGCACCGCTCGGCCTCGAGCAGGACGGTGAGGATGTTCTCGGCCGTCGGGTCCTCAGGCAGATAGGCGTCGGGGCAGCCGGACCGGTCGGCGAAGTGCCGAAGGTCCTTCGGGATCGAGCCGCCGAGCTCATAGATGCGAGGGGTGATGAGCTCGAAGTGGGACCGGTCCTCGAGCCGGGCGTCCTCACAGATTTCCTTGTAATCCTCGTTCCCAGCGAGATACATGCGGAGGATGGTGTAGTAGTAGTACGTGGTGAACTCGGCGCCCGCAGCGTCGATCAGCTTTTCCACTAGTGAGTCGACATCGAGCCCGCGTGCCTTCATCTGCTCTACGCCCACCCGCTTAGTGACATCGCCAGGCTTGACCTTCCCAGTCGCGTGCGGCTTCGTGCCTCCGCCGCTCGGTTCGTCAGGTACCGTCATGTCTCCTGCTCCTTCCTCTGATTCGATACTGCGTCGTCTGACTCGAAGGTCGCGCAACCGAAACCAACGAGGGGAGTTGCCAAACATACACCCTCACATGCCGACCACCCAGAGGGCCGCAGTCAGCTAATAAGCAATACGCATGCGTTCGTAGGTAGACGTAATGGGCCGGAGCTGATCAGTGCTAAGATGGCAGCCGCGGGGCCCGCTTCGCCCATGTCGGGACCTCGCCGGTGAGCGCGCGGAGGAAGGCGAGCAGGTCCTGTTTCTCCCCTTCGGTCAGGCCGAGCGGCTTCATCTTCGCGTCGAGCCACGGGTTCGACTCGCCGCCACGGTCGTAGAGGTCGATCACCTCCTCCAACGTCGCCACGCTGCCGTCGTGCATGTACGGCGCCGTCTCGGCGACTTGGCGCAACGTCGGGGTCTTGAAGGCGCCCCGATCCTCGTCTTGTCCGGTTACGTTATACCGGCCCAGATCGGGTTCCGATGCGCTCATACCAACGCCGATGTTGTGGAACAGCCCGAACGGCGCATCTGTGAAGCTGGTTCCGGCGTGACACGCGGTGCAACGAGCCTTGTCGCGTGCGAGCTCCCCGCCACGCCGGACGGACTCCGAGACCGCGGCCGAGTCACGCTCCTGCTCCCAGCGGTCCCAGGGCGAGTTGCCGGACAGCACGACGCGCTCGAACGTGGCAATCGCTTTGCCGGCGAGATCGGCCGTGATCCGTTCGGCACCGAAGACCTCCTGAAACTGCTTCCGGTAGCCGGGAATCTCGTTGAGGGTTGCCTCGACCCCTTCCAGCGTTTGCGCCATCTCGATCGGGTTCTGCATCGGCCCTAGCGCCTGATCTTCGAGCGAGGATGACCGCCCGTCCCAGAACTGCGAGCTCCAGAACGCGGCGTTGATCACCGTGGGCGCGTTCCGGCCCCCCACCGCGCCACCCACGCCCACGGAGCCCTTACGCGGGTCGGCGAACCCGGCATCGGACACGTGACAGGAGGCGCAGCTGGTGGTGTGGTCGACCGAGAGGCGCTGGTCGTAGAAGAGCTGCCAGCCCAGCGCGACTTTCTCGGGGGTCATAGGGTTGTCCTCGGGGACCTGGAAAAGCTCCGCATCCAGGCCGAGCGGCAGATCGGGAATCTCGGGTATCTCCGGCGTGAACGCCTCTTCCTCAGGCTCCCCAGGCGCGCACGCAAACACGGTCAGAGCAATAAGAACGGTCATCACGGGGACGGCGGCGGCGAGCGAAGAGCGCATGTTTCTGCCCTCAAGCTGGGGGGCACCGAGGGGGCCGAACTGAGGCCGGTTGCTTGCTGACCGCAATAATCGATTTCTTCACAAAGTTACGCAAGGCGTCCGCTCCCGCTCGTCAGCTCCCATACAGTCTCCTGTCGCCTTTCCTTGGCCGTAGAGTTAGGTACATACTTCGAACGGCCGGAGTGCGGTCGCCGGGCGGGTCAGAATGGGGGAATGTCATGACGAAGAAACTGGGCGCGGAGTTCCTGGGCACGGGGTGGCTGGTCTTCGGTGGTTGCGGGAGCGCCGTTCTGGCCGCCGCCTTTCCGGAGCTGGGGATCGGGTTCTTGGGTGTGGCGCTTGCCTTCGGCCTCACGGTGGTGACCATGGTCTATGCTGTTGGCCACATCTCCGGAGGTCACTTCAACCCTGCCGTGTCGCTCGGGCTCTGGTCCGGCGGGCGGTTCGAGAGCGGTGAGATCCTGCCGTACATCGTCGCCCAGGTCCTCGGCGCCTTAGCGGGGGCGGGCGTGCTTTACGTGATCGCCACGGGGCAGCCGGGCTTCGACGTTGTGCAGAGCGGTTTCGCAGCCAACGGCTACGGCGAGCACTCGCCGGGCGGCTACTCGGTCGCAGCCGCGTTCGTCGCGGAGGTCGTGCTGACGTTCGGCTTCTTGCTTGTGATCCTCGGCGCCACCGACCGCCGAGCGCCGGCCGGCTTCGCCCCGCTCGCGATCGGACTGTGTCTGACCCTGATCCACCTGGTGTCAATTCCGGTCACCAACACATCGGTGAACCCGGCTCGCAGCACTGGACCAGCGCTCTTCGTGGGTGGTTGGGCGCTCGGTCAGCTGTGGCTCTTCTGGGTGGCTCCATTGCTGGGGGCGCTGGCGGCGGGCCCGGTCTACCGCTGGCTCGCCGGAGATACCGACTCACAGGCCGGTTAGACCGCCGCCGGCGGCGTGCGGAGCGGGGTAGGCTGACCGCAAGTATCTCGACTGCCTATCAAACTTGTACGGCCGCGCGCAGGGCGAAGGGTGCGTCCCGCCTGGGCCGCCGCGCCATCGATGGCGCGCCAGCATCGGCGTTGGCTCTTTTCGTCAACATCGGGATCCTCCCGTATTCTGCCTTCTCAGCATCGTATCTAGGGCTCGGTCGCCGGGCTCGGCTCGCCTCCGGGTGACTTCAGGCGACCGAGAAGTCGATGGCCTGGCTGAGCCAGACCGCGGTCCTCTTGTCCCGGTTCATCGCCGGGTTCCACTGCATCTTCGCCGCCACCTCTTGAGCCGCTCGGTCCAGCTGATCGTTGCCGCTCGACTCGGCCACCACCGACCGCTGCACCTGGCCTTGCTCGTCGATGTACAGCCACAGCACGACGGCTCCGCCGATCCCGGCCCTCTTGAGGATTGAGGGGTACGCTCGCGTCAGGTAGCTCAGCACTTCCTCTTTGTTTCTGAGGGCTGGTGCCACCGTGTAGGGGATGAAGGACGGGCGATCCGACGGATCGACGTTCGTCGGCGGCGCCAGGTTCTCCACCGGATTGCTCGCGAAGGTGGTGGGGGCGATGGTCACGTCCTCATCCAACTCCACGGCCGCTACCTTCGGCGTGGCCGGGCGGACGACATGCTCCGGCGGCGGCGGGATCACGACCTCGGGCGGAAGCTCGATCATCTCCAGCGCCGTCACGGCCGCCGTCAAGTTCTCGGCCTCCATCTTCGGGAACACCTCGAAGACCGCCATGTGCGCGATCACCGCCGCGATGAGCCCGATCGACAACCGCTGCTGGCTCGCGCGTTTGAAGGCCTCGTTGGCCGAGGCTCGCAGAGGTTTCTTGCCTTCGTCTTGATCGCCCGGTCCATGGGCGAACGTGAGCGGGATCCCCGGATGGACCCGGTCGCTCTCTTTCTCCGTCTTGCTCTCCGTTTCGCTTCCACGAACGGCGAAAGCACCTTTTCGCCCTGAAAGCCCACGGCCGCTTCGTCGCATCATCATCACATTGTCCTCGTTCTTCGTCTGGCTGCCCGCTTCCGGATCGTGCGCTCAGCCGCAGACCCGCGCTCCGGACGTCGTACAAGCTCGCCACGGGCGATCACACTCCAATCTTCCGACAGTCACGCGCACCTCACGGCTTGGGTGATTGCCCGGTGACTCTGTTCATCACCTCGGCCGTTCAGTCGGTAGCATTCGTCGCGGACCGGTCTTGTGCCTTGAGCCACTCCGCGTATGCTTGAGCGGCCGTGTCACGCCACTCGCCGCAGAGGTCAATCTTGAAACGCTTCATTCTAATCTCGTTTCTCGGTCTCACCCTTGGGCTCATTGCACCTGTTTCCGCACAGCAGCACGAACCCGCCGCGGGCGACGCCGATGAGCTAGGAGAGGCGGCGTTTGCCACGTCTTGCGCGCCTGAGGTGCAAGGCAGCTTCAACCGTGCCGTGGCGATGCTCCATTCCTTCTGGTATCAGGTGTCAGAGAGAGCGTTTGCGGAGATCGCGGAGACGGATCCGAGCTGCGCGATGGCGTACTGGGGCATCGCCATGAGCCGGTTTCGTCAGCTGTGGGAGACACGCAGCGAAGAGGATGTAACGGTGGGTCAGACGGCGTTGGAGAGGGCCCGAAGAGTCGGTGCAGGCACGGCCCGCGAGCGAGACTACATTCGCGCTCTCGATCAGTTCTACGGTGCAGCGAGCGAGGCGGAATTCCTCGACCGGAAGGTAGCTTACGAGCAGGCTATGGAAGGTCTTTACCGGCGATACCCCGACGACCGGGAGGCCGCCGTCTTCTATGCGCTCGCCCTGCTGGGCACCGCACGTTTCTCTCCGCCGGACAAGACATACGACCGCCAAAAGAGGGCGGGAGCCATACTGGAAGAGATCTTCGCCGCGCAGCCAAATCATCCCGGCTTGGCTCACTACATCATTCACAGCTACGACTATCCACAGCTGGCGGGGGAGGCGTTGGATGCCGCACGGCGGTACGCGAACATCGCTCCGGATGCGCCCCACGCGCTTCATATGCCATCCCACATCTTCACCCGCCTCGGTCTCTGGCAGGAGTCGATCGGCTCCAACCGCGAGGCGGCCGCCGCGGCACGTAGAGATCAGTGGACGGGCCAGGAGTTGCACGCCACGGATTATCTGGCGTACGCCTACCTACAAGGCGCCCAGGATGGCGAGGCGGAGAGAATCGTCGACGAGGTACCGAAGCAGAGGGAAAGGCTGAAGGAAGACGATACCAACTATTTTTCCGGCCTCTATGCGACCGCGGCGATTCCGGCACGCTTCGCGCTGGAACGCCGGCAGTGGAAAGAAGCGGCTGCCCTGAACGTTCCCGTTGGCGTCTTCCCGGACGGCAATGCTTGCGCGGCGGACGCTACGCTGGTTTTTGCCCGCGGACTCGGCGCGGCTCGAACAGGAGAGCTTCCGGACGCACGCCATTCGATCCGAGCGTTGGAGCTTTGCAGAGAGACTCTGCTTCAGAATAGCGAAGATCTTTGGGCGAACCGAGTAGAAGTTCAGCGGCGCTCCGTGGCGGCCTGGGTGGCATTGGCAGAGGGGAAGAAGGACGATGCTCTTGCACTGATGCGTTTCGCGGCCGACCTGGAAGACGGCAGCGACAAGCCTCCCACTACGCCCGGCTCCATAGTCCCCGCGCGAGAGTTGTTGGGTGAGATGTTGCTCGACGTACAGCTCCCGCCGGAAGCGCTCTCCGCATTCGAGGCTGCGCTCGAAGACACGCCGAACCGCTTTCGGTCCCTCTATGGCGCAGCGCGCGCGGCCAAGCTGCTGGGCGATGTTGAAAGGGCGAGGAAGTACTTCTCGCTCTTGGTGGATGTCTCCCGACAAGGAGATGGCGAACGCGCCGAGCTTCGCGAGGCCAAAGAGTTTCTTGGATCATGACCGTCGGGTGCGTCCTGCTGCTCACTTGGCGGGGTGATTTTCGCGGGTGACAGGGGCCACAGCCAAAGTCATATTGGCCAAGGCCTGTCGACGCAGTCGCACGGCTCCAGCGATTCCCCTTGCACGGAGACGCCCAACGGATGGCCAGTCGCGAGGAATTCGATGTCTGCGTAATCGGCACGGGCGCCGGCGGCGGCGTGCTGATCGACCAGCTGACGGCCGCCGGGTTCCGCGTCGTCGCCCTCCAGCGGGGCCCTCACCTGCGCACCAAGGACTTCGTCGATGACGACGAGCTGAAGATCGTCTGGCGCGACGAGCTCTTCTCGCCGGACCAGCTCGAGACCTGGCGTCTGGACGAGAACAGCCCGACCGAGAGCGGCCGATTCAATTCAGTTGCCCACTGTGTCGGGGGCACGATGGTTCACTGGTCGGCCTGGTCGTGGCGCTTCCGTCCCGACGAGTTCCGGGTCCTCTCGGAGGAGGGACCGGTCGAGGGGGCGAGCCTCGCGGACTGGCCGATCGACTACGAAGAGCTGGAGCCCTACTACGAGCGCGCGGAGTGGGATTTCGGCGTCTCGGGCGACGCTGGCGCCAACCCGTTCGGGGCACCCAGACGACGCGGCTACCCGAATCCTCCTCACCCGGACCGGAGCGCCAGCCTCCGGCTCAAGGAGGGCGCCAGGAAGCTGGGCTATCATCCCTTCCCCACCCCGACGGCGATCAACTCCCGACCCTACGGCGGCCGGCCCGCGTGCATCTACGGCGGCGCGTGCGGCGGCTACGGCTGCCCGATCGGCGCCAAGGGGACGACGTTCGCCGTGTCGCTCCCAAACGCCCAGCGCACCGGGCTCCTCGACCTGCGCCCGAACTCGCTCGCCTTCGAGATCGCGGTCGGAAGGGACGGGCGGGCCCGGAGCGTCCGCTACATCGATCAGAGCGCCAGAGAGGAACAAGAGGTCCACGCTCGGCATGTCTTCGTCTGTGGGAACGCGGTCGGCACGCCCCACCTACTGCTGATGTCGAGGTCCGGCTCCTTCCCCGACGGGCTCGCCAACTCCAGCGGGCTCGTGGGCCGCAACCTCATGCTCCATCTCTTCACCGCGGCGAGCTTCACGTTCGACGGCCCGGGGCACGCGTTCACCGGTATTGAGACCCACGCCGCGATCGACGACCTGCATGCCAGCGAGCCGGGCCGAGGGTTCATCCGAGGCGGCGTGATCGCCGAGCAGAGCTACACGGTCAAGCAGCCGCTGCTGCACGCACTCCTGGTCGGCAACGAGTACCCGGGGGCCGACCGGGCCTGGGGAGCTCGCTTCAAGGACTACCTGCGCATGTTTCCACGTACGGCGAGCGTCCTATTGGTGGGCGAGGATCTGCCGATGGAATCCAACCGCGTGGACCTCGATCCTGAGGTGAGGGACGACTACGGCTTGCCCGTCCCGCGGATCACGCACCGTCAGCACCCGAACGACCTGGCGATGAGCCGCTGGTACGCGGAGCGTCTGCTCGAAATCGGGGATGCCTCCGGCGCGATCGAGAGGTGGGTAACCCTGTCTTTCACGGAGGAGGATCAGGCGATGAAGGGAGGCTCGCACCTGCACGGGACCTGCCGCATGGGCGACGAGCCCGGTCGGTCGGTTGTCGACCGCTGGTGCCGAAGCCATGACGTCCCGAACCTCTGGGTCGTCGATGGCAGCGTCTTTCCCACCTCGGGCGGCTACAACCCGACCCTCACCATTCTGGCCAACGCGTACCGCGTGGCGGACTACTTCGCGACCGAAGCGAAGAAGGGTGCGCTGTGATGGATCGACGCGAGTTCGTCGGCAGGAGCGCTCTGTTCGGAACGACGTTCTGGCTGCTCTGGAACGTCCCGCGGCCCAACACGCTGCGAGCAGCCGCACAATCGACGGAAGCCCTGATCTTCTCAGAAGAGGAGTGGCGGACCGTCGAAGCGATCACGGCTCGGATCATTCCTACGGATCACGACCCCGGTGCAATCGAAGCGAACTGCGTGAACTTCATCGACAAAGCGCTGGCCAACGAGGACGCCGAATTGCTGCCGACGTATAGGAAAGGGCTAGCGGCCATCGACCGCGCCGCCGTGGAGCGGTTCGGCACTACGTTCGCCGAACTTGAGGCGGGCGCGCAGGACGAGCTTCTGGTTGCCCTCGAGTCAGGCGACGTCTCGGGATGGAGCTCGGCGTCGATCACGTCCGAGGAGTTCTTCGAGACGGTGCGGAGCCACACGATCATCGGCTTTCTGGCCGATCCCAAATACGGGGGCAACCGGGACTACGCGGGCTGGAAGGTGGCTGGCTACCCGGGGCCACGGCACGACCTGGGTGGCTACACGCCAGCACAGATGATCGGAGAAGAGAGGATAAGAGCAATCTGGGGCGAGGAGATCTAGCCCCGCCCCCCAGCGGAGGGGATCATCGATCAACCCCCTCACTCGTGGTTCTTGAGATACTCCATGAGCGCGACAGCGTTATTGCACTCAGTATCAGAAGCCCCGAACAGCAGGGTCACACACTTCTCCCGGGCCATGGAACGGATGGGAGCAAGCAACTCCTCTTTACTTCTGAGTTCTGCGAAGTACCTCCGCTTGAACTCATTCCATTTCGCCCGATCGTGGGCGAACCATTTACGTAACTCATCAGAGGGGGCGCACTCTCGAACCCACTCATCGATCGCGGCAGCCTCCTTCGCCAGGCCACGAGGCCACAGTCGGTCGACGAGAATACGTAGGCCGTCCTGCTGATGAGGCGAGGCGTACACGCGCTTAACCTGCAGCGGCATCACGCCCGCTGCAGGTTCCGCGCAGGGAGGAGGCCTTCGCGCTCACTCGGTTAGCAATCGCTCCTTCAGCGACTCGAGCCGTTCGTGCCAGAGTGCACGAGTCCGATCGGCTGTTTCCTTGTCCGGGAGCCCGAGCAGCTGAAGCGCCACCGAGCTCTTCCGCTCTCCCTTCGCCGTGAAGTACGCGTTGAGCGGCGTCTCGTCGGCAAGACGCATTCGCATGGACTTCGGTTCGGTCGCGGTGCGTCTTCCCTGCTGGCCGGCGGCGCCGACTATCATCGCAAGCCTGACCTGCGCAATCCCTTATCGATGACCGATCTGACCGACGCCCGCGCTTGCATCGGCTTTCATCATCTCCCCCGGCAGTCGCATGGAGATTTCCACGGCGCCCATGACCGCGACCCCGGTGATGCGCAGCAGCGGCGAATCCGCATCTCGCTCGCCGGGGCTGCGGTCCATTCCCTCGAAGTGGCCTAAAATGCCGACGCCCTCGCACTCCAGCTGGAGATGTGGTGGCACGATGATGGCGATCCCACCCATCACGCTGGTCACTTTGACTTCGGTGACGCCAGGACCGAACTCGGCTTCGCGAAAGTCTAGATCTATTGCGCCCATCACGGTGACCACGCGCAGTTTCTTGGGCACGCGCCACGTGCCTTTGCGTCGGATGCTACTGAGGATCGTCAGCAGGCGCTTGGCCTCGTGCCCGCGGGTCGCGATGGCAGCCTGCGGAGCTTCCGCCTGCGGGACCAGCGATTCGCTCGGTTCTTCGTCCGCAGGAGGTTGCAAATCCGTGAGCAGCTCATCGAGCTCAGCAACCGATGTGGCGCGGTGGGCGAGATCCACGCGCTGTTCGAATTCGTCGATGTCCAGGGCGTCGTTGGCAAAGTGGGTCGACAGTGCGTCGATCACCACTTCGCGCCCAGTGCTTAGCGCCACACGCGCCGGTTTGTTCTGACCGACCATGACCTAGCTCTCATCCTTTTCTCGTTGCTTGTCGGCCCTGGAGCCTCAGGGCAGACGCCCCTCCACCTGCGCCACTTAACGACAAGCAGCTAGCCGATGACGGGCGCGCGTAAGCGCCGCGAATCACACCGAGATGTTCGCATTCAGGCGGAAGAAGTTCGTCGGGTCGTATTGCCTCTTCAGCTCGACCAGCCGTTCGCGGGTCCGAGCCGTGTACGCGGAAGCGAGCAAGTCGCCCTCGTCGCTAGAGTAGTTGACGTAGGTGGCATCGGCCCGAAACGGCTCCATTTCGTCCCAAAAGCTCCGTGTCCACTGGACGTTGGTCTCCGAGTCTGCGGGATCCGCCCAGGCCGACGTGATGAGGAGATTGTGGGCCCAACTCCGGTGGCCGAACGCCGTCTCGTCCTC
>Ga0255057_10000635_pt1 | contig 19849 bp, 30 predicted proteins | sample Cases_109_6_MG_FD_189022 | JGI IMG/M metagenome (GOLD analysis project Ga0255057, IMG submission 189022) | Seawater microbial communities from Amundsen Gulf, Northwest Territories, Canada - Cases_109_6 | ecosystem: Environmental > Aquatic > Marine > Gulf | place: Canada: Northwest Territories... | reverse complement strand
GAGCAAGTGTTCGATCTCGTAATCGCTGACCTGCTTACTCGCCTCTCTCAGTAGTACCTAATAGCAGACCGATGCCTCCTGGAAGTTGGGGGGACTAGTCTCGAACCGCCCGGAACGCTGTCCCTATGTTGTTCTTCGCTCCAGCGGTTCCTTCGGGCCGCCCCTCAGCGCATCTGGCCCCTCCACGCTCCTGATCTCGTCCTCGTAGGCCCGTACAGTTGCGTATGGCGGGGGTAGCCTCGTCAGAATGGACACACTTACGGGATCGAGCCGTTAAGCCCGATCCCGTAAGTGTATGCCGGAGGAGGGACTCGAACCCTCAAGGGATTGCTCCCACCGGATTTTGAGTCCGAAACAGAGCTTCCGTAGTTTCCGCGCTCTCCGCGAGAAGCTAGTAACCACGCGGGTTTTCTGGTAGTCCCCCTCCCTCACCGCTTCCCGTGTTTTCCCCTGTTGTCCGAGCTTTGTGTCACACACGGTCACACTGACTTGATACTCGGTTGACGCCGCTGGTTATTTCTTCCGGCATGTTCGACCCTTACGACCTCGAGCACCCGGACCCGCGCGGCGCGAGCTCGCCTCCGTGCAGCTCATCGACGAGATCTTCGGCCGTGGCCTGCTCGACCGGCTGGCGAAACAAGATGGTACCGAGGACCAGCTACGCGAGATCAGGGAGAGAAAAAGGGGCGGCCCCGAAGGAACCGCCCCGTTCTGCTCTGGATGGGGTTCTTGGTTTCTTCTTCGGCCTTATTACTCCACGAGGCGCAGCACCTTGACGATCGCCCCTTCGCCTTCGCCGGCCTCCTGTCCACCGCAGGGGATGATCCGCATGTAAAGGTTCCAGTTCCCCTTCTTGGCCTTGTCCGGCGTTATTAAGGTCCCTTCACCGTTGGGGGGAGGAGGCTCCAGTCCTATCTGCTCCAGAAACACGCATACCAGACCGCTGACTTGCGCCCGCAGGTTGGCACCGGATTCCTCAATGGTCGTTGGATCGATCACGGGCATTGTTCGCACCCGATAACCGCTTTCGACGCAGATCGCCTCCGGGTCGAGCTGGTTCACGACACAGGTTCCGTTCCACTCGAGATCCGGCTCGAAGTTCATCACCTCTTCGAAATTGAACTCTCCAGCGGGCCGGCCAGCGCCATCGTGAAGTAAACTTTGCTTGTTACCGCCCGCGGACGACTCGTACACCCAGTCCCCAATCTCTATGGGCGCCTCTTCACCGTTCGGGCATCCGCCTATCCACGGCCACAGCATCTGGTTCCCGCCGGTCCCATCTGGCAATTCCTCCCCGTTCGTCGCAAGCGGCTGAAACCAGCACCGCCAACTCTCGGTCGCCACACAAGGGCTTGCCTCCTCGCCCTCGCCTACCTTGTTGGATGCCGTCTTGATTTCGATGACATCTCCGCTGTTTCCCTCGTAGTAGCCGGTGAAGTCGCCCGGCCAGCCGTAGGCCGCCATCTGCTCGGTGACACCTTGGACGAAGGTACTCGGCTCGAATGGCACATACATGTCGGGACTAGGCGTGCCGGTAAACAGCGCATCACCGTCGCCTTCGAGCCACCGGTCCGGTAGCGCAAGCGGAATCGGGCACGCACCGGTCTTCTTGGCCGTGGAGGCTTCCGCTGCAGCCACCGTACCGACGTTTACCTCGTCCCACCCGAGGACGCGTGCGAAGATGGTTCGGATTGCGTTGCCGCGTTCCGTGATATTCCGGACACGCACCCGGACCTTCTGTTCGGCCATCAGGACATCCACATCCTCGGGGAGCACCGTCGAGGGCGTACCGAGGACTGTATTCTTCGCGGCGTACTCGATCGCCCACTGCCTCGGACGGTCGGCGTCGTCGGGAAGCGTGATGAAGGAGGCCGCACCGGCGAGAGCCGCGGCATCGGCCACACGCTGCGAATCGGTCCGTGCCCCCAGAAGCAGGCCCAAGTCCACGGCGAGGGCCACCATGGCCAGCAGCATGATCATGCCGACCGCCACGAAGGCTGCCGTGGCGCCACGCTCGTCCGATACTAGGGACGCGATGAACCGGCGGTAGAGTCGTCGAGTGAAGGAGTGTCGAATGGGCGAGTGGCGTGAGGTCATGAGTCTTACTTTCCTGTCTACTGCGGAATAGTGCGACAAAGACCCACAAATAAAGGGTTATGAGGCGGGCGGTGCAAGGGTAGCGGAGCCGCAACGGTGTGGCTGCGTTACACCCACAGCGATGGTTTGCGGCTCTACGAGGGCGAGATTAGGAAATACAAAACCCGGTGCGTGTCTAACTTCCCGCCCCCTGCCTGCATCTGGCCCCTCCACACTCTGGGGGGGCCAGGTCAAACCTAAAACGGGACCGTCACTTTGTTGCAGCCACTTCGTTCTAGGCCCCCGCTGGGTGCCTGGACACCCCCCCAAAGGGGGGAGGAATTGGGGTCCCGGGCCCAGGAGTGCCGGCCATGGGGACGCCGCCCGTCGCCTCGCGGTCGACGGAACCCGGGGACCCTGTTCCTATCTGCCTTCCCGCTCGCGATACGCGGCGAACTCAGCCAACGTGACCGCCTCGGCCCTGCCGGGTACCGACAGCCGGACGGCTTCGTCATAGCGCCATCGATCGCGCGTTAACTCGAGCGCGTTGGCCCGGGCCCTGGCACGCCGGCGGGCGTCGTCAGCGGCGCGGAACTCGGCCTCGAGGGCTCGGACCTGAGCCTGCCGGCCCTCGGCCCAGCGGTCGGCCCCGATCAGCCTCGCAGGGTTCTCGGACGCCTTGCGGATGCGTTGCCGATACTCGAGATCAGCCTCCCGCGCCTCAGCGCGCCACGCCTCGTTGGCCTCGGCGAGAGCCGCCTCGGCTTCCTCCGCCTTCTCCTGCGCGTCGCGCACCCGATCATCCAACGGCGTCGGACCCTTTGCCCTCGTAGGCTCGAAGAAGCGCGTCTGCCGCGCGATGCGCTCAACATCGGGCCGAGAGGCGCCGTTCCGCTGCGCCAGCTCTGCGATGCAGGCGATCTCCATGGGGTCGAGTATCCCGCCTCGGTGCTCCAGCACTTCCCCGACGTGGCTCGCTAGATGCTCAACGTCCTCGAACTCTTCAGAGCGGTCTAGCGCCGTAACGGTGATTGTCTCGTTCATGCTCCTATCGGCATCCAAGGTTCTCCAATGTTTCGACGGTTAAGCGCCCACGCCCGCCCGGCATGACGCTGTAAGATGACATCGCCGTTCCGGTGGGCGCCGGGAAACGGGCGGCGGCGGGCACTGCTAACGCGGACTCTGTGCGCCTGCCCATCCGTCTGGCGGTAGGCTGCCCACACCGCACCGCTCCAACGATCAGCAAACGCCTCGGCCGCGGCCTCCGCTCCCTCCTTCCAAGCGGACGGATCGCGCTGGGCGAGGTGTTTCGATTCGTGCAGAATGGTTTTCACGAGCTGCTCGCCGGCCAGGTCGGCCGCGACATTGATGACCGGGATGCCGGGGACCACGTAGCCGTTGGAGGCCGGTCTATCGCTGCGCGCGTAGAACTTGATGGTCGGCTCGAGGATGCGGTTGGGAAGGCCGGTCAAGACGTGGCCGGCGTAAGCTGCGAACGACGCGAGATCCCGTGCCTTCGCAGTCCCGGGCCCCCTGAGCGCCATCTCGGCCCGCTCCAGCTCGCCACGGCCAACCGTCGACGCTTCGTCGACGCCGCACTGATCGCACTTCACGGAGAGTGTCTGCGTCTGAATCCCTGCGCCTTTCAGTACCGGCGAGACTTCGTGAACCTTGAGCTCCCTCAAGACGCGCTTAACGCCGAGCGCCCGCTGCGCTTCGTCTGGCTCGGCTGAGCGCCGCACGGAGAAACCGAAGCTCCACTCGCTAAGCTCACCAAGTCCGCGGATTGTCTCGAACGTGTCTTTGCCGCCCGTCGTGCTCATGAAGAACTTGAGCTCCGCGAGTGCCTCTTTTCCGCGCTCGAAAACCCTCCCGGTGCCGACAGGCAGCTCGCCATGCCATGACTGATGGCCAAAGGCCGAAACCTGTACTGCCTGCTCGCCGAACGCGCCGGGCAGAATTAAGTCTGCGTCTAAATCCTTCGTATTGAGCGTGGCGATACGCGCGATCACCTCGCCCTGATCGGCCTGCTTGATCTGAAATCCGGTTCTGATCTGTTTGCGTTGCATGCCCTAGAACCTACGCCGCACCTCGGCGGGACATTTTGTCCCGCTCGCCTTGCCAGCGTCGGAGCGCCTTGGCGATGGCCCTGGCCTTCCTTGCCCCGTCGTGGCCGGCCCCTAGCGCCCAAAGCGCCTCCCTCAGCCGTCCGAGCGCAGAGAGGCCGCCGTGCACATCTGCGGCGAGCCGCTGCACGGCAACCGCGACCACGACGCGGCGCAGAGGGGGGCAGTCGGACCAGCCGTCCAGGCCGAGCGAGCTCGAGAGCGAACGCAAAGCCGCGCGCTCTCCCGGCTCGAGCACGGCAAAGGCGGCTCCGAGATCGACGCCTGAGTCGGACATTCAGTCCCGTTGCCGCGCCTTGGCGGACCTTATGCCGCGTTCGACGTTCGCTAGGACGCGCTCTAGGTGCGCGATCTCCTGCTTTTCCTCGGCCGTGTTCTCCGAAGGCTTGCCCTTACTCGCCCACCACGCCGGCCGCCGCTTGAGGCTCTCCAGCGCACCGCTCCACCGTTCCTCCGCACGCTGCCAATTGAGCAACTCTGCCCGAGGCGACAGCTCGCCCCCGAGCTTGTGGAGCTCGACGCCCTCTTCTCGCCACGGCCACGGATACCGCTCTTCGTCGAACTCGGCCGGCGGGCCGTCGCCGAGGTATTCGTAGCGCCACCACGCCCACGGCCGCCGGTCCCGGTCGGTGTAGGGTCCGCCCCAGACGCCGCCCTTCGTGCGGTGGAGGATGGCGGTGCGATGTCGGAGCCATTCGCGGCGCCGGTGTTCGTCGCTGTCGAAGGCGTCGAAGTCGGCCCAGATCCGGGGACCGTGCACGAGCTCGGACTTCTGCTCGCGCGTCAGGTCGTCGCAGGTCGGTGATTCGTTGGCTGTCGTGTCGAGCCGGCGGGGGCGCTTCTTCATGGTGCCGCGTCCGGGTCCAAGGCGAGCTGCGCGAGGGCGGCGCGGTAGGCGGCGAAGCTGTCCTTCGCGACCTTCGCGGCGGGGTGCGACCGCTTCAGGCCGGTCGCGGGGTTCACGACCGTCGGGCCGTCCTCCTCGAGCTCCTTGGATGCGGCTTTGAATAAGTCCCAGGACCGCAACGCGCCCTCCAACACGCCCAGCGCCGGCACGTCCAGCACCCAGCCGCCGACGATCGACCGCCACATTCGGCGCGCCTCGGAGCTAAGGCCGGCCGGCGCGCGCGGGAGCTTCACCGGCTCCAACGCGGGGCGCGGCTTGTCTTTCGCGATCAAACCGCCCCCGATTTCGGCTGAAAGTTTCCATTCCCCACTGGTCCCCACTTTTTCTAGTTTCAATTGTTTCGGCCGTCGCGCATCTGCGAGACAGCGGCCCGCTCAACAAAGACAGGGGGGCCGAAAACATTCGCGAATTAGTTTCCATTCCCCACTCAGCCCCACCAAAGCACCCCCCCTCATCGCCAGCCCTTCTCCGGATGGCTCTTGTTGTGGCATGACGGACAGAGGGCCTCGAGGTTCGCCCAGTCGAAGCGAGCACCGCCGCTCTCGAGTGACCGGATATGATGAACGTGGAGTCCCTTCACCGGGCGATGCCCACATCGCTGACACCGCCAGCCCACGGAGCGGAGGTATCCGACCCTCACCTTCCGCCACGTATGGCCGTAGGACGCCGACGAGGCGCGGTGCTCCTGGTGGGCATCGCAGAAGCCGGCGTGAACGACGTTCGGACAGTGGGGAGCCTTGCACGGTCTTAACGGCAGGTACGGCGGACTCATCGGTCCCGCTCGCCAGCTTGGAGCTCCCGGGCGACGCATCCCCCTCGGTGGGCCTTCACAGCCCCTCGGTCCCGGCGGCTAGAACGGCAGTTCCGGCAGCTCACCATCGGAATCCTTCGCCGGCACCACGAACTCGTCTGGGTCGGCCGACCGCAGCGCGAAGACTTCGACCAGCTCCCCGTTGTCCAGCCTGATCGTGTCCACAAGCACGGGCACGAGCACCTTTTCGGGTTTCCTCGTCTTCATCCCTTTTCTTCTCCTTTGCTTTCTGGTGCCACCGGCCGGTGGCTGAGTCTCGCCTCGAGCCGCTCGGCCAACGCGGCTACGGCGGGCGCCGTGCTCAGATCGGAGCCGAGGCGTCGGAGCTCCTCAGCCGCGAACATGGTGGCCGCACTGTCGCCCCGTAGGGCGTCGAGGCCGTGGGCCGCGTCCCAAGCTCGCCCCCACAGGTCGAGAAGCGTTGGCCTCACGTCAGCCCCAACTCAGCCGGGACGGAGCGGCACGTCCCGCATCGCTCCGCATCGGCCGACATACCGCCGCCACAGGTCGGGCAGACGGCGGCGAGTCCCTTCTCGGCGGGAGTGTGTGTTCGTTGCGGGTCGGGCGGGCGTGTCCGAGGGGCTCTCCCCCGAAAAGCCACCTCCCGGAGCCCGGCCCCGCGTTGGCGGCAGGCGGTGCAGAGACTCAGGCGCGGCGCAGCCTTCAGCCCTCCGCACTCGGCGCAGCGGTTGGGCTTGTCAGTCGCCGTCTCTTTTTCGAGTGAAACGCCTCGCGCCGGGCGGTCACGTCCGGCGGATACTTCCGAGCGTAGCGAGGGAGTATCCGAAGTACTTAGCGTACTAAGCGTACTATGGGGTGACGGGGATGGCGTACCTGATGGCGAAGCTTCTGTCGTATCATCACCGAAAGCGTCGCCACTCGTGTCGTCTCTTTTCGGTCCTTGTTTCGCCACCTGTGTCGTATCTTCCTCGGGCAAAGCTTCGCCACCTGTGTCGTCACTGTCGGGCAGGACCGCGAAGTATCGAGCCGTCTTCGGGCCGTCGAGTTGCTGCCGCAGATGGCCCGACTCGATGAGCTCGGCCCGCCATCTTTGGACGGTACGCGGGGAGCAGTCCAGGTGAGACGCGACGAGCTCGTCACCAGGATGCGCGCCTTTGTCCCGTCCATCGTAGGAACGATAGACGAGCCACAACCCCTTGGCGCCAGGACTTAGGCTCGGGTCGCGGGCGACGGTAAATATGTCGGTCAGCGTCTGCCGCTTGCGGCTCATCGGTCGCCACCTCGAAGCGCCTCGGCCAGCACCTTCTCGGCGTCGCTGCGCAGCCTCATCGGTCCCGCTCCTGATACTGCTCGACGGCCGCCACCGGAAACCGAACAGACCTACCGTAGCGGACGCATCCAAGCTCTTCTGCGTTGTCGTAGACCCACCCTTGCGACATGCCGATCCGGGCCGCGGTTTCCCTGACGGAAAGCATCGTCGGCCTGTCCTGGGTGGTCTCCGGAGACATCCCTTCGGCCAGCAAGCGGCGCACGAAGGAAACAGGGAGTGTCGCCTCGTCGGGTAAGGTCTCGAGAACGTCGCGAAGGGTCACTGGTCGGAGCCGTTTGTCTCATCAGAGGTGGTCGAGGCGTTCATCTGCTCCGCCAGTGCCCTGAGGCTCCACCGCGCTGCCCTGATCTTCTTCTCAGCGTCCGCGAGCTCTTCGATCCAGCCCTCGACCCGCTCCGGTTTGGCCCTGATCGCTCGCTCGAACCGAACAACGAGGCCGAGTCCCCTGGCGCACCCCCAGAGCGTCGCGAGACCCTTCTCCACACGGTTGGCCTCGGCCTTGAATACGGAACGGTTGCGGGCCGTGTCTTTCCACTGCTCGAGGGTCTCGGTGCGGTCGTGCGTCGCACGATCGACGGCGAGCGCGAACTCTTCGGCCTCCTCCACAAGCAACTCGCACCATCGGCCGGCGAACCGTGCTGCCTCAGGTGAGAACTTGCTCAGGAGGACCGGCTCAGACCTGACTCGGTGTAGGGCCTGCCGGCTTTCAATGATCACGCCGAGCGTCTCAGCGACCGCGCGATCCTCGTGCTGGAGCTCCCACTGTCTCTTACGCTTGTCCCGCGACTCGGCGACGCGCTGCGCGATGTACTGGTTGGAGATGTCGGTGAGAGCTTGCCGCACGCTCAAATCCGCAACGCGCTGCGTATCTGAGCCGAGCTTGTCGCGGTGCCGGTAGATCCGCATGTAGACCTGCGCGGTACGTTCGGAGCACGAGCAGTTGGCCGCGATCCACATGAGCCACGTACCGTGAGCGACCTTCTTCTTCGCCTCAGTGAGCAGACGGCCCGCCTCGATCGCGTGCTCGATCGCGCTGCGAGCTGCTGCCTCGCACGCCTCGTGCTCGGCGTTGATTCTCTCGGCGAGCGTGTCCAGTTGGGCGGGGAGTCCGGCTGTAGTCGTAGACGCGACCCTCGACCGCCCAAAGGGCTCCTCTGGTTCTCTTGTCCAGTAGGTGGCGCGGATCGTGTCTTGGGAGCAATCCCTTGAGGGGCGGATCGTGTCTTCGGTTAGTGGTCCCTGTTGTTTCACTCTTCCGCGCCGTCGTCCTCGGACTCGACGGTGCGCAGCGTCTCGACCGCCGCAGCGACCGCGTACCGCCGCACGGTCTCTGCGAGGCTCGCTTGCTCCAGCTTCGCCGCCGCCTCGAGCACAGTGCGCTCGCGATCCGTGGCGCGCGTCGTAATGATGACGGGTCGTGATCTCATTCTCTACTCCGTTCTTCGGTATACATCGGCCACCCCTTGCGAAACCCCGCTCCGCCCGCGAAGTTTCCTCATTCACTGAATCCGATTGTGCACTCGCGGTATATTAAGTGTAAGGCCGATCCCGATTCCGGGCAACTTTGGAAAACCGACAGGAGGCCAAGTGTGGATGAAGGCGATCGTCAGCGCTGCGAGAGACTAGCCCAAGCCGTTGAGGAGTGGGGTCCGGTCAAGGACTTGGTGAACGCCCTACGCGAGCGTGACGTGCGCGGCGCGAACCTGACATCGACGTACAATTACATGAATGCACGCACCGCGCCCTCCATCGACTTCTTGGCGGAAGCCGCTGGCGTGGTGGGAGTGCAGCGCGACTGGCTGCTGTTCGGTGAAGGCTTTATGACTGAGGCTGAGGAGGCTACTCAGGCGTTCCGTGAGTCAGTGGATCAGTTCGGGCTTCTCACTGGAGTCTACAGCGTGGCCGTGTCGGGCCTGCTAGTTGATTGCGTGATACGTCTTCTCCTGGCCGCGCCAACCGGACTCTCGGAAGCGAAAGACTCCCAGGAACAACTCGCCGAGGGCGAGCTCCCTGCGGTCTACGGCGAAGTGGAGTCCCTCCTAGTAGGCCTGGCCGCCTATCCCGTACTCCTTTTCCACCGAGGCACCGACCCTAAGACCGACCCAGACCCAGATAGCGAGGGAGCCCACGAGGCGTTCCGAGCGATGCTGCACGCCTTCTCGCTAGCGATACCACCCGAACGTCAGGGCCGACCGATCGATGACATCCTATCCCAGTTTGAAGAAGACAACCGCGAGGGGCTTATCAACGAGGCCGTCCAGGCCGCCAGCATCATCCCCGGTCTACGCAAGGAGGTGGCTGATGAGTAACCAGAAAGGACTCGGCGCCGTCTACACGCGGGGGGATTCGCCGTACTTCTGGTGCACGTACAGCGTTGAGAAGAAGCGGATTCGAGAGTCCACCGGAGAGACCGAACGGGAGAAGGCGCTCAAGTACGTGCGGGATCAGCTTCAGAAGGCCGACAAGGGCATCCTGCGGCGTCCAGGCCACGCCACGTTCGCCGATCTCGCCGCTGGACTCAAGGGCCACTACAGGCGCAACCGCCGGCGATCTCTCGACCGCGTGGAGCTCGCGCTTAAGCACCTCGAGCGGCATCTCGGCAGACTCAGGGCGAAGGAAATCACGACGGCGAAGATTCGCCGCTACACCGACCTCCGCCTTGAGGAGAGGGCCGCCCCCGCAACCATTAACCGGGAGCTGGCCGCGCTGAAGAAGGCGCTTCGGATCGCGCACGCCGACGGCATCATATCAGAGGCCCCAGCGATCGAGATGCTCACCGAAGACAACGTCCGAAAGGGCTTCCTATCCGATTCGGAGCACCGGACGCTCCGGGCCGAGCTCCCGCCGCGGCTACGCCCGCTGCTCGACGCCGGTTTCTATACCGGGTGGCGGAAGGCAGAGCTGCTTTCGCGCCGTTGGCATCACGTGGAGCTCCAGCAGGGCGACGACGGCCACATCGTGAGCGGAACGCTGAGGCTCGAGCCGGGCGAGACGAAGAATCGAGAGGGACGCGAGTTCCCCCTGGCCGGCCCCCTGCTCACCGCGATCACCTCCCAGGAGGAGCAGAAGCGTGAGACGGAACGACACACCGGCCGCATCGTGGACGCGCTCTTCTTCGACTACGGGACCGGGGAGCCGATCAAAGACTTCCGCGGCGCGTGGCAGGAGGCCACCAAGCGGGCCGGCCTCCCCGGACTCATCTTCCACGACCTGCGCCGATCCGCCGCACGGAACATGGTGCGGAGCGGCCTATCAGAGACCGTGGCGATGAAGCTGGGCGGCTGGAAGACGAGATCGGTGTTCGATCGCTACGCCATCGTGGACGAGAAGATGATCCGCTCCGCCGGGGAGCAGTACGCGGCGTTCCTCGGCGATCGGAAGGAGCCCGCCGAGCGTCAGGTAGTCCCGCTCGAGGGGGCCGGCGGCTGATTATGTGTCACGTTATGTGTCACGTTGACGAAGAAGGGGGCCGAGAGGCCCCCTTCGCGTATCTCCCTACTTCCCTGCCCTGTCTAGCGTTACAGCGATGCCGGAGGAGGGACTCGAACCCTCAAGGGATTGCTCCCACCGGATTTTGAGTCCGGCGCGTCTGCCAGTTCCGCCACCCCGGCCAATGGGACTAACCTATAACCTAGCAGCTACCTAGAAGGTCCGCCTGCCGACGCTGCTCAGTCAGGTGGGCGGGTTTCTGGGCGGGTTTCTCCTTGGCGCTCAACGGATCGGAATCCTGCTGCCGCACCCTCGCGTCCGGCAGCGAGCGCAGCGCGCTGCCCGCTACGGATGCGCGGTCAGCTGCAATTCCTTGTTAGGGTGCGCTCCCCGCATCACCAGGACTCGAGGCTCGGATCCACGTCAACGAGAACTCGCGGGCATCGCCTCCGACTTGCGTGGGCGGCGTCGTCAGCGTCAATCGCTCGCCGTCGATCGAGACGGAGCGCTCGATACTCGTCCCGACTCGGTTTGGATCACTCGACACGTCCACATGGTGAGTGACTCGGTCACCGACTGCGGTGTATCGGCCCGCATATGACAACGACGTAGCGAATGCGGCCGCACGCTCTTCCATCGGTGAGGCGCGCCAGTCAGAGCTCAGAAGAGCTCGCTGCGAAAACGAGAGGATGACCTGCATGTAGCCATCCGGTGTGTAGGTCAGGTATCCGGTCGGCGTTTCCCCATATGGTGCGGCGTCGATCGTTCCGTCGGCAGTGCGAGCGGAGACCGATTTCAGCAGCCACGTGCCCACGAGCGGATCAGGCCTCTCCGACTCACATCCTCCAGCAGCCAGTGCCGCGACCAGGGCGATGCACAACGAGCGATGTCGACTCACTCCCAGAACCTCCGAACGAGGCTTGCCAGCGCACCTTAACTCCCGATTAGACTGCAGGAGGCCACTCCCCGAGCGGTGCGTGCTCCTCAGTCTATCCTCCGGCCAGCATATGGACTCGGCTAATCTGAGCACAAGCGGCGAGAGTTCGCTCTGTAGCCAGTTTACACTGCGAAGCCCGCAGCCTAGAACGAGCCCGCCAACCGGCTGGTTCACGAGGACGAGATCAGCAGCGTGGAGGGGTGGCTCGGCTAAAGCTTCAACCGGGACTGGGCGGGTTTCTCTGCGGGTTTCGCTTGTCGCTGCAGGCGCGCTACTCAGCAATCCGCTCCGCACAGAAATAGCCTGCCGGATTAGGCAGCGGATGACCGAGCGAGTCCACGACGATCCCGATACCGGTTTGATAATTGTTCCAAAGGCCCCAAATGCCGCGCTCGTTTACCGCCGCGATCCGGAGAACGTCGCGCGACATTTCATCCATGCAGTCCCGGCATCCCAGATAGATGATCGGTCCGTCCGCCTCGATGGGCCACGGCCCGTATTCTTCCGGCACATACAGCCTCCCGACGTGCGTGACGTTGCGTGGAAAATAGCCTAACCCAGTCCGCTTTGCATTTGCACGCTCCTCCGGCGTTGTCACACGCAGTGAAAACTCGTTTGTAGTCGCTTCGTCGTCCCAGGAGGTCGTGATCTGGGTCAGTAAAAACCGACCCTCTAACAGCTCAGGCCTAGTGCCATCGTACGTAACAGCGTCCTCCGATGGCCCCGCTCGGCAATCCAGGCCCTGAGCGATCACCGCATCAGCTCGAATCGCAGCCGCCACTAACGCCAGAGCGCTCACCAGCAGCAGACGGGCCCCCCAGCGGTGAGCTGAGCCGACTATGCACATCACTTGATCTCCCTCAACTCGGCCCCGTGGGTCACGACCCTCAACATAGTCGCGTCGTCCGGCTGCTGGTACGCCTGCTTGAGCGCCTCAAGCGAACTCCAACCCCCAGCCTGGGCCACGTCCACATCGGGCAAATCCTTTCGCGCCGAGGCCCACAATCTCCTGTAGGCATGCCAGAGAGTGCCTCTCTGCGGCTCCAGGCTAGCGCGCTTTTCGGCCTGGCGCAGCCAAACGGAAACCTCTTCGTAGCGCACGGGACGGTTCGGATCTCCGGGCGACGGGAACAGCCAGCCTGTACCAATCGTGCCCAGGTCCGCTCGCTTCCGGAGCGCTGATTCGAGCGCCTCTCGAACCTGAGCACTGATGGGGCATCGCCATTCCTTTTTCATTTTGTCGCGATCGGCTCCCCATGTGATGCTGCCGTGAGGACACGTCGCCGCCCGCTCGAGATCCAAATCTTCGACTCGAAGTCCGCAGACCGCGCTGATTCGCCGTCCGCTGCCCACGGCGATTTCAAAAAGCTCGGGCAAGTAGCTCTCGACCCACAACCGATTGAGCCCACGCTGCACGCGCATCTTCACTTGGCGGTAAACCTGTCGGATCGCATCGACCCTGTCGTGCGACGCGACCGGGCGATTCGGATTCGGCTCGCGCGGAAGCTTGAGGCCGCGACTCGGATCGAACTCGAGGAGGAAGTTTCCGTCGTCGTCTCTGAACCCGACCGCCCAGCGGCAGAGCGAATGTAAGGACCCCAACGTCCGTTCCACGGACCGCCAGCCTACTTCTCTTCTCTTGTTCGGGTCGTTTACAGCTTCACCGGTCGCGTTAGTCGCTCCCGACTTGCGATTCCTTTCGGCGTTTTCCCACTCGCGGCGACCCAACCGCCGCAGGTCGAAGTTCGGGCCGAGTGTCCGAAGCCAGAACGTACCCTGCCGGTAATCCTCTTTTCGCTGCTCAGGCCGCTTCGTCGGCGTGTGAAAGCGATAGTAATAGTGTAGGGCCCGCCACAGCGTAGGCACGGCACCACTCATCTCATCTAGGCCGCGCCGCATGCGAGCGACCGTCTCATCGGCATATCGCATCGCCGCCTGGCGATCGCGATGCCCGAGCGACTTTCGGATCTCTTCGCGCGTGGTCGGATCGTAGATGGCTCGATAGATGGTCCCGCCAGGTTGTTCCTCATAGACACGGATGCGACAACCGCGAGAGCCTGCTGAGTACGACCATCTCCGGCCTGCTCGTCCAGCACGCTTGCGACCCACTTTCAACTCCTTGCACGGTCAGCGCTTAGCGATTTCAACTAAAGCATATGTGATCTCCAACTACAATCGCAAGAGCGCCTTATGAGTCGTTAGGTGATGTCCGTTCTAGATCGGCTAGAAGAGCTGTGCGCTCCGACGGCATCAGGTCCGGAGAACGTTTGCCGGGCCGTCGAGGCACGTCGCAGCGACGGATACGAGGCCGGCTTTTCTGGCCTGCGTTGGGGAGACTTCCGTCTTGGACAGCGTGGTACAGATGGCTCGCCGAATAGCCGGACAGCTCGCTGGCCTGCTGCACTGTTAAGGGTTCGAGCTGATACTCTCGCCACTCGCTCTCCAGCTCGTCGGCATGGAGTTCGCAGATTAGCGCTCCGCGCGCGTCACCATACTCCCTCAGCACTTCCGCTCTGCGTCGCCAATTCTGAGCGAGCAAAACGGGAGGGCCAGTCATCTCCTACTTCCGCGCCTTTCCGTCGAGCTTGATCCCGAGCGCCTTGCTCGCGAACTCACGCCAATACAGGAGCCTGGTCTCAGACTGGGAGGGACTGGTCCGGAGGCTCAGCTCGCGCCAAGCGAGATCGGGGAGTGGATTGACGGCGAGAACCATTTCGCCGCTGCCAGTTCCGATGCCAGCCGAGTTCGAAGTCCCGGACCCGAAAGTCCGCCTTCCGAGACGGGACGCCGCGTCTTGAACGCGCAGTACCACCTCGTTTGCCGCTGCCGCCGCTGATAGTGTCCCATCAAGGTCCACGATCGCGCTTCTCTGCTGTTCTTCCAGCTCACCCAGTACCTCACCTGCACCTCCTCCAGCAACGCGTCTCCCGCCCGGCTCTCACGTTGGACCGCCTTGTCGAACACCCGGCACACCTGCGCCTTCTGCTCAATCCTCGCTCGCAGCTCGTCAAGCTTCTTCGCAACATCCGCCCCAATCCTCGACCCACGTTCGAGGCTTTGGGCTACGTTAGCCTCTTCCATCTCAAGCCGTTTCCGCGCGTCTCGCAGATCGGCCTCCGCATCAGCCTTCTGACGTCCGAGTGCCGCCAGCCGCTCGTCCGCCGCCACGACGCGTGGGTGATCGGTGAGAGTCTTCAGCGCCATCAAATCGACTGTGCTTTTCATGGCAAGCGTCCCGTCTTCGCCGCGTACACCTTCGCTGCTTCGTCAAAAACGGGCACTCTCAGCGCACGCCACAACAGAGCTTTCCTCTCCGAGGCGCTTAACCACTCGAAGCTATCGAGCAGATCCGGCTCGGATCGCCATCCTGACGAGGGGAACGAACTGCGCGCGGAAGAAGACCTGTAAGTGTCTTCCAGCGTCTTCCTCGGCAGCCAATAGCTCGCCTCTTCCCCGCCACATGAGTCGAGTACCATTTCGGCCCACTCCCTTACTGGGCTCACGTCGATCCCCGCAGCTTTTGCTGCAACAAGCGCGTGCGGGTTCGCTGGGACGGGCACGGCGCTAAACTCGAGCAATTCCTGGCTTGCGAAGTCGAATCCTCCCTCGGCGTTTCTTTCGGTTTCCATCGGAACGAATCCGATCGAAAACGCCCTCATGTAGCCGCCGCAGTAAAGCCGATAAACGGTGTCGGCTAGTTCGAAATCATCCTTAGTGGCGAACTCCATCTCACTCCACACCTGATCCCCCGACACACCGATCTCAAGTGCCTTGGCGACAGGCGGGATGTCGTAGCGATGCGCGAAGAGGACTACCGGATTTTGTATGAAACCTGAGAAGTCGAAGCCATGGGGATTGATCCGGTCGTTCTCGCGATCGAGGTCACCGGTTGAGATCGTGGCTGTGAGGGTCCTCTCCTCCCCTTCTCTAACAACCTGGTCAGCCGTGAACGCTTTAATTCGCATTTCCAACCTCCACATCTCTCGTCAGCAGCTCTGCCAGGAGCACGCGCTCCAGCTCTGCCGCAGCTTCTAGTTCGGGCTCCCAACGGTGCTGGGCGATCGAAGTCTCGAGGACTTCAGTGACGGTTTTGAGCGCCACATCGTCCCAGCCTCCCACCTCACGGCGCAGCTTGTCCGGATCATCGAAAAAGCGTGATAAGCGGGACGACACCGCGCGGTCACTGATGGCCCAGAAAGCGAGGAGCACGTCGGTCGGCATGCGATTGACTATTCCGTGCAGTTTCCCGATGTCGCGTTTCATCCCGGCATCTAGCTTCGGCTCCCCTTTCCTCTGCCCCTGCGGCCTCGCTTTCTCGGACAGCGCCGACGCGGAGTGCCAATGAACTCCCCTGTCTCTGGCTCGGTCTGCGCATCTTTCATCACATACGGCGCGGCTCCTCCGTGTCGGCGGTATCGTTCCCACTTGATGTCGCCGTGACCTGGAGCTGGTCGTCCCCGATTCAACCTCCAGAGATCGTATCCTCTCTTTCTGGCAAACGCGTTGAGGCCTCCGATGAGCATGTGGCCGTGAATCCGTCCGCCGGCTTTTCCTCTCTCGAACGCCGCATAGCAGAAAGCGTCCTCACCGAAGCGTGAGACGAACTCTCGGACGTCTCGCTGAAATCGCTGACGGCTGACGGGATATCGTGTGGTGGCTGTGGCGTAGATTTGCCAGTCCCATCGATCGAATAGCCGTTCAGCGGCTTCGTCGTACGTTTCGAAGTGTTTCAGGACTTTCACGTTCGCCGACGAATTGTTGACACACGAATGTCCAACGCCGCCCACCACTCGGCGTGACATGCATTCATATTCAGAGGGAGAGATTGGGTGATGGGGTCTTCTACGAGCGTCCAATGACGCCGGAGCCTCCCAACTACGAATCCCGTTTCCTGCCTATAATCCCTCAGTCTCGACGCCCGCCCGCCGCCAGATCGATTTTCTCGATGGCAGTTAAGACAGCCGCTTTAGCTCCATCGAGATACTCGAGCGCCACGCCGCGCCCTTCCTCATCGGCGTCGAACCACATGTCGTTGATAATCGCGTAACAGGCCACGAGCCGGGTCCGAGCCCCGCCGCCGTCATCGATGTCTTCAAGTCGTCTCATAGTTCACCTCCGAGCGTTCGGGATCTCGATCCCGAATTCGACTTCACGCGCCGCCATTAGCCGCGCGTCCAACAACAGCACATCACGCGTTCTTTCGAGCAGCGCTTGTCGACCGAACGCCGTCAGGCCGAGTCCCATCCGCCGCGCCGCGTGCTCGATCTGCCGACGCTCTGGAGCTTCTAAACGGATCGTCAACTGCTCAGCCTTCATCGCGGTCCACCACCGCAGCCGGATGCAAAAAAGCCAGACTGTCGCGCTCCACGCGCAGCAATCTGGCCCTCTTTGTGTCCGACTACCGACTGTCCAACGCAAGCAAGCACTATCACAACCACCTTGGCACCGTTTTCTCGCCCCGGCGCTTCGGGCGTGCTCCTCGTTGCTTGCTTGCTTACGAGCGCAACCATATGGCATTCGCCAGCTCGGCGCAAGATCCCCTGAGCCGGCTAAGTCATTTGACAACCTGCGGTTAAAGTAGCTTCTTAAGCTGCCAAGAGCCTAAACTGGGGTACCCAATAGCTGCGTACGTGGGATGCCCATCACTGCAGCTTCTCCGGGTCCCACCGGCCGATATAGCGCGATGCGTCGGCCGGAAACCAACCCTCAGGCGGCACGGTGAGACCCTGGGGCTCGACCTCTTCCACCAGATCCTCGGGGGCCCAAATCCGTAGCTCATGCTGGATTGGGCCGGTGGTAAACCCGAGCGCTAGCGCATCGGCTCGGTCCGGCGATCGTCCGACTCGCTTTTTCGTTTCCTCCTTCGGTTCGAGCGCAATCTTGCCGTTCGCCGTGTAGGTGAATCGGAACGCCGTAAGCTCAGCGAGCAGGTCATCGTCTCTCGGCAGCACGACCTCACGCTTTTCGAGAGCTTCGCGCAGGCGCCAGAAAATCTCACTCCTTGTGTTGGCGAACAGATCTGATCGTTCAGCCGAGGCACCGACGTTTACGGCTTCGACGCGGTGCCCTAACTGCCGGAGCCTGTCGACGACGCCGCTGCCGACCCCGATTTCGTCGATCGCCACGCGGGCAGGGTTCTGCCTGTTGATCTCCGCCGCGATCCAACTTGCCGTCTCCATGGTGTCGAGCGCCCGGCGGGTCTCCACGCGCAGAAGCTCCGGGCCTCTCCAAATGGCCAGGGCCGAGCTGTCGGAACCAAAGCGTGCCACATCAACTCCGAACCGGAGCGGAGGCTCATCGTCTTGCTCCATCTCGCGTTCGACAGCGGCCTCAAGATCGGAGAGTCGGAACAGAGTGCCGTCGTCCTCTTCCGGGAAGTTTCCTTCGACGCGGCTGATAAAGAGTGGTGAACCTCGGCCCCACTCCTCTTCCCTCTCCTCGATCCAGCGCGACGACACGAGGCCAGAATCCGCTGCCGAGGTATGAAATGAGCGCCATAGCCGGGAGCTCTTCCGGAAAGTGTCATAGAATGGTCCCGATGGTCCTCCCGGTACGCTCGTGAGCACGTATAATCGGTCGCGCCCGATGTCGGTTTGCGTCCCGTGCAGCGCCGCCACGACTTGGGCATCGAGTCCCTTCGCCTCGTCAGCCAGCACGGCCAGGCTCGGCGCATGCCCGCCTTCGACCATCGTCGAGTCCGTCGCCTGAACCCCGAGCGCGAACCACTCACGCTCGAATCCGACAACCTCGACGCTGTTGGCTCGCACGATCACCGGGAGTGCCTCAGGTGCGTTGCGAATCCATTTCTTAACCTCCGGCAACAGATACCGACCGACTTGCCGCTCGAAAGCCGGCGCGAGCACGAGCACCCGGGCAAACGGACGAGTCAAGAGCCACCAAAGGAGAATCCATGCGAGCGTCGCGGTCTTCCCGACACCGTGTGCCGCTCTCCACGCGACTCGTGGATCCTCGGCGCACGCTCTCAGGACCTCCTCTTGGTACGGCTCGGGGCGAACACCGAGGACATGCCGGACGAAGCCAACCGGATCGTCTCGGTAAGGACCGAACCGTTCGGCGAGATCCTGCGGGACTTCGAGGCCCGCGACGTCCTCCCGCATTCTCCGGAGCCACGAATCCAAATTGCCTAGCCCTGTCACTGGAGCTCCTCCTCGTATGCAGAGCCCGCCGACTGAAGCGCGAGCTGGCGGCCTCTCGCCGTTGAGTGACCTCCCCGGTATCTCACCAGCGGTGGTCGATGGGTCGCCGGTCGTTGCGCCGCTGATTCGGTCATCCGGACCACGCTCCAATCTTCGGAGCCCGCTTCTTCCCGAGCTGCGCCTTCAGGTCCTCCACCTGACGACGGAGATCCCCGACCACCTCCATCGTTACTTCCTCGCCGCGAGTCCGAATCCAAGCTTCGCACGCCCGAATCGCTGCCTGCGCCTGACCGTCCCGAAGACGGCCCGTGAGGACTGCCCGGCAAATCAGATCGAGTCGCTGCCGGACGTCGGCGTGTGTTTCCAGTTCTTCTATTTCGTCCGGATCGAGCCCGACTGGTTTGCGGGAGGCCAACGCTCCCATCAGCCCCCGCCGCTGCATTTCATCACGACCTCCCCGTGTCGGTGAGTGCGCGTCGCAGTAGCCGTCTTGTCCGACGAACGGCGACTCGCACGGTTTGGCGTCTGCCCGAACACCGGCACATGTTTCTCGCTCTGCCATCTGTGGTGCCTCCTCCCTGCCTGGCTCTGACCGCATCGTTTCCCACCCTGAAACCGGCCCGCCTAATCGCTCCCCGATGTGCGAAGAGCCCGCGACTTGGCGGGCTCTCGTTGGTCGGTGGCCTGCTCCCAGAGCAGGCGCGTCTGCTTTAGTGCAAGCTAAATATAGCGCCAGACCAAGTCATGCGCGGGAGGAGGAGCGTATATGCTTGGGAGATGGAGGGGCCAGATGCGAGCGGGGGCGGCCCCGAAGGAACCGCCCCGCTCAGTACTTCCCGAAGCCTAGACAAAAGCCACGACAGCTCGCTCCGCCACGATCTCCTCCAACCGCCGCTGCCGCCGCAAGGCAGCAACAACCTCCTCGCTGGGCGACTGCCCTCTACCGGGGTTTTCCGTGGACAGGTCTTCGTTTGACAACAAAGCCTCGAACCGCGGGTGCCCGTGGAGCGGCCGCCACCAGGGCTCTAGGCGGAGAGTGTGCTGCGTCATCAGACCCGGTCGGTCGAGGAGGGTCTCGATCTCCTCCACCGCCGCGTCGAGCTCCCCCACCGTGG
>Ga0255057_10000634_pt1 | contig 19855 bp, 19 predicted proteins | sample Cases_109_6_MG_FD_189022 | JGI IMG/M metagenome (GOLD analysis project Ga0255057, IMG submission 189022) | Seawater microbial communities from Amundsen Gulf, Northwest Territories, Canada - Cases_109_6 | ecosystem: Environmental > Aquatic > Marine > Gulf | place: Canada: Northwest Territories... | reverse complement strand
AAGGTGGATAGGATCGGAGGGGTGAGCGATGGTCGAGATGGGTAGCGAGGAGCAACATCTTCTCCACAAGGCTGTCGAGATCTATGAGGAGCACGGGTTGGCCGGCATTCACCGTTGGGGTCAGGAGCAGGGACTCTCGTTACGTTTATGTGCCCTCTGCGAGATCGAGACCCCGTTCGTCGGTGACACCTGCGTGCTCTGCTGGAGTAAGGGGAGTGGTAACGGATGACGGAGCGTCTTTGGCTTACTTGTTCGAGAGGATAAGAGGTCATTTAAGCAGAGCTGATCCGTGATGAAGCTCCTCATCCTCAAGGAAGCTGCCGACCGTCTCGGGTTCTCCGCGCAGACCCTCTATAATGTTGAGGCTTTTCTCGAGTTGTTTCCATAAGGCCGGGAAGGTCATCTGGAGCGTACCTTAGGGATAACTTTTTAGCAACGAAAGGAGGGAAGGGAGATGGCAAGCGACGCAACTGTTCAAAATGCAGTTGAGCTACTCAGCAATCAACTTCATCAAATCAGTAACGTCCTCGAGCGCATTGCTGCGGCGTTGGAAAGACAAGCGCCCCCCAGAATGCTCTAACATAAATCGGACCCGCCGGGTGCGCTCACTCCCGATGAGCCCTGGCCCCGCCATAGACCGGCTGCGGTGGGATTGGTGTGTTCAGGGAAGGAGAGCAGCGATGAACGGACCAACAATGGAAACCCTGGCACGACGGCTTGACCGAGTGGAGCGGGAGATGGAAGGGAAACGGGGGCGGTAGGATGGGGTTGTGGGCTAGGAAATGCCTCCACCGAAGACCAGAAGAATTCTGAAATAACTCCCAGGGATGGGAGGCAGGGCATAACGGAGCGGCGGGGCCTGTTTCCTAGGATATTTTCTAAGTATCCACGAAATAAGGGTTTTATATGTTAACACGAGCATGGCCAGTTAACCTATGTTAATTGTTGCATTGTAGGTTAACATATGTTAATATGCTTACGTTAGATTAACATTGTGATAGAGATCTCAGAACCCATGACCACAGGGAAATACATCACTATTCCTGAACTGGCAAAGCTCCTCGGGGTCAGCCGAATCGCGATCTACAACCGCGTCAAGAAAGGGCAGATTCCTGCCAAAAAGATAGGTCGGAACTACGTTATTACAGACAAGACCGTAGCAGACATCCTTGGCAGAGAGGTAACCGCCAAAGAGAAGGAACTGATCGATGCCGCGGTAGAAAGGACGGTGCGCGAATATGGAGAAGTGCTGAAGCTGTTGGGCAAGGAATAGTGAGAATTATTAAAGTATCGGACGTGCAGTACCTTGCCTTCCGGCTCGCAAGGGAACAGTTCTCTTTCAATGAGCCAATCCCAGATTTCTCCACCCGGTTTCCTAATATACTTGAAAGCTGCGTACTAACTCCGTTTCAGATGTTTTCGGGCAAACCTCTGTACCCATCCCTTGTTGGTAAGGCCAGTGTTCTCTTTTATCTCATGATCAAGAATCATCCTTTTCAGAACGGTAATAAGAGAATCGCCATAACCACTCTGCTCCTATTTCTCCTCTTCAACGGCAAGTGGATACGAGTCGATAACCAGGAACTCTACAATTTCACGGTGTGGGTAGCACAGAGCCCATCAAAGTTAAAGGACCAGGTCGTTGACGGCATACAGAAATTCATTAGGACGTATCTGGTGAATGCGGGTTAGTTGGCCCAACAATTCGCTGCAGCCAAACCTGGCTAAAGGGCGGTCGCTGAGACTCAGAGGGGCGAGTGCTCGTGCGGAAAACCCTCCCGACCAACGAGGAGGCCTTGGCCAGTGATTCCTCAGTTCTTCTGGCGAGTTCCCCGCCGCTGGATCTTGACTTTACCCCCCACTTTCCTTTCCATGCTCCGTTTATAGGCTCGGTGTCTTCGCTCAGACGCTTCCTCTCGGTGTGTTTCCCGATAGAGACGTGTCCGGGTCGTCTGTGAACAGCGTGTCGTGCAATACTCCTGCCTCTTGACCGCGAAGAAAAGCCTCCTGCACTCCCTGCATTGCCGCAATCGCTCATCCTGGGAGTAGAGGAGATCGGCTACCCTGGAGAGGCACGCTGTTCGCCATTCCGCGATGAAGCTTCTGTCAATGCGAACCCTGGAGTCTCCCAAGGAGCTTGGCGGATGGAAGAATGTAGCAATGGTGACTCGCTATGCCCATCTCTCGCCTGAACATAAACGGGCCGCTGTCGAGCGTTTAATTCCGGCACAGACTAGCACCACTACTGGCACCGAGGAAAACGCTGAATTGGCGGCGGTAGATAACCTACTGAAAATAAATAGCTTGGGCTGGGCGATTCATGGATGTGTGTGGCACCAAAAATGCACAAAAAAGAGTCCCAGGGGGTAACAGAGATGGGCAACATCCTGATCGCTGACGACAAGAATGAATCTCGAGCACGGTTGCAGGGCCTCCTCGAGTCCCAGAGGCTGAGGATGATCACCGCATGCAACCTCGGTATGGCCGTGCCGATGGCCTTGTCAGACCCTCCGGACCTCATTTTCCTCAACATGAGCCGCTCCCGAGAGGAGGCGTGGACCGTCTGTCAGGCTCTCAGAAAATCCTGTCCGAAAGCGAGGATCCTGCTCTGGGTCGAGGGGGATCCTACCGACGAGGATATAGCGCTGGGCCGAGAAGCCGGGGCAGACGAGGTGACCTCGGAGATCCGCGATCAGTCAGATCTCTCCAAATTCTTGGAGGTAGGACTCGCCGAGTACTCTGTGACCTGTCCCCAGTGTGAAAACGTCTTTTCCTTGCAGGAGAGGCCTGTCCCGGGCGCCAGAGTGGAGGCCCAGTGTCCCCAGTGCAATTTTCTCATCGGGGTGCTCCATCATGGACCGGAAGCGGTCACGGTGGATCCCCCCATCAACGGACAGGCCAAGATCCTGGTGGTGGAAGACACCAAGTTATTCCGAGCATACCTCACCGATATTTTGACCGCGGCGGGGTTTGACGTAATGACGGCCCAGGACGGCGTAGAGGCCCTTGAGTACCTGATGCAGGACCTTCCCGACCTAGTCATCACTGATGTCCTCATGCCTCGGATGCACGGCTTTGATTTGTGCCGCAGGATCAAGGACCATCCGGAGACTGCCTCAGTACCAGTGATCATGATGACTCAAGTGTACACGCGGGAGCACCATGCACAGGAAGCCCGTGGATTGTACAGGGCAGATGACTACATTACCAAGCCCTTCGAGCGCGAAGACCTTCTCGCCCGCATTCGCCGGTTTCTCCCACACAGCATGTAACTAAAATCTCTCCTTGACAGGGACTACTGACTCGGGGTATCTACCGACCCAGAACGGCAAGAGGGGCTGGGCGTAGGGAAAGTGGTGTATCCCCGAGGGAGAGGGGAGAATCCACTGCTGCCCCGCAACTGTAAGCGGTGATGAAATCCGCACGAGCCACTGTCTCGCACAGCGGGATGGGAAGGCGCGGAGAGTAAAGGGACCCGCAAGCCAGGAAACCTGCCCAGCCTCGCGGACTCTTTGAGGCCTTCCGAGGGGAACGGCCACCGCGTGATCTGGGAGTGGTGTCGACAGGCACCGCGGATCTTGGAGCGACGGGAGCCCCAACCTTGAAGGTTGGGGCTTTTTGTTTTGGGAGGCGATTCAGTGTCCGCTAAGAGCCTGATGGTCCAGGGGACCGCCTCTCACGTGGGTAAGAGTATTCTGGTGGCCGCCCTCTGCCGCATCCTGGCCCAGGACGGCTACCGGGTTGCACCCTTCAAGGCCCAGAACATGGCGTTGAACTCCTTCGTCACCCCTGAAGGGGGTGAGATCGGGCGAGCCCAGGCGGTGCAAGCGCAGGCCGCCCGCGTCGTGCCGTCGGTCCTGATGAATCCCATCCTGCTCAAGCCGACGAATGACACGGATGCCCAGGTGATTGTATTGGGCCGGCCGGCTGGGACCTTCTCTGCGGTCGCCTACGGCGTTGAGCAGATCCCGGCGCTGCGCCGCGTGGTCCGCGAAGCCTACGAGCGTCTCGCGGCGGAGTACGAGGTCGTCCTGATCGAGGGTGCAGGGTCTCCGGCCGAGGTCAACCTCCGCGACCGTGACTTGGTAAACATGACGGTCGCCGACATGGCGGATGCACCAGTCCTTCTGGTTGGGGACATCGATAAGGGGGGCGTCTTCGCAGCGCTTGTCGGAACGCTGGAGCTGCTTGAGCCGGCAGAACGGGACCGGGTGGCCGGCTTCGTCATCAATAAATTTCGCGGGGACCTGACGCTTTTGGCTCCCGGCCTTGACTTTGTTGAGGCCCGAACCGGCAAGCGGGTCTTTGGCGTCGTCCCGTTCTGTCGCGACATCCGGTTGCCTGAAGAAGACGCGCTGCCGGAACGCTTCACGCCTGGGACGGCCCGGGAAGAAAGCCGAGGCCTGCGGATCGGGGTCATCGCGCTTCCCCACCTGTCCAACTTTACCGACTTTGACCCGCTCGCCGCAGAGCCGGATATGGAGCTCAGCTACGTCCGGGACCCAAGAGAGATTGGGGTACTCGACTGTCTCATCCTCCCCGGGAGCAAGAGCACCACTGAAGATCTGACCTTTTTGCGTGACCGGGGGCTGGCCGATGCCATCAAGCGGGCAGCCGCAAACGGAAAGATGGTGGTTGGCATCTGCGGTGGCTATCAGATGCTCGGGACATCGGTCGCCGACCCGGATCATGTGGAATCAGAAAGCGACCAAGTCGAGGGCCTCGGACTCCTTCAGATCATCACCCGCTTTCGCCGGGACAAAGTCACGCACCAGGTCCGGGCCAGGTGTCAGTGGACTGGTGACGAGGTGACGGGGTACGAGATTCATCATGGGCTTTCCTTCCCCGTGGATGGAGCCGAGACCGCGTTCGAGATTTTCGAGCGGTCGGGACAGGCGGTGCGGATCCAGGATGGGGCTCGCGACGGCAGCGGAAGGGTCTGGGGGAGCAATATTCATGGTCTGTTCGAGAACGCGTCGTTCCGGCATCGGTTTCTCCAGGAGCTTTGGGAGACGAGGGGAGGTTCCCACCTGGTCAGCACCCGCCCGGACTGGAACCTAGAGCCCGAGTACGACCGATTAGCCGATTTAGTCCGCGCCCATCTCGACATGCCTGCGATCTATCGCCTGCTCGAGGGGAAGCGATGACGGGGAAAAGAGGGGTTCTGTGTGCCCTCTCGATTCTGCTCTGGGTGTCACCGGTCAAACCGGCGACTTTCGTCGATATGGTGGGACGGGAGGTTGAGCTTCAAGGGCCACCCTGTCGCATCATTTCATTGGCGCCCAGCCTCACCGAGATTCTCTATGCGCTCGGCGCAGGAGATGCGGTGGTGGGGGTGACCGACTACGCCACCTATCCGCCCGAGGTCGAGGCAAAGCCGAGCGTGGGCGGCGGCATCAACCCGAACCTGGAGGTGATCGTCGCGCTCAAACCGGACCTGATTTTCGTATCTGCTGATGCGAACCGCTGGGGGACTCTCTCTCAACTGGAGCGGATCCACATCCCGGTCTTCGGAGTGAAGCCTGTAGGAGTTGGAGGGGTTTTTGAGTCCATTCAGAAGGTTGGCGAGGTGGTGGGGAGACGACAGCAGGCCGAGACGTTGATGGCCGAGATGCGGCGACGCATGGCTACCGTATCGAAGAAAGTCAAGGGACTAGCCAGACCCCAAGTCCTTTTTGTTATCTGGATCGATCCCCTCATTGTGGCCGGACGAGGGACCGTCATTGATGGACTTATCGACGTGGCGGGGGGGGCGAACGTCGTGCGGACACCCGAGTTTTCTCGGTACAGCCTTGAACAGGTCTTGGTTCATGCACCTGATGTGATCGTGTTGGCCTTGGATGGTGGCGTCCCTGAAGATCGGGAAGTCCTTCGTCGCTTGCCGGGGTGGAGAGAGATGCGGGCGGTTCAGGAGGGGGCGGTGGAAGTCATTGACGCCAACCTGATCAATCGTCCTGGGCCCAGGATCGTTGAGGCAGCGGAGGCTTTGGCGGGTCTTCTCCACCCCGGGGTCTTTCGTGGAGGTGGTCCATGACGCCTGGCCGTCTGCTGTGGGTCATGGGCATACTCACCGCGGGGCTCGTGGGGGCCATCGTCCTCGCCCTGTCGGTGGGGACGGTCCGGGTGGGATTTGCCGAGATCGTTGGGATCCTCTTTGGGAAGCTCCTCCCCAGTCCCGTTTCCTGGACAGAAACGCAAGAGACCATCGTGTTAAGCCTGCGACTCCCCCGAACCCTCCTCGCCGGTATTGTGGGATCGGCCTTGGCGTTAGCCGGGGCGGGATTTCAGGCGATCTCCCGGAACCCGCTGGCAGACCCCTATATCCTGGGCGTTTCAAGTGGGGCAGCCTTCGGGGTCGTGATGGGGGTTTTGACAGGCCTTGGCGCTGGGACCGGCATCCTCTTCTTGCCCCTCTTCGGCTTTGTGGGGGCATTGGTGGCGGCGGTCGTGGTTTATGGCATCGCGAGCATCGACGGTCGCCTTCCCGTCCACACTCTGCTTCTCGCTGGAGTGGTGGTCTCACTGTTCTTCTCCTCGGCAATCATGTTGGCCTCGGCCTTGATGCAGGCGGAAGAGCTTCAGGGGGTCGTGTTCTACCTGATGGGGAATCTCCGCGTCGTGAGCTATCCTACGATAGGCATCGTTCTGGGCTGCTTGCTGATCGGCACCGTGCTCATCTATGGCCAGGTCCTCGCGTTGAACCTCTTGTCGGCGGGGGAAGAGGCGGCGGCCCAGTTGGGGGTGGAACCTGAGTGGGTGAAACGGATCATCTTTGTCGCCTGCAGTCTGGTCACGGGCGCGGCGGTCTCGGCCAGTGGGTCTATCGCTTTCGTTGGCCTGATGGTTCCCCACGCTGTTCGTCTCTGCCTCGGCTCGGACAACCGTCTGGTCATCCCTGCCTCCGTGTTGGGCGGGGCAATCTTCCTGATCCTGGCGGATATCGTAGCCCGGACGGTGGCGGCACCCTTGGAGCTCCCTGTGGGGGTGATCACCGCGTTCGTGGGTGCTCCGTTCTTTGCGTACTTGCTCCGGAGCAGGTATCGGAGCGTGTATCCATGAAGGCGGTCGAAGTTGACGATCTGTGCTTTAGCTATCGCAATGGCCGAGTCTTAGTCGGCGTTTCCTTCACTGTCGAGGCGGGCGAAATCTTAGGCGTGATCGGGCCCAACAGCGCGGGCAAGACGACCCTGTTGCGTCTGCTCAGTCGGATCCTCATTGCCGAGGCGGGGACGATTTCGCTCTTTGGCCGAGACCTCAACGCCCTCACTAAACGGGAGGTCGCGCGAACCGTGGCCGTGGTCCCCCAGGAATTTCAGGTGGCTTTTTCCTTTACGGTGGAGCAGGTCGTCGCCATGGGGCGATACCCGCATGCTCGGGGCATCGGCCTCGAGACAGCAGAGGATCACCAGACAACGGAGCGCGCGATGGACGAGACAGGGACTGCTCACTTGGCAGCCAAGTATCTCGACCAGCTCTCGAGCGGCGAGAAGCAACGGGTCGTCATTGCCCGTGCACTGGCCCAGCACCCCCGACTCCTGCTGCTCGATGAGCCAACGGCTCATCTCGACCTCAGCCATCAAGTCGAGATTTTGGGGCTCCTCAAACGACTCAAGTCTGAAGGGGGACTCACCATCATTTTGGTCTCTCACGATCTCAACGCGGCGGCGGCGGTTTCGGACCGGCTCGTTCTGCTCAAGGAGGGGACAGTCCTCACCGCCGGCTTGCCAGAGGAGGTGATGCGACCAGAGATTCTCGAGAGGGCCTACGGCTGTTCCGTCTGGATCGACACTGATCCAGAGACGGGCAAGATCCGCATCCTGCCCCGCCTCTAACGGGGTTCACAGTTCACAGACTGAGTGCCCCGATTTTACTGTGAACCGTGAACGATGAACTGTGAACCGTACTGTCCCCGGATCAAAGGGAAGCTGGTGCAAATCCAGCGCGGTCCCGCCACTGTAAGTGGGGAGCCTCCCTGCATCACGCCACTGTCCCGCGAAGCGGGATGGGAAGGCGCAGGGGGTGATGATCCACGAGTCAGGAAACCTTTTCCGGGGGAAGACGAACATCACTTTCGCGGAAAGGGAGGTGTTCCATGGTTTCCACGATTTTCAGGAGTTGGCTGCTGACGGCAGCACTCATAGGGTTATTGATCGGGGTGGCCTGGGCCCAGGAAAAGGTGATCCCTCTGAGCGAGGTGGTTGTTACCGCTACCCGCACGAAGACTCCTCGCAGCCAACTCACGAAGGCGGTTACCGTCATCACGAAGGAAGAGATCGAAGAGCGACAGCTCATAACGGTAGAGCAGGCACTCCGCGAGGTCCCGTCCTTGAATGTGGTGCGCCAAGGCTCCATTGGGTCCCAGACCTCCGTCTTTCTGCGAGGGGCGAACTCGGACCAAACCCTCGTTCTGATCGACGGAGTGAGAGTCGCGACATCCACCACGGGCGGATTCAATTTTGCTGACCTCATGACCGACAACATCGAGCGGATCGAGGTCGTCCGGGGCCCGCAGAGCACCCTGTACGGCTCTGATGCCATCGGTGGGGTGATCAATATCATAACCAGGAAGGGAGAGGGAAAGCCGAGACATAATGTGACCGTCGAGGGAGGCCGACATGCCACCTTCCGGACGAAGCTGAGCAGTAGAGGAGGCTTCGAGTTCGGAGATTACAGTGTCACGGCCTCCTACCTGGACACCGACGGCTTCCTGGACCACGACGATTACAAAAACACGAATGTGTCGGGAAATTTCGGGATCGAGCTCGGAGTAGATGCCCGCCTCAGTCTCTTCAGCCGGTTCATCGACGCCAATAAGGAGCTACCGCCTGTGTTGGGTCGGGGCTTCGATCCAAATCAGTCGTTCGACAGTACGTTCTACCAGTTAGGCGGCGTGCTAGAGCAGAAGGTCCTTCCGTGGCTCGACTACAGCCTAAGAATGGCAGGGACCCGCACCGACCAGAAGTTCTCCAATCCTCCGGACCCCCGGTCACCCACGTCCTTCACCTTCTCTGAGACCGACGCCCAAGTCCTCGACTTCAACGGGCAAGTCAATGTTCGCCCTTTGCCTGAAGTTACGATCACCGTGGGTGGAGAATGGGGTCGGCAGAGTGCGGATTTCAGCAGCGACGGTGCTTTCTCGGGTTTCCCGTTTAGCAGCGAATTTGATGAGCATACGACGGATGTGGCGTTCTTTGGCCAGGGCGAACTTATTCTCTTCGAGGATCGGCTGATCCTGGTGGGGGGAGGTCGGGTCGACGACCACAGTGATTTCGGGACCGCCGTGACGGGGCAGTTTTCTGGGGCGGTTCCCATTCATGAGACAGGGACAAAGATCAAAGGGAGCTGGGGGACGGGCTTCCACGCCCCGGACCTCGCCGACCTTTTCTTCCCTGGCTTCGAGAACCCAGACCTCCAACCTGAGGAGGTGGAGAGCTTTGAAGTGGGAATTGAACAGGCTCTGTGGGAAGGCCGCTTTTGGCTTGAAGTAATTTACTTTGATAACGACTTCACGAATCTGTTTCAGTTCAACGCGGCCACGAGCCGGGTGGAAAACATCGCTCAAGCCTCGGCCAAGGGAGTAGAGATCTCGGCCACAGTCCTGCCTCTGCCAGGCCTTCGGGTGAGTGGGAGTTACAGCCGCGTCGATACGGAAGATGAGGAGACTGGGCAAGATCTCCTTCGTCGGCCGCAGGATACCGTCTTCGGCCAAGTGACCTACACGTTCCTCGAGCGCGCGACCGCGAGCGTAAGCGTTCTCTATGTCGGGGAGAGGGCGGATCAAGATTTCACAACGTTTCCATCTCGACGGGTGACGCTTGATCCCTATACCAAAGTGGACCTAGCCCTGTCTGTTCTCCTTTTGAAGGACGAAGGCGTTCTCAATAAGCTTCAGGTTAAAGCAAAGATCGATAACCTGTTTGATGAGGATTATGAAGAGGCTTTTGGCTTTCCCGCGCCAGGCCTCGTCTACCTGTTCGGGCTAGAGGCAACCTTTTGAGATTAAGGCGCATGTTCCGGAGTCTGTCGGGTCCGCATGTCCGGTCGGGGGTAGTGTCACTCCTCCTGCATGTGACCGTCATCGGCTGCCTTGTCCTTACATTGCGCTTACCCTCCGAGGGTCCAAAGGCTCTTCAGGTTGTCTTGGTTGACCTACCCGATGGTAGAGCCGGGACCGGGCCCGCCGGAGGTGGTGGAGCGGGGAATGCCAATTTCAAACCGGCAGAGGCCCGGTCTGGGATAGACACGCCTACCCGGGTCCCGTTGGGCGCTTCCCCTGCCTTTACTGAGCCGTTATTGAAATCTCGTCAGGAGAGTTCTCGTCCAAATATTACCGAAAACCGTCCGGTTCAGACGAAGGAGGCCCCACCCTCTCCCTCCCCTTTGGCAAGGGCAGTTCCTACATGGTCGCTTCAGAGGAAACCAAGCTCCTCCAGCAGCGAACAATCGGCAGTCTCTTCTGGCGCGGTGCCTGACGAAGATTTCGAGGAGGTTTCGCGACCTGAAGGGAAGGGAGAAGACAGCACGCGTGCTGAGGCATTGACCTCTCTAGGTGGGGAGGCGCGTGAAGGTTCATCTACCCCTGCTGAATATGACCGGGGGCTTTATAATAGTCTGGTCTTTCAAGGAGGATCGGGTGGGGGAAGAGGTGGTGGCCATGGCGTAGGAATCGGGACCGGGACGGGCTCCGAGGCAGGTCTGGGCAGCGGAGGTGGAACGGACTGGCGCCTTCTGATATTAGAGCGCATCCACCGCGTCAAGCGATACCCCGCGCTGGCGCGCCGGTGGGGAATGGAGGGGACTGCGGAAGTGCAGTTTCGCATTGCGCGAGACGGGAGCGTCCAGGAAGTCACTGTGGTAAAGTCCTCCGGATTTCCCATCTTGGATCGAGCAACGGTGGAGACCCTCAAGCGGGCTGCCCCGCTCCCAGTCATCCCCGGCACGATACGCATTCCCATCTCCTATCGTCTGCACGAGCGATAATAGGACCGAATTGGACGGCAGTGGAAGGCTCCGGTATACTTTCAGATGCCATGGGTGAAAAGCCGCTGACGATCTTAGAATTTTCTGATTACCTGTGACCGTGGTGCTATCCGGCGGCGGTTCGCCTGCACCGACTTCAAGAACGATATCGCGACCGGGTCTCCCTCAAGCGGTGGAGCTTCGCCTTGCGGCCAGAGCCGGATCCCACCGCCACCTTTCAGGGAACCTATCGTGAAGCCGCGTGGCAACGGGCTTCCTCCCTCTCGACGGATGTGGGGATCGCGTTTCGGATGTGGACTCGTCCTGATTTTCCCCAGTGGAGCCTGCCTGCCCTACAGGCGGCCAAGTGTGCCGAATTGCAAGGGCCCGAGGCTTTTGAGCGCATGCATTTCAGCCTGTTCCGGGCCTTCTTTGAGGAGGGGGTGAATATCGGAGAGCCAGCCGAGGTCATCGAAGTGGCTCGGCGGGCCGGTCTGGACATGGTCCAGTTTGTCAAAAGATGCGAGGAGGGAACTCAGCGGGACCAGGTATTGCGAGAGCACACGGAGGCCGTGGGAACGTATGGTGTCAGGGCCATCCCGACCGTCATTGTGGGAGAGGCACCACCGATCGTTGGGGCGGTTCCTCTTCACGAGTACGAACGGCTCTTCGCTCGCATGCTTCGGTAGTTCTCATTGTCCTTCAGGGCTTGATTTTTCTTGACAAAGTTGAAACCGGTATGTTAAGAAAACGTTGTTTGTTTTTGATATGTCCGGTGGTTTTCGTGCGTTGCCGCGTGTAAACCTGGCTCATGCCTTCCATCGTGGTAGGCTTTGCCGGTATCTGCCCCTTCTGGGGCGGCCGTTAAAGCGACCTTCTTAGCTATCTGCTTTGCCACGGGGGTTGCGGTCCGGGTCCCCGTGGCCTTTTTTTTCAGTGAATTTCTAGCTGCCGGATAAGACCAGACGATTTGCATGGAAGGAGCGAGAATTCGATGTTGAGCGATCTTCACGAGGAGCTTCGTCGATCGGTCCGGGATTTTGTGGTGAAGGAAGTGTTCCCGATCGCCGACGTTCTCGATTCCGAGGAGAAAGATATCCCGGAAGAGATCATCAAGAAGATGGCCGAGCTGGGCTACTTTGGCCTGGTGTTTCCGGAGGAGGTTGGAGGCGTCGGCCTTGACCACTTGGCGCTGACCATCGTTTCGGAGGAACTTTCGCGGGGTTGGCTGAGCGTCGGCAGTGTCCTCACCCGGAACCTTATCACTGGTCTGCTCATCCAGGCCCACGGGTCTGAGGAGCAAAAGAAACGATTCCTGCCGGGGATTACCTCCGGAGAGCTTCTCACGGCTGCTGCCTTCACCGAGCCCGACGCAGGCTCAGACACGGCGGGAATCAAGATGCGGGCCCGGCGGGACGGGGACCGCTACCTGTTGACAGGGGCGAAAACGTGGTGCACTTTCGCCAATTCCGCCCATGTGCTTACCATGTTGGCGCGGACCGATCCCGACCCGGCGAGGCGCCACAAGGGGTTGAGTCTCTTTCTGCTCGAGAAAAAGCCGGGCGACGAATTTGACCCTCCCCGGATCGCCGGTGAGCCGATTCCCACAATCGGGTACCACGGTATGCATTGTTTTACCCTGGGGCTTCAAGACTGCCCCGTTCCAGCGGAGAACCTTATTGGTGGGGCCGAGAACAAAGGCTTCTACCAACTCATGGCGGTCTATGAGTCGGCAAGAATCCAAACGGCGGCGCGCGCGGTCGGCACCGCGCAGGGAGCCTTTGACCTGGCGTTGAAGTACTCGCAGGAGCGGCAGCAGTTCGGGCAGCCGATATGCAACTTTCAGGCGATCCGGCATAAGCTCGCCGATATGGCTACCGAAATCCAGGCGGCAAGACAGCTGACGTACTTTGCCGCGGACATGAAGGACACCGGCCGGCGCTGCGACTTGGAGGCGGGGATGGCCAAACTCTTCGCCGCCGATATGGCGGATCGGGTTGCCTCTGAAGCATTACAGATCCATGGGGGATACGGGTACTCGAAAGAGTATTCCGTTCAGCGCTACTGGCGGGACGCCAGACTGTTCCGGATCTTTGAAGGGACCAGCGAGATCCAGCGGGAGGTCATCGGTAAGCGGTTGGTCGAACGATAGGCCGCACGTCGCTGGACGAAGCACGGCAAGTCCCGGGAAGATAGACGTATGGGCATGAAGGAAGAAAAGGAAGAAAAGGAAAAAGAGATTGCCGAGGCGATGAAAGCCTGGGAGGAGCAGGTCTTGAACCCTGCCCTGGCACGGGTCCAAGAACGCGAGGAGTTTTTCACCTCGTCGGGGATCCCGGTGAAGCGTCTGTATACGCCGGAGGACACGGCCGATCTTGATTATGCGGAAAAGTTGGGATTCCCCGGCGAATATCCTTATACGCGGGGCATTTACCCCACGATGTATCGTGGTCAGCTGTGGACGATGCGCCAGTACGCAGGAATGGGGACGGCCGAAGAGAGTAACGAACGGTTCCGCTACCTGCTGAAAGAGGGGCAAACCGGTTTGAGCGTTGCTTTTGATCTCCCTACTCAAATGGGGCTGGACTCGGACGATCCTCTGGCCGAGGGGGAGGTGGGGCAGGTGGGGGTTGCCATCGATTCCTTGGCCGATATGGAAGTCCTCTTCGATGGGATTCCGCTGGAGCGGGTCACGACTTCGATGACCATTAACGCCCCGGCGGCGATCCTGGTAGCGATGTATATCGCTGTGGGGGACAAGCAGCAGGTGCCGAGGGAACGGCTGGCAGGGACTGTCCAGAACGACGTGCTCAAAGAATATGTGGCCCGGGGGACCTATATCTTTCCGCCGGGCCCCTCGCTCCGCCTGGCGGCTGACCTTATTACCTTCTGCACCAATCATCTGCCCCGATGGAATCCCATCAGCATTAGTGGCTATCACATCCGCGATGCGGGTGCGTCGGCGGCCCAAGAGATGGCTTTTGCCTTTGCCAATGCTATCGCCTATATCGAGGCGGTGCGACGCCAGGGTCTGAATGTGGATGCCTTTGCTCCGCGCCTCTCTTGGATCTTCAACACCCACAATCCTTTCTTCGAGGAGATCGCCAAGTACCGGGCCTTACGACGTATGTGGGCGAAACTCCTGCGGGAGCGGTTTCAGGCACAAGATCCTCGGTCGTGGATGTTCCGGACCCATACCCAGACCGGCGGCTCGACATTGATGGCTCAGCAGCCGGAGAACAACATCGTTCGGGCGGCCCTGCAGGCCCTGGCTGCGGTCTTGGGCGGGGTGCAGTCGCTGGCACTTTCTTGCTTTGATGAAGCATTAGCCATTCCGACCGAGGAGGCCCAGCGCATTGCCCTGCGAACGCAGCAGATCATCGGCTACGAGACGGGCGTCGTCGATACCGTGGATCCGCTCGCTGGCTCCTACTACCTCGAGGCACTTACAGACGAGCTCGAGCAAAAGGCCTGGGGCATCCTCGAGGAGATCGAGGCAATGGGAGGTTCTGTCCCCGCCATCGAGCGTGGCCATATGCAGCGGGCAATTCAGGAGGAGGCTTACCGGTTCCAGCGGGAGGTCGAGGAAGGCAAGCGGATCATCGTGGGAGTCAACCGTTTCTGCGGTGATCAGGAACAGCGAACCCCGATCTTTCGGGTCAACCCGGAGGCGGCTCAGAACCAGAAGGCTAAGCTGGCCGCCTTCCGGCCGGAGCGGAAGAGTCGAGCGGTGCAACAGGCGTTGCTTCACCTCCGTGAGGCTGCTCTTTGCGAACAAAACTTGATGGAACCCATCTTGGATGCGGTGAAATCCTACGCGACGATCGGTGAGATATGCGGCGTGCTCCGCGAGGTCTTTGGAGAGTATAAGCCCCCAACGGGGCTCTAGGGAGGCAGGTGCCCCCGGGCTCCCGATGGGCTGACAAAGGAGTGGGGTATGGAACAAGCAGTGGTCGTCAGCGCAGTGAGAACCCCGGTCGGGAAGTTTGGTGGAAGTTTGAAAGATATACCCGCGACCAAGTTGGGGGCCCTGGTGATCAACGAGGCTATCAAGCGGGCCAACCTGAAGCCGGCGCACGTCGAGTGGGTGATCATGGGCAGCGCGCTTCAGGCCACCCTGGGTTTGGGGCCGGCAAGGAAGGCGATGCTAGAAGCGGGGCTTCCCCACGAGGTCTCGAGCTTTACAGTGAATAAGGCGAGCGTCACAGGGATCGAGACGGTGGGACTGGCCGCTCAGGCAATCTGGGCGGGCACAGCCGATGTCGTTGTGGCCGGGGGGATGGAGAACATGAGCCGGAGCCCCTTCATGCTTACCGAGGCCCGCTGGGGGCATCGGATGGGCTCATTCGAGATCCTGGATCACATGATCCATGACGGGCTCACCTGTCCCGGAACCGGGGAACGCATGGGCGTCCTTGGCGATCTGATGGCAGAAAAATTCCAGATCAGCCGGGAGGAGCAGGACCGACAGGCCTTGACGAGCCAGCAGAGGGCAGCCGAGGCGATCAAAGCGGGGAAATTTAAGGAGGAGATCATTCCCATCCCCATCCCCCAGTTAAAGGGCGATCCGGTCCTTTTGGCCCAGGACGAGCATCCGCGTCCCGACACGACCCTGGAGAAACTAGCAAAGCTCAAGCCAAGCTTTCGGAAGGAAGGAACGGTCACGGCAGGGAATTCTTCGGGGATCACCGATGGGGCGGCGGCTGTCGTTGTCATGTCCATGCGCAAAGCAAAAGAGTTGGGCCTGAAGCCCTGGTTCCTCATCCGTTCCTGGGGCCATGGTAACGTCGAACCGGCCAATATGGCCATTAGTCCCGTCCCGGCGACGCGAAATGCTGTACAGAAGGCTGGGCTAAAGATGGAAGATATCGAGCTGTTCGAAATCAACGAGGCCTTCGCCATCAAGGTCATCGGCTGCGAGCGCGAACTGAAGATAGACAGTGCGAAGATCAACGTCCACGGCGGATCCATCGCGATCGGCCATCCAATCGGGGCCTGCGGGACCAGGATCTTTGTGACGCTCTTGTACGCCCTTCAGGACCGGGGTTTGCGATACGGTGTGGCCTCCATGGGGGCTGGCGGCGGGGAAGGGAACGCGTTGGTGGTGGAGCGCCTCACCTAGCCTCTCCAATCCTCTCACCGCATGGATCCAGACCAGGGAACAGCAGGTGGACGAGCTGACGAGGAAGGTCGATGAGTTGGCAAAGAAAGTTGAGGTCCTGAGCTAGTCTTCGTGGACTCCCCTCCGCCCGTAGGGATCAAGCAAGAGCCCTTTGTAGGCATTCGTAATGGTACAATACTTGTGGCCCCACGCTGCCTGTCTCCGGTAGAGTGAGAGCGAGGGGGGAAGATCGTTTCCGGAAACTCCCGTGAAAGATGGGGAAATTTGAAGAGGAACTCATGGGGATTAGGGAGGAGCCATGGCCCAGTGGAATGCTGACGCCCAACAGGAGATTCTGAGGAGGTGGCAGGAAGAAATGACCCGTCACACCAAGCGGGTGGCGAAGGCGATGGAGCTGGGTCTGCGACCCTCCGAGCCCCAGGTCGGGCAGACGCCTCGGGATCTCATCTACCGGAAGGGCAAGGCTAGGCTGTACCGGTATCGGCCGGCGACCGAGACGGTACATCCTGTTCCCCTCCTTATGGTTCCCAACCTTGGCATCAGCCGGCCCTACATCTTCGACTTGCAGCCTGGAAACAGTTTCATCGAACACATGGTGAAGCAAGGTTTCGACTTCTACCTCCTCGACTGGGGGGTCTTCGGGGAGGAGGACAACGGCCTGACCGTGGACCACTGTGTGGTGGCCATTCTTCCCATCATGGTCAAGAAGCTCCTCCAGGCCTCCGAGGCATCGGCGGTCAGTCTCCTTGGCTATTGCATGGGGGCTCCATTGAGCGCCTCCTATGTCGCCCTTCACCAAGAATCTCCTGTCCGCAATCTTATTAATATGGCCGGTCCCATCGATTTCGAACAGGCGGGGCTCTTCTCGACCTTGATGGATAAACGGCACTTTGACGTGGAGAAACTCGTCGATACGTTCGGAGGGGTGCCGGCGGATTTCATTCGGGCCGGGTTCAAGCTTCTGAAACCGACGGCTGACCTCAGCACCTATACCAACCTCTGGTGGAACCTATGGAACGACCACTATGTGGAGAGTTTCAAGGCGTTGAACACATGGGCAAATGACTACACGCCTATCCCTGGGTGCTTCTTTAAGCAGTGGGTGGGGGACTTCTATCAAGGGAACAGGTTGATCAAAGGGGAACTCCACCTCGGAGGGCGGCGGGTAGATCTAACCAACATTCACTGTTCACTCTTGGCGGTGGGAGCGGAAACCGATTACATCTCCCCGCCAGCGTGCGTCAAAGCCTTGGTCGACGTCGTAGCGAGCCAGGATAAAGAGTACGTTGAGCTGCATGGGGGACACATCTCATTGATCGCCGGTCGGAAAGCATCGAAGGTGGCCTGGCCCGAGGTGTCGGGCTGGCTGGGTCCCCGATCCCAGTGATCGATACGTTGAGACACCCCCGAATGGTACAGTGTGAATAGGGAGGCGATCATGAGCACCAAAAGCTCATCGGAGGATCTGCTGGAGCAGTGGAAGGAGTCCATGCAGCGGGGAATGGATGCCTGGCTTACTATGATCGGCCAGACCCCACAGCCCGACATCTACAAATATTGGATGCCGTTCTTCAGTCAGGGGATGGCGCCCCTTTCCCAGATGTTGAGCCAGGACGCGTCGCCTGATCTCCTTCAGATCTGGAAGCGGATCTTGGACCAGGGGATCGAGGCGTGGGCGAAGGCCTTGGAGAAGGCCATGGCGACTGAGACGTTCGCCTCGGCCTTCGGGAAGTACATGGACCAGTACGTCAGTGCTGTTGGGCCGATGCAGAAGGAGATGAAGAAGGCGAGTGAAGCGTACCTAAGGGCGCTTGGCCTCCCATCCCGAACCCAGATTACTGAGATGACCTCTCAGATTTCTTGGGTGGAAACGAGGATCGAGGAGCTCGAGGCAAAGATAGAACAGGTTCTGGCCGGCGTCGCCTCCTTGCAGTCGGCCCTCGAGAAGGGCGGAACACAGGGCCAGCGATAGCGGGGCTACCTCCCTTTGAAGTGGGGCTGCCGCTTCTCAAGGAAGGCGTTGACCCCTTCCGTCTTGTCCTCGGTGGCGAAGCAGACGGCGAAGGTGTTGGCCTCCAGGGTCAATGCGGCCATAAGATCAATCTGATATCCCCCGTCGATGACCTTCTTCGCTAGCTCGAGTACCACCGCACCCTTGCTTATGACCTGCTGAGCGAATTTCCTCACCTCCGTCATCAGGTCGGCGGCCGGGAAAACCTTGTTCGCGAGACCAATCCGGGAAGCCTCCTGGGCATCGATCATCTCGCCAGTGTAGATCAGTTCTTTCGCCCGCGGCCTGCCAATCAGGCGGGCGAGGCGTTGTGTGCCGCCCCCCCCAGGAATGAATCCCAGATTCACCTCCGGCTGGCCGAACCGGGCCCGATCCGACGCGAAGATGAGGTCGCAGGCGAGGGCCAGCTCGCACCCGGCTCCCAGACAAAAGCCATTGACGGCTGCGATGACCGGCTTTTTGAGCCGCTCGATCCGGTTGAAGACCGCTTGGAAGGCCTGAGAGGAATGCAGGGCCTCGAGTGGGCTCAAATGCTGGAATTCGGTGATGTCGGCCCCTGCGGCGAAGGCCTTCTCCTCTGCCCCCGTCAGGATCAAGATCCGGACGTTCTGGTCTTCCTCGGCCTGGTTCAACACCTGGGTAAGCTCCTGGACCATCATTCGGTTAATCGCATTGAGCGCCTTGGGACGATTCAAGGTGATGAGGGCGACCCCATCCGTAACCTCGTGCTTGAGCGTCTGATGCGTCATCGCTTATCCCTTTCCCGTGTTTTCATAGGTGTAAAAGCCGCGGCCGGTCTTTCGACCGAGAAACCCAGCCTCCACCATGCGGACCAGGAGAGGACAGGGGCCGTACTTGGGTTCCCCAAAACCCTCGTGAAGGGTTTGTAGGATGGCGAGGCAGACGTCGAGGCCGATCAGATCAGCCAAGGTCAGAGGGCCCATGGGGTGGTTCGCCCCGAGCTTCATCACATTGTCGATGGCCTCGGCGGTTCCTACCCCCTCCATCAGGGCGTAGATCGCCTCGTTGATCATGGGCAAGAGGATTCGATTCGCAAGGAAACCGGGAAAATCGGTGGCCTGCACAGGGGTCTTGCCTATCCGCTGAGCCAGTTGGTGGGTGACGGCGACTGTTTTTTCTTCGGTGGCGAAGCCCGGGATGATCTCTACCAACCGCATGATGGGGACAGGGTTGAAGAAGTGCATCCCGATGACCCGAGAAGGGGCGGAAGTGGTTGAGGCGATCTTGGTGATTGAAATGGAAGACGTGTTCGTGGCCAGGATCACCTCGGGTCTGCACGCCCGGTCGAGTTCTTCGAACACACCCTTTTTGACCGAGAAGTTTTCAGCCACTGCTTCGATGACAAAGTCGGCATCGGCGCAATCGGAGAGGGCGGTGGTCAAGGTGAGGTTTTTGAGCATTTCCCCCTTCTGGGCCTCAGTGAGCTTTCCTTTTTCCACCCCTTTGGCGAGACCGAAAGTAATCCGGCTCTTGGCCCTTTCAAGGATGTCTTTTGCCACATCCCCGAGGAGAACCTGAAGCCCTGCCTGGAGGGCCACCTGAGTGATTCCATGTCCCATGGTCCCCCCCCCCACCACGGCAATAACCTTGATGTCCATCCTCCAGTCCCTCCTTTCAGGGTAAAGTCGCGTTCGGAGTCCCGACTTAGGACGGGGATCCTTTGCCCTTCAGAGTCTCTCTACGATGAGAACAATCCCCTCTCCGCCACCGAGGCAGAGGGTAAGAGTCCCCGTCGGGCCTAA
>Ga0255057_10000633_pt1 | contig 19857 bp, 15 predicted proteins | sample Cases_109_6_MG_FD_189022 | JGI IMG/M metagenome (GOLD analysis project Ga0255057, IMG submission 189022) | Seawater microbial communities from Amundsen Gulf, Northwest Territories, Canada - Cases_109_6 | ecosystem: Environmental > Aquatic > Marine > Gulf | place: Canada: Northwest Territories... | reverse complement strand
TTTACTCGGTTACGCGCCTCGGCCTGAACCAGGTGCTGCTGGGTGTGGCCGATGACATGCCCAACGTACACTTAAATTTTCAGCAAAATGCGATCGGTTACGACGCGCCGGATCGCACCGTGCATGTACGCAACGAAATCGACGGCAGCCTGTATCAAATTGAAGCCGAGCCGCTGCTCGCAGCCGATGGCGCCGGCTCGATTATCAGGCGTTCCTTCGACGGTACCGGCACTTTTGGCGGTATTGAGTCGCTGCTCGCACATGGCTACAAGGAGTTATCGATTCCCGCCGGAGCCAGCGGCGAATATCAACTCGCAGCGGATGCACTGCATATCTGGCCGCGCGGCGGCTTCATGCTCATTGCGCTGCCCAATCCCGGCGGCGACTTTACATTGACATTGTTTCTGCCGGTTGCGGGCGAAAACAGCTTCGAACAACTGGTCGATGATGCATCGGTCATAAATTTTTTTGAAGCGCATTTTGCCGACGCGGCTGAGCTGATACCTGATCTCTGCCACGACGTTTTGAACCATCCGCTGGGCATATTGGGAACCGTTCGATGCCGGCATTGGCATGACCGCGGCAATGTGTTGTTGCTGGGCGATGCAGCGCACGCGATTGTCCCGTTTCATGGTCAGGGCATGAACCTGGCGTTTGAGGATTGCGTACTCCTGGACAGGATCGTTCGCTATCACCGCAACGACTGGCCGAGCATCTTCGCGCGCTTCGAAGCTGAGCAGTTGGCCAATGCCAATGCGATCGCCGATATGGCGCTGGACAACTACATCGAGATGCGCGACACGGTGCGCGATCCCAAATTCGCCTTACGCAAAGCCCTGGCATTTGAACTTGAGCGGATGCTCCCTGAACGATTCATTCCGCGTTATTCGATGGTCATGTTTCACGCCGACATCCCATACCTGGTCGCACAGCAGCGTGGCGAGGTGCAAAAGGCCTTGCTTGAGGAATTTACTCAGAGTGTCGATTCACTTGACGAAGTCGATCTCGATGCGGCCGCGGCTGCGGCAAGCGATCGTTTGAGGCCGATCAGTTCGATTCAGCCCGATCCAGCTGCGTGATGTCGAACGCGAATGCGTGATGCTCATCGGCCGTATGTAACTCACTGCACGACTCCCGCCAATCGTCGTCGTTCAGCTCTGGAAAAAACGCGTCCCCATCAATGTCGGCGTGTACGCGTGTCATGTAGATACGGGTAGCCATCGGCAAAAACGCCCTGTAGACGTGTCCGCCGCCGATGACCATGACTTCGTCGGCATTTCCGGCCATCGCAATCGCCGCATCGGGTGAACTAACAACATCGCAGCCGGGCGCCGCATAGCCCGGGTCCCGGCTTATGACGATGTTTTGTCGGTCCGGAAGTGCTTTGCCTATCGATTCGTAGGTCAGGCGCCCCATCACGATCGGTTTGCCCGTCGTGAGTTGTTTGAAGCGCCTTAAGTCATCCGGCAATCGCCACGGCAACTCGCCTTTCATGCCAATGACGTTGTTCGCCGCAGTGGCGACAATCAGGCTGACCTGCATGGGTTGCTAAACCGCGACTTTAGCCGCGATGTGCGGGTGCGATTCGTAATTGAGAATCTCGAAATCCTCAAACTCGTAGTCGAAAATACTTTTCGGTCGACGCTTTATCGCCAACCGTGGCAAAGGCAGCGGGTCGCGTTCGAGTTGTTCGTTGGCCTGCCCAAGGTGATTCAGGTACAGGTGGCAATCGCCGCCAGTCCAGACGAAATCACCTACGGCAAGGTCGGTTTGCTGAGCCATCATGTGTGTCAACAGCGCGTAGGACGCGATGTTGAATGGCACGCCGAGAAAAACGTCACAACTGCGCTGATACAGCTGGCAGGAAAGCTTGCCGTCCGCCACGTAAAACTGGAACAGCATATGACAGGGTGGCAACGCCATATCGTCAACATCCGCGACGTTCCATGCTGAAACGATCATTCGGCGCGAATCAGGCGACTCCTTTATCTGTTGCACTACCTGGCTGACCTGGTCGATCGTGTTGCCGTCCGGCGTCGGCCAGCTGCGCCACTGCACCCCATAGACCGGGCCGAGTTCGCCATCCTCGTCGGCCCATTCATCCCAGATACGAACACCGTTGTCTTTGAGATACCGGACATTGCTGTCGCCCGACAGGAACCAAAGCAGCTCGTGAATGATCGATCGCAGGTGAAGTTTCTTGGTGGTGACGAGCGGAAAGCCCTCGCTGAGGTTGAAGCGCAGCTGGCTGCCGAAGGTACTCAGGGTACCGGTGCCGGTGCGGTCTTCCTTGCGATGACCCGTGTCTCGGACACGGCGCATTAGCGAAAGATACTGCTGCATATCAGGCGTGCGCCTCCTGCGGTTTGCGATAAGCCAGAATCAACAACCAGACGCCAATAATAATCATTGGAGCGCTTAGAATCTGCCCCATTGTCACCCAACCCAGCGCGAGATAGTCGAGGTGTGCATCGGGAACACGATAAAACTCCACAAAAAAACGAAATACGCCGTACAGCAGCAGGAACATTGCGGAGACAGCGCGATACGGGCGAGGTTTCCCGGAGTACCACCAAAGCAACGCGAACAACACAAAACCCTCAAGCAGCGCCTCATAAAGCTGCGATGGATGCAGCCCGACACCGTTGATGTTAAAGGCCCAGGCAACGTCGGTCGGTTTGCCCCATAGTTCGCCGTTGATGAAGTTACCAATTCGACCAAAGCCGAGACCGAGCGGGACGATCGGTGCAATAAAGTCCGTGATTTGCCACATCGTCTGGCCGAATTTGCGGCCGTAAAGCCACATCGCCGTCAGCACGCCAGCGAGACCACCATGGAAGGACATGCCGCCCTCGGTAATCTTGAACAGGTACAGCGGGTCCGACAGCAGGTCATCCAGGCCATAGACGAGGCAGTAACCGAGCCGACCGCCGGCAATGACGCCGAGCATGCCGTAGAAGATCAGGTCGTCCACCTGTTCGGCACTGACCGGCGAATCGGATCTTGAGCTGCGGCGCCTCGCCAGCCACCAGGCGAATAGGAAGCCGATGACGTACATCAGTCCGTACCAGCGGATCTTGAGAAAGCCGACCGAAAAAATGATCGGATCGATCTCGGGATATGTCAGCATGAATTAGCGCCCAAGGCAGGAAAGCGGCTAAGTCTACCACCGCCTTTTCACCGACTATAGATACGTTATAGTGGCCGGCCGAAAATGCGGATCCAAAGACTCATGCCGAATCGCCTGGCTGAAGAAACCAGCCCCTATTTGCTGCAACACGCCGACAATCCCGTTGACTGGTACCCGTGGTCTGAGGAGGCATTCGCGCACGCGCGAGAAACCGGCAAGCCAGTGCTTTTGTCTGTCGGTTATTCGGCCTGCCACTGGTGCCACGTCATGGCGCATGAATCATTCGAAAATGACGTCACGGCCGAATTCATGAACAAGCTGTTCGTGAATATCAAGGTCGACCGCGAGGAACGCCCCGACATCGACAAGATTTACCAGACGGCGTACCAGCTTCTGACGCAACACGCTGGCGGTTGGCCGTTGACGATGTTTCTGAGTCCCGATACGCAACGCCCGTTTTTCGGCGGCACGTATTTTCCGCCCGTGGCGAGTCACGGCATGCCCGCATTCAACGACCTGTTGCAGCATGTCGCCACCTATTTCAGCGAAAAAGGCGAGGAAGTGCGCGCTCAAGGCGATCAACTAATGGATGTTTTTGGCCGCCTCGTACCGCATCCGGCCGACATCGGCGAAGAGCTGACCGGCGCGCCGCTCGACCTGGCAGTGGAACAAATCTCGAAAAACTTCGACCACGATTACGGCGGCTTCGGTAGCGCCCCGAAATTTCCGCACCCGACGTCGATTGATCGGCTGATGCGGCACTGGCGCGCATCGGCGAATGACGCGGAACCGAAAATTGATGCGCTGTACATGGCGACGCTGACGCTAAAGCGCATGGCAGAAGGCGGCATCTACGATCACCTTGGCGGCGGCTTCTGCCGTTATTCGGTCGACCGTTTCTGGCAAATACCGCATTTCGAAAAGATGTTGTATGACAATGGTCCGCTTCTCGCCCTGTATGCAGAAGCTTATCTCGCCAGCGGCGAGCAAGGCTTCGCCAACGTCGCCAACGAAACGGCGGACTGGATGTTGGCCGATATGCTGGCGCCGAATGGTGGCTTTTACTCCACGCGCGACGCCGATTCCGAAGGCGAAGAAGGTCTCTATTACGTCTGGACACCGGAAGAAGTCGGCAAGCTCGTCGACAAAAGCAATTTTGAGGCGCTCAGCCAGCGATTTGGTCTCGATCAGGATGCGAATTTCGAGGGCAAATGGCACCTGACGATCAGAAAATCCATCGAAGACATCGCCGCGGAGCTCGGCGATCGCGCCGAGCAGGTACGAGCGCAAATTGATGCGGGCCGCGTCGCGTTGCTTGCAGAGCGCGCCACGCGTGTGGAACCCGGGCGGGACGAAAAACAACTTACGGCCTGGAATGCGCTGGCAATTCGCGGCTTCGCGATCACAGGGCTGGCGCTTGATCGCGACGACCTCATCGATGCCGCCGCAAGCGCCGTCGATTTTGTTCACGACAATTTGACTGTCGATGGGCGGCTGCTTGCCGTGTACAAGGACGGGCAAGCGCGCTTCCCCGCCTATCTCGATGATTACGCGTTCCTGCTTGATGCCATCCTTGAGTTGCTACAAGCGCGTTGGTCGGGCAAGCACCTCGAATTCGCGATGTCGCTGGCCGATACCTTATTGCTGCATTTTGAAGACGCGGACAATGGCGGCTTTTGGTTTACGGCCGACGATCACGAAAACTTGATACAGCGTCTGAAACCCCTTGTCGACGAGGCGGTTCCATCTGGAAATGGCATCGCTGCAGTTGCACTGCAACGCCTTGGATTCCTGCTGGGCGAGACACGCTACCTGAACGCGGCGGAACGCACCTTGCGTTGCGATTGGCAGGGGCTTGAGGAACAGCCGCATCGCCATGTCTCCCTGTTGAGTGCACTGGAGGAATTCCTGACGCACCCTGAAGTGCTAGTCATTCGCGGCGAGGAAGCGGAAATCAACCGCTGGCGGGACTCGGCATCGAAACACTATTCCCCGGGCCGCATGGTATTCGCGATAAGCGACGACGCCGACAAGCTTCCCGGCGCGCTGGCGGATCGCAAAGCTGTGTCAGGAGAGACGGTCGCTTACCGTTGTGTCGGCACGCATTGCGAACTGCCTGTCACGACCTGGGAAGCGCTTGCGGCGCAGATTGTCGACAACACGCCCGCTTAAGCCGGGCCGCCATCGGAACGAATAGCAGCTGTCTCAGCTTTGTTTTCGTTTTTTCCCCCTTGGACGGTGTGCGAGCGCTACTCGCACATTCATTTCAATACGCCGTCAGCAGGCTTCCAGTCGCAGGCATGACTGCTCTCGAACCCGCGCCTGCGAATCGGACCTGCACCGACACTGGCTGCATGCCGGCGTTTCTCACAACCGCGAAATGCAGGTGTGGACCGGTCGAGAAGCCAGTGTTACCTGAGTCGGCAATGTAGTCTCCGCGTCTTACGCGGTCGCCCGCCCGAACCCGAATCGAGTTCCAGCTTAGATGCGCATAAATGGCGTACGTTCCGTCATCATGCAAAATTCGGACAACGTTGGCCGCCGGAGCGTCGCGGACCCGATCGAGTCCTGCGCGAAAATTGCTATCCGCCACGTCAATGACAATACCGCCGCGAGCCGCAAAAATATCCGTTCCGATCGGCATTGCCATGTCGACGGCATAAAAGGAATCCGGCGTACTGTGGGTGCTGACGTCGGGGTACGCCTGCGTTACCTGAAAATCCCTGGCGACGGCGATTGGGACCCGGTACAGATACGTTGGTTGGTGTATTGTCGCTGGGTCTCCGATCGTTGCGCGAAAAGAGTAGGCGAGGTCCGGCGCTGCAACGCCGCTGAGAAACGCGAGATTCAGTAACACGGTGTCGCTTCGTGGCGGTAATACCCAGCGGAGTTCCTGATTCGGATGCGGGTATTGCACCCCGCGAATGCGTTCAAGCTCGATCGTCAATTCCATCGGCGCATGAAAGCGGTTATTGGCAGTGATCCGGATGCTGCGACCCACTACCTCATGCGACACATTAAGAGTGCCGGTCACGGCGACGGACTCGAGATTCCGTGTTTCTTCCGCTTCACCGTCGGCCGGGGGCCGGTCGGAGTAATTCCACTCCCCGTCATCGCCGCGATACTTGTACAGGGTCTGCGCAGATGCGGCTGCCGCGAAAATCAGCACTATCAGGAGCGCCGTTCCGCTCAACGAAATCCCTTTTCGCACCGATGTCATCAAATCAGGAACCTATCGACGTACGAACCCAGCCGTTCTCGCCGCGGCGAATTTCATAAGCAGGCCAATACTGGTTATCGAGCTTAAGCGTAATGACCTCGACGGCGCCGTTCCAGGTTACCGTTGTGACGCGCACCGACTCCTGATCCTGTTTACTCGACACAGCATCGACAAACGCCTGCAGATCCGGCGTGGGCGTGTCATCGATCTCGACAACGCGGCGCCCGGCCCAAAGGCCGTAGCGGGTGGCAGGAGAGCCGTAGCTGAAAAAGGCCACGTAAACGCCGTGAGGCTCGATGCCGCGCTGTGCCGCCATCGGGCGATGCGGGTTTTGCAGCAGCGCACCCGCCCAGGACACGGCTCGATCAATGCCCATCCCACTGAGCGATGCCGTCGCGATTGTTATCTCATGTGCCTGGCCATCACGCCAGACCGTGACCGTAACCTCAGGTTTCTGCACAGCTTTTTCGAGCGCGCGGTAAGACGTTACGACCTGATCATCGACCGCCATGACGATATCGCCATTTTGCAACAGCCCGGCGGCGGGCGTCCCCGCAACCAGTCGCGTTATACTCAGCGCGCGGCGGCGGACCGGATTGTTCTTCTCGAGTCGTTCAAGCCATTCTTCATCGACGCCCATATTGCGTGCCGCAAACAGCGGCGCGTAAACGAACTCGGCCTCGAGCGAGTAGAAGGGCCGACCGTCCTGAACGGTTTTTACGAACTCCTGAACCAACTCACTACTGATACCGCGATTGAACTGTGCCGAATCGCCGCCTGCCTGCATCACAAAACTTGACCAGGTCGCCATGACGCGGCCGCGCTTGTCCACCAGGACGCCATCAAAATCGGACGGTCCGTTGACCAGGGATATGCCCTCGATGTTGGAGTCACGAAAACGCAGTGTTCGCGACAGCGGCAATACCAGCGGGTCGACGGACGCAACAATGCTGTCCTGATGTACAAGCTGATGGTCGGCTTTGATGCCGACGACCAAAACATCGTCACCGGGCCGCAGCATCTCGGTGCCGAACGTCGCCTCTTTTACAGGCGTGTCGCCGATCGTCGCCGGGTCATAGGAAACGATTGCGAGATTGTGCAAGGGATGCAATTGCTCGATCTTCGCATTGACCTCCAGCGACCCGGCAAACGTCACCGTCACGTCGCCGATACCGACGGGAACAGTGTTTCGATCAACGAGAACGAAACCGCGCTCCTTGTCCACGACGACGCCGGTCCCGTAGTAGTGCCGATCTGCGACACCCGAAACCGTGTACGGAAGATCAAAGGTCACAACCACCAGGGAAGGTGCGACTTCTCTGACTCGCTTGTCAGAGTATTGAGTAAATTCCGTGCTGCCGACAACGGCGGGTAGCGACGGCGGACCGTCGCCCAGCGCGCGGCACGGCCAGACACCAGTTGCGTCATTGCGCGTGCATCGCCGCACTGGAAACCAGACGCGATCCATCTCAAACGGGCGAAGGATCGAATTGTTCGGATTGTCGAGCGTCACATAGCGCAGCACGGCTCGTGAACCATCGGCGAGCTTGTCGAGCGCCGCTTCAAAATCGTCGATGTTGCGAATAGTGTCTTTGCCAAACTCGGTAATAACCGCGCCGCGAGGCACACCCGATTTGGACATCAGGTAACCAGGGTTTGCGACGTAAACACCCTCCACGGACAAGTTGTAGTGGCGAGCCTGCTGGTACGACAGTGCATTGACGATGGCGTCGCCGACCTCGATGAATTCCGACGGCGTGATTGCATGCAGGTCGCTGACCATGATCGTCTCAATCACCGGCTTACCGCCGCGCTCCACTTCAATGACAATTTCCTGGCCGACGTTGTCGTCCAGCAGGGCGGCAAGCGGTACAAACTCAGTGACCATTTCGCCATTGACACGAATCAGGATGTCACCCGGTTCGATTTTTCCGGCTGCCGGCGAATTCGGAATGACTTGTTCGATCACCAGCATTCCCGTTTGCTCGGGGAAGGACGAACGCGCTTCCCGCTCGGATTCATTGGTCAAACCCAGACGTCCGAGTTCATCGTAGGGCTTGCTTTCGAACATGGTCTGCAATGTCCCGCGCGTGATGGTCTCTTCGTTCTGCAGCAAATTCAGTACGCGCTCGATGCGGTCGAGCGGCAGGAAGAAGCTGCTTGCAGCCGAATTGTTTGCGCCCGCGTTGAGGGCAACAACTTCGCCATCAATATTGACGACCGGCGAGCCGGAGGAACCGCCGGATGTGCCCGACGCCGCCTGGTAATAGAACGTATTGAAGTCGTTGTACTTGCCACGACCGTAGTCCGGCGCTTTGCGATCAAGGCGCGCAATCGTGCCAGCGAGAATCGACAGCTGCTCACCGGCATCGTTGCCGATCACGCGTATTTCCCGTCCAATGCCGGCGCCATCCGGCTTCAGCGGCAGCTCCATGGGCTCGATGTATTTCAAATCTGCAGGGTTGAAGCGAAAAAAGCCGAAATCATGTACCGGGTCGCGATAAACAGGCGTCAACCGCACCTCTTCGTTGTTGCGAAATATGGCCTCTGCAACAACCGGCCCGGGGGTCACGACGTGACGGTTCGTCAAAATCAGGCCCCTCTCCGCGTCCACCACGAAACCCGTCGCCTGCGACGAGGAATTCCACTCGGTATCGAAGGCTCGCGTACTGTCGACGCGAATAGAGACAACGCCGGACGAGATGCGGTCCAGCGTGTTGTTCCACGCCGTGTCCTCCGCTGCACCCAGGGGCACTGAGAGGCTCAAAAAGAGAAGCGTTGCAAGAATTCGTCCGGTGGTCATAGTCGTCCTGATTGCTGCGGGGTCTTAGCCCCTGAATACTAGACTAATTCGGACTAGGACCGGGCGTCTCGGTTCCCACTTTTAGCGGTAAAAGCGGGAAGATGGTGTGGTCGCTGACCTGCCGCGCACCTAAGAGGGCGAGCGGGGATGCTCACCGGAGGAAGTAATCCGAGACCGGCGAAGCCGGTCGACAGGCGCCGGAGGCGAGGTGCCGCAGGCACCGGCCAACCGCAGGGAACCGAACCATGACGACAGGGAGTACGCCGCTTGCCCACTAAGTAAATTGGGTCGCGCTGCCAGCAGCGCTCCTACGGTTCGGGCTTATAACGAATATCTAACTGTCGAGCAGCCTTGACGTCATCCAGCCGGCGTACGGGCATAGTATGCGGCGCCTCCTTATAGGACGTGCCGTCCTGCGCATCGGCGATGATCCTGATCATCGCCGCAACGAAGCCGTCCAGCGTTTCCTTGCTTTCGGTCTCGGTCGGTTCGATCAGCAGGCACTCCGGGACCAGCAACGGGAAATAGGTGGTCGGTGCGTGGTAGTTGTGATCGAGCAGCGCCTTCGCGATATCCATTGCCGTCATGTTGAGGGATTTAGCCTCTTTCTTGAGGGTAATGATGAACTCGTGGCTCGCGCGCCGACCAGGGAACGCGAGCTCAAAACCGGCTTGTGAGAGTTTCGTCTGCAGGTAATTGGCGTTCAGCGTTGCGTATTCGGCAACGCGTCGCATGCCATCACGGCCGAGCATTCGCATATAGATGTAGGCCCTCAGCAGCACGCCCGAATTGCCCATGAAGCCCGACAATCGGCCAATGCTTTGTGGCAGTTCGTCCTCGGCCAGCCAGCCGTAAACGGTCTTGCCGCCGCGCTCTTCGGCGCCAACGACCGGAATCGGCATGAACGGCAACAAGGTATCGTTGACGCCGACCGCGCCGGACCCGGGGCCACCGCCACCATGCGGCGTCGAAAATGTCTTGTGCAAATTCATGTGAATGACATCAAAGCCCATGTCGCCCGGCCGAACCTTGCCGAGGATGGCATTCAGGTTCGCGCCGTCGTAATACAAGAGGCCGCCAGCGCTGTGCACGAGTTGCGCAACCTCTGCGATACGGCGCTCAAAAACACCGAGCGTCGACGGATTGGTCAGCATAATCCCGGCGGTTTGCGGGCCAAGCGCTGCTTGCAGCGCTTCAAAATTGATATCGCCGTCCGCATCGGTCGGAATTTCCTTCACGACACAGCCGCACATCGTTGCCGTCGCCGGGTTCGTGCCGTGCGCAGCGTCGGGCACCAATATTTCCTTACGCTCGTGGTCGCCGCGCGAATTGTGATAAGCCTTGATCATCGCAACGCCTGCCAGCTCGCCTTGCGCCCCTGCCATCGGCGTCAGCGACACGGCTTTCATGCCGGTTACTGTCGTCAACATCTCCTGTAACTCGTGCATGCACTGCAGAAATCCCTGACCGTGACTCGTTGGTCCCAGCGGATGTCTGCCTGCGAAGCCCGGCAACAAGGCCAGCGCGTTGCACGCGCGTGGGTTGTACTTCATCGTGCACGAGCCGAGCGGGTAGAACTGGGTGTCGATCGAAAAATTCTTTTGCGACAGGCGCGTGAAGTGGCGTACCACCTGCAATTCGGACGCCTCAGGCAAATTCGCTCTGTCGTTGCGGCGGAACGCGTCGGGAATGGTGATCTCGCCGTCTCGCTGTGGCGCCTGCGCAAACGCGCGTCGGCCTGAGCGGGATTTCTCGAATATCAGTTGTTCAATGTCGTTCTGCATTACTCGGCCTCGATGCCCAGCGCGCGAAACGCTGCCTGGTAGTCGGGTTCAGTAGAAATATTTTCGAGGTGTTCGCGATGTACGACCGTGTTGTTTTCATCAAGGACGATGACGGCGCGCGAAAACATGCCGGCGAGCGGGCCTTCGACGATCTGCACGCCATAGTTCTCACCGAATCCCGCATGCCGAATCGCCGACAGACCAACGACATTCTCAAGATCATGCTGCTCCTGAAAGCGCTTGTGCGCGAACGGCAAATCGTAGGACACCATTAGCATCGCAAGGTCGTCGTAACCCGCGCCCATGCGGTCAAATTCGATCACGGATTTTGCGCAGATCGATGTATCGATGCTGACAAAGATGTTCATGATCTTGCGCATGCCCATCCAGTTTGCCAGTGACACGTTTTGCAACTTCGTGTTCACGAGCATGATGTCCGGTGCACGACTGCCGACGGCCGGAAGTTCGCCAGCCGTGCGATAGTCGCCGCTGTCGAAGGTGATCTTTGCAACGATTGTTCCGCTCATGCGCTTCTCAATGATTGTGTGTCGAGGACATCGCGCATTGCAGAAATATATGCGTCGATATCTTCGTCAGTCTTGGTTTCGGTTGCGCAGACGAGCAGCGCATTGCCAACGCCCGGCGAGTAACTCGATATATCGAGCCCGCCGAGGATGTCTCTTTCCGCGAGCGCCTCAAGGACTGGCGCGACCGGACGATCAAGTTTCACGGCGAGTTCGTGAAAAAAGGCGCCCTCAAACAGGCGTTCAATGCCGTCCAGACTGCAAAGACCCTCCACGAGCCGGGCGGTATTCCGATGCGACTGCGACGCCACTCGCGCCAGCCCATCGAAGCCCAGCAGCGACATGTAAATCGTCGCTGCAGTGACCATAAGTCCCTGATTTGTACAGATATTCGACGTCGCCTTGGAGCGTCGGATGTGCTGCTCCCGAGCTTGCAGGGTTAGCGAAAAGCCTGGGTTCCCATCGAGGTCCGTGGTTCGACCGACGATGCGGCCCGGCATTTGGCGCACATATTTTTGCTTGCAGGTCATAAATCCGAAATACGGACCGCCTGACGATAGCGGTACGCCGAGCGGCTGGCCCTCTCCGCAGGCAATGTCGGCGCCTTCGGCGCCCCAATGGCCCGGCGCCTTAAGCAAGGCCAGCGACGTCGGGTTGACGATCGCCACGACCAGCGCGCCGCGTTCATGTGACCAGTCCGTCAGGCGGTCGACATCTTCAAGGGTGCCAGGGAAAGAGGGTTGCTGAATGACGACCGCAACCGGGTCGGCGTTGTCGTCAAGATCGTCGAACGCCACGTCGCCGCTTGCCGCAGCCATCGGCAAACGCTCGAAAGTAATGTCCTGGCTCCCTGCAATGGCTGCCGCAACCTGCGCATAGACAGGATTGACGCCCGGCGCCAGCATGACACGCCGTGATTTCACGGCGCGATTGCTGCGCACTGCCATCAGCGCCGACTCTGCAAGACCGGAGGCTCCGTCGTACAAGGACGCATTGCTGACATCGAGCCCGGTCAGCTCGGTCATCATGGACTGATACTCGTAGATCGTTTGCAGCGTGCCTTGACTCGCCTCCGCCTGGTACGGCGTGTAAGCGCTGTAAAACTCGCCACGCGTCGCGATGTCCCAGACTGCTGTCGGAATGTGGTGTTCGTAAGCGCCCGCACCGATAAAGCACAGCGGCGCCCCATCGGCCGCCGCACGCTCGTGCATGAGGCGCGAAATCTGCATCTCAGTCAGCGCCTCGGGCACGCCGTCCAGTGACTCAATTTTGAGCGCTTCGGGAATCTCGTCAAACAACGCCTCCATATCGGGCGCGCCGATTGCAGCGAGCATTTCATCGGTATCTTTTTTCGTGTGCGGAATAAAAGGCATGTCAGTCGTCTAGCTCGTCAATCAGGGTCTGGTAATCGTCGGGTGACATCAACGTGGACTCGTCAATATCTCCTGCCGGCTGTATTTTGACGATCCAGCCGTCACCGTAAGGATCTGAATTGATTTTTTCGGGATCGTCCGCGAGTTCTTCGTTGACGGCCAGCACGCTTCCCGAAATCGGGGCATAAACGTCTGATGCCGCTTTCACGGACTCAACGACCGCCATCTCGCCCTCAACTTCCAGGTCCTGCCCTGATTCGGGCAACTCAACGTACACAAGATCACCGAGTGCCGACTGCGCGTGATCGGTGATGCCAATGGTCACGCTCCCGTCTTCCTCCCGGCGCAGCCATTCATGCTCCTTCGTATATTGCAGGTCTCCAGGCATTTCACTCATCGTGCTTCTCCCCAAATAAGGATTATTATTCGTTTTGACGTCAAACGTCGATACGTATCTGTCCGTTGCGTACGAACGGCGTCTTTACGAGCCGTACATCGAGCATCTTGCCGCGAATGTCGACTTGCGCACTCTGGAAGTCGCCGGCCGGTACGCGTGCCAGCGCAATGGATCGTTCGATTGTCGGCGAAAAACCGCCCGACGTAATCTCGCCTTCGCCGACACCGTCGACAACGATCCGTTGGTGTCCTCTCAAGACACCCTTGCCTTCCAGTATCAATCCGACAAAGCGTTGGCGGCTGTCATCGGCGCGTTTTTGCTCCAAAGCATCACGTCCGATGAAGGCGCGATCGGCCGGTTCCCAGGCGATCGTCCAGCCAAGTCCGGCTTCGAGCGGCGAGACGTCTTCGTCCATGTCGGTTCCATAAAGATTCATTGCAGCTTCAAGGCGCAGCGTGTCGCGGGCGCCAAGTCCACACGGCGCTACACCGGAAGCTAGCAATGCGTCCCAGACCGACTCGGCGTTGACTGCTGGCATCACGATCTCCCAGCCGTCTTCGCCCGTGTAGCCGGTCCTCGCAATAAATAAGTCGCCAGCGTGCATTCCGTAGAACGGCTTCATCGCCAGCGCCTGTTCGCGCCATTCGTCGTCGACAATCGCCGCTGCCAGTTCACGCGCTTTCGGTCCTTGCACAGCAAGCATGGCGAGCTCCGCACGCTCGTTCACATCAACATCGAAGCTCCCGGCCTGATCGCGAATCCACGCAAGGTCTTTCTCGCGCGTTGCGGCGTTGACGACGAGACGGTAGTTAGACGGATCGAAGTAATAAACGATCAGGTCGTCAATGACGCCGCCCGCTTTGTTCAGCATGCAGGTATACAGCGCCTTGCCGGGGTCGCTTACCTTGGCGACGTCGTTGGCCAGGAGAAAGCGCAGGAATTCCTGCGTTCTGGCGCCCGTCAAATCGACGATGGTCATGTGCGACACATCAAATACGCCGGCGGTCTGGCGTACAGCATGGTGCTCTTCTTTTTGTGAGCCGTAATTGACGGGCATATCCCAGCCGCCAAAATCGACGATGCGAGCGCCGGCTTCAACGTGCTTGTCGTATAACGGTGTTTTCAATCCCATGTTCACTCCGGAGGAAAAAAACAGGGCGGCAGACCACCCGGTCTGCCGCCCCTCTGTCCTCGTAAACCTGAGAGATCAATGGCCGCGCGTCGCTTGGCAACGTTAAACCACTTACCCCTTCGGTGGGCCGGTTTCGGCCTCTCTCCAGAGCTAATCAGCGTACACAGTCCTTCTGCCTGAGCGTTTCCGGGCTGTTGCGCCTTCGGCGCCTCGTTTATCACGAGGTCTCTTCTGGGCACGCTGTCGATTAGTGCGCGAATGATAGCCAATGAGCCGTACATCCGCCAGCAAAACACGGTTGCCAGCGATACGGCAGACCGACACAATGCGGCCCTGAACCCGGGGGAATTAACCATGAAACGCCAAATTATCAACCTTATTGTTGCGGTCATTGCGATCCTGATCGCGGGCCACGTGAAAGCCGACGCGACATCCGACTTCAATGCGCTACTGGACGAGGTGTGGGAAAACACCATGTCCGATTTCCCAACCTTCGCATCGTCGCTAGGCGATCGTCGTTTTAATGATCAGTGGACCGACCAGAGCCTGGAAGCGATCGAAAATCGGCACCTCAAGGATCGTGAATTTCTCCGCCTCCTGTATGCGATTGATCGCAGCGCGTTGGGGGAATCCGATGCCCTCAACTACGAGCTGTTTCGGCGCGACTTACAAAACGATGTTGACGGGCATCAATTCAAAAGCTACCTGATTCCCTTCAGTCATCGCGGCGGCGTCCAGACGCTCAATCAGACGGCATCGCGACTTCGGTTCACGACCGTGCAGGACTACGAAGACTGGCTGGCTCGCATGAGCAAGGTCGGCGCCGTCATCGAGCAGGCCATTGCGCGCGCCGAACGCGGCAGAGAAGACGGCTACGTTGCCCCTGCGATCCTGATGGAGCGGATCACCGACCAGATTGCGACGCAGCTTGTCGAGGTGGGAACCGACAGTCCTTTCTTTGAAGAATTTGAAGAAATGCCCGACACGATTGGCGAGGAGGATCAGCAGAGATTACGTACGAGCGCCGTAAAAACCATTGAGGAAATTGTCGTTCCGGCCTACCGGGATCTGGCTCGCTATTTTGAGAAAACTTACTTGCCAGGAAGCCGCGATAGCGTTGGCTTATCGAATCTGCCGAATGGCAGCAGCTGGTACGAATTTCTGGCGCGCAATTACACAACAACAAGCATGACGCCCGACGACATTCATCGTCTGGGCCTGACCGAAGTGAAACGCATTCGCGATGAGATGCAATTGATCATCGATGAAGTCGAATTTGATGGCGATTTTCAGGCATTCCTGACGTTTTTGCGCACCGACCCGCAATTCTATTTCGATGACCCCGACGAGCTTTATGAAGCCTACCTCGCAACCTGCAAGCGCATCGATCCGGAACTCGTAAAGCTTTTCGGCAAACTACCGCGCATGCCCTACGGCGTAAAACCCATCCCGGCCGCCACCGCGCCGGACACCACCACGGCTTACTATTCGCGGCCCGCGCCCGATGGCAGCCGCGCCGGAACCTACTGGGTCAATCTGTACATGCCCGAAGTCCGGCCCAAATATGAAATTGAAGTTCTATCGGTTCACGAGGCTATGCCGGGTCACCACTTGCAAATCGCCCTGCAACAGGAACTTGACAACATGCCTGACTTTCGTCGCTTCTCCGGCTTTACGGCGTTCGTCGAAGGCTGGGGACTTTATAGTGAAAGCCTCGGCTACGACCTCGGCCTGTACAAGGACCCTTACTCGCACTTTGGCGCGCTGACTTACGAAATGTGGCGTGCGGTTCGCCTCGTCGTCGACACCGGCCTTCATTACAAGGGCTGGACTCGTCAACAAGCGATCGACTTTTTCAAGGACAACGCGGCGAAAACCGAACACGATATCGTCAACGAGATTGATCGCTACATTGGCAATCCCGGCCAGGCACTGGCCTATAAAATTGGTCAGCTCAAAATATTGTCGTTACGGGAGTCGGCCGAAAAGCAGCTCGGCGAGAACTTCGACATTCGCGCTTTTCACGACGAATTGTTAGGCGCTGGCGCGTTGCCGCTGGACCTACTCGAACAAAGAATGGATAGCTGGATCACATCGCAACTTTAACGGCTCCTCGCTACCCTCTGAACGACCGCAATCCGCCCGAAAGCGGTCTTTGCTGTCCGTTCGCTACGTTAGTTGACCCAAATTTTCTAAAGCGCCAAGGTGCAGTAAATCCTTCTCGCTGGACCTGATTTTCTTGTAACAAATGACATGTTCTACTCTCACAAACGGGAGGGCATCAATTATCTCTGCCGTGGCAATCGGCTCATCGATATCGAAATTTCCAATTCCCCATTTCGTTCCGAACGTTAAAGCGCCGTCGGTCATCGTAACGACACTAACGTCGTATTCAGGTAGATACTCAACACTTCCAATCTGGCGAACCATGTTCCAGACTTCTTCTCCGCAGATGACGTCCAGGTCATGCGTTAAGGGGATGATTCCTCTTATCGCCAACGGACCGCTGCCAAAAACCGCATAGCCTCGCGGAGGCAAGTTCAGTTGTCTCAATTGATCGAATAGCGGGATAGCCACGAAAGGACAGTAGCTCAGCACATAATTTGATTCCAATACTGATTTGAACGGCCGCTATACGCCCGAATGCGGACGTTCGGCTGATAAGATGTTGGAGGACCGCTTATGACCCAAAGCGGACATTGAATGCCTGCACATTGGAGAGGATTTTAGAATGAATTGCTTGGACATTGTTACAAGAACGGGCGCCGCGTTTTTCGCTACAGCCAGCCTGATATTGAGCCAGCAGGCTTTTTCGGATGACGCGCCAGTTCACGTTAACGCAGATAACTTTGTGCGAGCTGAAACAGCCTCACAGATCGATCGTTTCCTGAAAATGTTTGCGGGTGGCAAAGTCAATACATGGGCGCATTTTCGGGCGCCCACGGCAATAGATGAGCAGGCCGTTATCCGCATGAATCGCGATACGCTCTACAGCGCAATTCTTGTAGATATCAGCAAGGGGGCCACACTCACCATACCGGAGACGGGCAATCGCTACTTGTCGATGATGATCGTCAACGAGGACCATTACATCAACAAGGTTTACCACGACGCGGGCACCTATGAATTGACTATGGATGAGTTCCACACGCCTTATGTCATGGCAAGCGCACGAACTCTGGTTGACTCATCAGACACGGCGGATATCGAGAAGGTGAATGCTTTGCAGGATCAGATGACGGTCAAAGCAGCTTCCGCAAGGGCTTATTCCCACCCAGACTACGATTCTGCCAGTTATCAAGCAACTTATGACGCACTGATCGAATTGAGCAGAGGGCTTCCCGAATTGAAACGAATGTTCGGCAAGAAGGAAGAAGTGGGTGAAGTTCGCCACTTGATTGGTACCGCCTTTGCTTGGGGCGGCTTGCCTGACTACGAGGCCAACTATCTTAATGTGGAGCCGAATCTTCCGGTAGGCGCGTATCAGATCACCGTCAAGGACGTGCCCGTGGACGCATTCTGGTCCATTAGCCTCTATAACAAGGACGGTTTCTTTGAAGAAAATAAATACAACGCTTACAGCGTGAACAACATCTCTGGCACGCCTAACAAGGATGGTTCGTTTACTATCCATTTTGGCGGCGATCCAGAAAGTGTAAATTATCTACCCATCATGGAGGGGTGGAATTATATCGTTCGCTTGTATCAGCCTCGTAAAGAGATTCTCGATGGAACGTGGACTTTCCCGACTGTGCAGGAGGTCAAATGATGATGAAGCATCTGCCAAAAACATTGGCCGTGATAGTAGCCATGACCCTGGTGGGCTGCAGCGGGAACAATAGTGGTGAGCCCACCGAGGCGACTGCAAGTATTTCTACTGAAGAAGCGCAAGCCATTGCCAGGGATGCCTATGTCTACGGCTTCCCAATGGTCATGAATCTGAAAACGATTTACGACTACACCGTCAATATCGACTCGCCGAACTACAAAGGGCCACTCAACAAAGTATCCTGCGAAGCACGGCTATTCACGCCTGCGGATACGGCCGTCGTAACGCCAAATTCCGACACTCCGTACTGTATGTTCTGGATGGACCTGCGAAGTGAACCGGTTGTCCTTACGGTTCCCGAGTTGGAGGACGATCGTTACTACAGCGTGCAGCTCATCGATTTCTACACGCACAATTTCGCCTACGTCGGCACGCGTGTCAATGATAATGCTGCCGGCAGCTATCTACTGGCAGGCCCCGGTTGGACTGGCGATAAGCCCGACGGCATCACCGAAATCCTGTCAAGCGAAACGGACCTGATATTCGGGATCATTCGCACGCAGTTGTTCGACTCGGACGATCTCGGACGAGTTGCCGAAATTCAAAGTTCCTATGCGCTGCAGCCGCTCAGCACCTATCTTGGTGACGCCGCACCTGCAGAGGCGCCGGCGATTGAATTCCCGATCTGGATAGACGGCGCCGAGTTCTCGGTCGCTGCGTTCGACTATCTCGATTTCGCACTTGGCCTCGTGAGCACGCACCCCGATGAGTCGGAGCTCGTGGCAAGCTTTGCAAAGATCGGCATTGGGACAACTGACGCGTTTAGCGCCGATAGTCTGGAAACCGAACGCCTCGACGCACTGGAAAATGCCGTGCAGAGCAGTGTCGGAGAAATTCGGGCTTTCATCGGCGCGAATTCGTCCGATCCAATATTTAGTGCCAAACTTTTCGGCACCCGAGCGTTTCTCAACGACGCTGCATCGGCCATGGGGCAGCCGAATTTATCTCTACCACGCGCAGCCGCGGCGATCGCCGGGCTCTACGGCAATTCTGGCGCGGAGGCCGTTTACCCCACATACTTTGTCGACAACGAGGGTGAACCACTTAACGCGGCGGTGCACAACTACGACGCGAAGTTTGCCGCCGATGGACTACCGCCTGCAAAGGCGTTCTGGTCACTGTCAATGTATGACGGCGTTACTCAGCTGTTCATCAATAATCCGCTCGATCGATACCTGGTCACCTCTGCCATGATCGAAGAGTTCGTCTTCGAGGATGATGGCTCGCTGGTGATTCACATCCAGCAAGATTCGCCGGGAGCCGACCGCGAGGCCAATTGGCTGCCGGCGCCAGACGGACCGTTTTACCTCGCTCTCAGATTGTACCTGCCGGAACAGCGGGTTCTGGATGGCGAGTGGACGCCGCCGCCGGTGTTCAAGGCCGTCCGATGAACATAGTATCTGCTAAGGACTTTGTGGTAGCGGTGGAACATGAAATCGGTACTGATGTTGAAGAGACTTAATGGCCGCTTCTGGCCGAAAGCGGACCCTCGATTTCCCCAAATTTCCATGATCTGAACGTCCGCTTTGGAGAAAACCGGACATTCAAAAATTGACTGGAAACTTCGTCAATCCATCGGCTGCCGAACGTCCGGTTTGTCGTCCTGTCCTGGTTTAGTGGACACCTTTGAATGTGCGCGATAATGCGCGAGGAGGTGTTCCATGA
>Ga0255057_10000632_pt1 | contig 19875 bp, 16 predicted proteins | sample Cases_109_6_MG_FD_189022 | JGI IMG/M metagenome (GOLD analysis project Ga0255057, IMG submission 189022) | Seawater microbial communities from Amundsen Gulf, Northwest Territories, Canada - Cases_109_6 | ecosystem: Environmental > Aquatic > Marine > Gulf | place: Canada: Northwest Territories... | reverse complement strand
AGCAGATCCGGGTGTCACCACCCGGATCCGCCTCGATAGATTCGTTCGCCCAGCTAGTTGCTGAGGCTTGCGTTTACAGAACTAAAGGTCTCCGAAGCGCTCTTACCAACTTGAGTGATCACAACGATGGCAACCACAGCAATAAGGACGAGCAGCAAGGCGTACTCAACGAGGCTGGCGCCTTCGTCATCCGCCGAGAACTTGTTCATGAACTGGACCATGAGGTCGAGCATTTGTTTTCTCCTTTGAGCGAGCTATCACTAAAGATCATCGGTCATTTCGTTTTCGCGTTCCATAGGTCTACCGACCTAAAAGCAGAAAAGGGAGGGACGGCGCAAACTCGCTAAATCCGGCGCAGAATCAGAAAATCCTCGTCTCGATAGCCTTCGACCCAACCGGAAGCAACCAGAAGCTGCTCGAGAGGAGTGTCATCCACGGGGATCAGAACCTGCTCGATTCCGTATCTGGCAAAGACCTCCATCCAGACATCGTCGCCGTTGAAAGCCTTGATGAATTCTTCGAAGCGCTCCCTCCCATAGAGCTCAGCTCGATCGTCTGTGTAAACGAGATGTTTAGGCCACGTTTGATAGATGAGGTACCCCCCTACCTCATCACCATGAAAAACAGGACCCGGGCCTAGATTCTCCACCGCTACCACCGGAAAATTCGAGTCGCTCGGCTCCGTCTCGATCCGCCCCAGGCCAATCACAAGCGAACCGACCACCAGTAACAATGCCAGGCCCCCATTAAGGGCATAGGCTTCGGATTTACGAGGAGAACGCCACTCGGGCAGCGCCAGCGCTGCCCACGGAGCGAGCACAATCGTCGCCGGGAACAAAGCCCGGTTGCTGGTGAGACCGAAGATCAGGAATGGAGCCACCACAATGAGGTCACGGGGCCTGATCTTGCCCAGGGAGGCGGCAATTACCACACCGACTACCAGCAACGCGTAGGGGGCGATCCCCAGGTCGGTCAGCCGCGGCGGCCCCCACTCCTGGATCAGGTCGAGAGCAGAGCGGTTCTGGAAGAAGCGGAGCAGCACCACCCAGAGAGCCAGGCCGTGAGCCGTCACCGAAACCGCGACCAGTGACAAGCCGAGGCTGCCCCAGAGGGGTCGGCTCCGCTGCCTGACTGCCTCCAGGACGATCAATCCCAGCCCGATCACAAATGACCCGTGGACTCCGGCCCACACCCATAGCAACAGCGGAATCGCCCAGCGCAGCCGACGGTCCCCAAGAAGTAGTACCAGACCGGCCAGGAACACATACGAGAGCAGCACCGGCCGCGGCACCAGGTTACGCAACGACAGCCAGGTGACGAAGAAGATCACAAAAGCAGTGTTCATGGGGCGGGGGACGCTGCGATAAACGGCAGCCGCGACCATCAGCAGGGTGGCTCCCATCACTACGGCCAACATCGGCCACACCCACACCAGGTCTCCGGTCCAGCGCTCGAGGACCCCATACATGAGATCCGCGATCCATGATTGCGTGCGCCACTCCTCCCCTCCAGCGCTAAACGAAAACGGATCTACTCGAATCACGGTTCCGATGTCTATCTGGTGGGTCCCGGCCCGGACATGCCACAAGAAGGAGCTGTCGCGTATGGCTCGCGACCCGGCGACAACCATGCCGAGAATGGGGACCAACACAAACAGGTGGTGGACGGAGACACGGCGCTGCACAGCGCTCGGCCTCAAAAAATGACGGTGTCGGAGATGCGAAGCCCGGCCGGCCCGAGCAGGATTGTCAAGAAGGCGAAGATGAGCAACATGAGCGGGCCCACCAGCTTTACCGGTGCCGCGTACGCCTTCTCCTGAGCCCGCTGGCGGCGCTTGATTCGCATCTCATCCGCCTGAACCCGCAATACCCGAGAAATCGAGACCCCATAGGTATCGGCTTGCATCATCGCCAAGAGGAACACTCGCAGCTCCTCAACATCCGTCCGGTCCCGCAGGTTCCGCATCGCGTCCTTCCGGGCGACACCAACCCGGGTTTCGGTCATCATCCGCTGGAACTCGTCGGAAAGCGGTCCGGGAATGGTCTTTACCACCCTGGCCAGCGCCTGGTCGAAACCGAGCCCGGCCTCAACACTGATGACGAGAAGATCCAGAATGTCGGGGAGCTGCCGCAGCATGGCGTCGCTCCGCTCGGCGATCTTGCGATTGAGAAAGGCATCAGGCCCAAGGAAGCCGGCACCGAGAAGCAATACGAACGTGAGGATCTTCTGCGAGCCCGGAAGATTCCCCTGAATGAAGAACCAGAGAAGCACCGAACTAACCGCAGCAAAAACTTTGAGCACCGCCCATGAGTTGGCATCCAGGTTCCCGGGATTGCCGGCGAACATCAGCCGCTTTTCGGTGCGATTGATCCATCCAACCGGAGTCAGGCGCGCCGCAATCCTGCCGAGCCGCTCCAAGGCCGGAGCCAGGGCCCGGTCGGCGAAAGGTCGCTTCAACTCGCGCTCCCGGATTGCCTCTTCCTGGCTGGCGACCCTGCTGCCGTACCTGGCAAGCCGGTCACGAGTCAAATCGCGGGCTCGGGTGATCCCGTTGCCGACGTAGTAGGCGGCCGCGGCTATCGCCAGGAACGATGAGAACACGGGGATTGCTAAATCACTCATTAGATCTTGATATCCACAATCTTGCGTAGCCAGGCGAAGGCGGCAACCATGCAGCTCAGCGCGATCCCAATCATGATCCACCCGACCTTGCGTTCGACGAGCGGCGCCAGGTAATCGCGATTGCTTGTGAACAGGAAGAGGAATATGAACACCGGCAATCCTCCGAGGACTATGGCTGATATGCGCCCCTCGGCACTCAGAGCCCTTACCTCCCGCCGCAAGCGGTTGCGCTGCATCATTGTTTCGGAAACGATGTCGAGCACCTCAGCCAGGTTGCCTCCAACCTCACGCTGAATATCAGTGGCCATGACGACCCAACCGAAGTCCTCCGAGTCCATGCGCTCCGCTATCGCCCTGATAGCTGCTCCGATGGGCCGTCCCAGCCTGACCTCGGCCACGGCCCGCTGATATTCCCTGGCAGTTGGCTCTGAGGCCTCGCTCGCCACTGCCTCCAGTGCCTGCAGGAACGACTGCCCGGACCGTAACGAGGTGGCGATCAGGCCGAGCGTGTCTGGCATTTGATTGACGAACCGGTTGCGCTCCCGCGCGGCGATAAACCTGAGGAGCCCGGCGATTCCCACAACCAGAGCCAAAAAGACCACGAGACCGGCGACGAGGCTCCCGTAAAACAGTGCCGCCCCAAACGAAGCGGCCGCGGCGAGACCGAGGGCGCCGGCAACAACCTCACCAGGTCGCCACAGGATGTTGGCCTGCTCGAGAACGTTTGCGATCGGACGAAGCATCCCTTGCTTCTCGACCACGTCTTCTGCCTGGGAGACGAAACGGCTGAGTAAGGGAACTCGCCGCCAAAAATTCGGCTCGTCACCAGCGGTGACTGGTTCTGACCCTGCCCGACGGAAACGGCGGGTCTGCGAGAGTGCACCCAGACGAGCCGTCACGACGTCGGTGCTGCGGCCCAACCCGACAACCAATACAAAGGCGGCTACCGCGAGGGCCAACGTCCACATGGCGATGGTCTGGAAAGTGCTCGACGAAAGTCCCGACTCCCCCGCCGCCGCCGGGGCCTCCACGGTGTATGTGGGGGGAAGCGTGGTCGCAGCCGACGAAGGGATGATGAAGCCGGGGACGCTGACAACCTGGGAATCGGACACGCCGGCGTACTGCACCTCAAACTCAACATCGCGGGGAGCTTCTTCCCTTGCCGTGAAAGCGACCACAAGTCGGTCGTCGAGAGAGCGTTGAATGTCCGCGTAGAGAGTCGCTAACTGAGCCGGGTCGGGTGTTGCCAGAAATACGCCGGAACCGGTCAACTGTTGAAGGGTCTCTGAATCGAAATCAGTGCCTTCGAGGCCGACGGCAAAGACCGAGACTTCCTCCCGGTTCAAGGCCGCAACAGCCTCCACCACGCTGATCTCGCTCGCCGAGTCTCCGCCGTCCGACAGCAGGATGAGGTTGCGCTCCAGCGTCGTCAGGTCGCCAACGCGAGCAAAGAGGTCGGCGCTGTCGGCCATGGCGTCAAACAGCCGGCTGCCAGATCCCGTCGCCTCCAGCTGACTGACCGCCAATTTCAAGGCGGTCGGATTGTTCGTGAACGCGGTGAAAATGTCGACCTCGTCTCCGAATCCAACGACGGCCACCAGATCCTGAGGACGCATGTTGTCAATGAAATCGATGGCAGCTGCCTTCGCCGCTTCGATCGGCTCACCCACCATGCTGACGCCCGTGTCAATTGCCAGAACAATCCCCACCTGCACCGGTGTTTGCGAGATCGGTGTGGTCGTTCCGCTCTGAATCGGCTCTCCAGCTTCGAGAACCGTCAGCTGAGTTGGGTCGAGGTTTTCAATGTTGCGAAGCTCCACAACCAGAGTCATCTCCGGGTAACGAGATATACCTATCTCCGTAATGCGAACTTCCACCGGTTGGGTGGTTTCCTCCTGTGCCAGCGCAGGCAAGACTCCGATGAGCAGCACTGCGATCAAGCCCAGGATCAGAGCCGCGGAGAGTCGAGACCGGTTCATCCGACGTCGAACGTGTCGGCCTGACGGGCGAAGCCCTCGGGGGCAAACATGTCGGCGTCCAACGCAATACCGAGATCCTCGAGCTTCTTGCTGAAATTGGGGCGCAAGCCGGTCGACTTGAGGTGGCCCATGTAGCGGCCGTTCTCGTCGACTCCCATGCCGTAGTCGAACAGGAACACATCCTGAGTCGTCACCACTTCGCCTTCCATACCGAGCACTTCGGTGATGTGAGTTATCCGCCGCGTCCCGTCCCGAAGGCGGTGCAGGTGAACAATCATGTCCACGGCGCCTGCCACTTGTTCACGAATGGCCCGAACCGGCATCTCAAAGCCGGCCATCAGAACCATGGTCTCGATCCTGGCAAGGGTGTCACGGGGAGAGTTGGAGTGGATGGTGGTTAGCGAACCGTCGTGGCCGGTGTTCATGGCCTGCAACATGTCCAGCGCTTCACCACCGCGGGCCTCACCAACTACGATGCGATCGGGCCGCATTCGCAGTGTGTTGCGGACCAGGTCACGAATCGTGACCTCGCCGCGGCCTTCAAGGTTTGCCGGCCGCGCCTCGAGAGTGAGGACGTGCTCCTGGCTCAACTGGAGCTCTGCCGAGTCCTCGATCGTCACGATTCGCTCTTCAGCAGGGATATAGCTGGACAGCACGTTGAGCATGGTGGTCTTTCCCGACCCCGTGGCGCCCGAAACAACGACGTTGAGCTTTCCCACCGTGCATTTGCGGAGGAAATCGGCCGAAACCTCCGAAAGAGATCCGTTGCTAACGAGATCCGCTTGCGTGAGCGGATCAACCGAAAACTTTCGGATGGTCAAGAACGGCCCACCAATAGCCAACGGATGGATAATGGCGTTAACCCGCGATCCGTCGGGAAGGCGGGCGTCCACCATCGGTGTCGACTCGTCAATCCTTCGGCCGACCTGACTGACGATCTTCTCGATAATCCGCAAAAGGTGGGTGGTGTCCACAAACCGGGCAGGCGTCTTTTCGATCCTGCCGTCTCGTTCGACGAATACGGCGAATGGGCCGTTGGCCATTACCTCAGTGACGGTTTCGTCTGCCAGCAAGGGGTCGATGGGCCCGTAGCCGAGAACGTCGTCGGCGATCTCTCGTAGCAGAGCCTCGCGATCCGACCGGCTCAGCGGGACGTTCTCTTCAGTCTCGAGCGCCCAGTCAAGCATTTCCATGACTCGAACCTTCAGTTCGGCATCACTCATCTGTCGGTCGTAGAGCGAAGGGCCCAGGCCCTCGACAACTTTGAAATGCAGCCGACGCCGAAGCTCCTGGACACTGTCGTCCTCTTCACTGACGTCGTCCTGCCCGATCTCAGTGGCCTTAGCAGCTGCTACCCGCTCCGAAAGTGAACTCATCTCACACCATCCTTAACAATCATCGGCCAAAGCGCTTCGGTTTCGCATCGTCTTGGCCGTGACGGCCTTCCACCACCAGGCGGGCGACATCCTCGAAAGCTTTGGCCAGTCTCGATCTTGGGTGGGACTCGACAATCGGAACTCCCTCGTTGACTGAAGCCGGGAGCAGACCGTCGGAAGGCACTGAGGCCGATATTGGAAGGCGGAGCGAACGCTCAATCTCATCAACGTCAAGACGAGCCCTTGAGTTAGACCGGTTCAGCACGAGCTTTATCTTGTTGGCCGGGTAGTTGAGAACCCGCAGTGTCTCCAGCGCCAGCTTGGCGTTCTTCACGCTTGGTAGATCCATATCAACGACGAAGAGCACCACATCGGATTTGTCGAGAATGGCCAATAGGCGCTCGTCGAGACTGGGGGCGGTGTCGACCACTACGTAATCAAAGGAGTCACTCAGCATCTCGAGTATTCGGGTATATGCCAGCGACGAGACCTCGTCGGCAAAGGCGGGCTCGAGAGGGGCGGCCAGGACACGGAGCCCTGAGGTGTGCGAGGCGAGGACCGAATCCAGGAACTGTGCGTCGAGGCGGTCACCCTCTTTGGCGGCGTTGACAACTGTGTGCTTGGGGTCGACCTGAAGCACGAGCGCGACATCGCCAAACTGGAGGTCGGCATCGGCAATGACCACTCGTTGAGGATCACCCCACCGCGCCAGCAACATTGCCACATTAGAGGCGAACACGGTCTTTCCGCTCCCCCCTTTGGCCGCCATCACGGTGATGATTTTGCCTTCGCGCGGGGGCGGGCTCGGCTCCTCCTGAGGCGCCTCCCGGCGTCGATTCTGGGTGCGCTCAGCTTCCATCAGAGCATCAGTAACGGCAGAAATTGTCAACGGCGCTTCGAGGACATCACTGATACCAGAGCGAATGGCGGCTCTCAACACTGAGCCCTCGACGTTGGCCGGAGCGACCAGGATCACGATCAGTCCCGGTTCGCTGTCGAGTAGGGCGGCGGCTTCCTCCAGTCCCTCAGCCGTGGCGAAGGAAGGACCGACGAACACAACGTCGGTTGCGCCGGCGGCAACGGCTCGCGCCACATCCTCCATTGAGTCGGCGGTATCTATGCGGCCTTCGAAGATTGCCTTGGTCTGAAGCCTCTCGTCTTCGTCGGTGTCGACAAAGACAATGCCTTCAGCGTCGAAGTCTTGCTCACTGCTCAAACAAGTTCTCCCGGTTGATCCCACCCGTGGTAGTGGTTATGAAGTCTTCCGGCACCAGCGTGAGCCAGATGTTGCCCCGTTCGAAGGCGAACACGAGGCGCTCAGCCTCGTCAGCGGTCACCTCGAGAGTGATGATTCCGAATTGGGTGCCTTCTCCGGACTCGGTGACCGTGCCGTCCTCATCAACGACGGTCTGAACGCGCCCCACGGCGTTGTCGAAGGTCGGGTCACCTGTGCGAGCTTGCGAGCCAACCGCCAGGACCGGCAGGCCCTGCAGGAGGAAACGGCTCGCCTCTTCTACACTCGCCTCGGAGAGCAGGTCGAGGAGCTCACGAATCGATTCCTCTGTGACCTCGCCTTCTCCGAGGGTGTCGAACTCCACCCGTGGAGCCTGGATCGTCACGATCAGATTGATGCGATCGTTCGGCCGGATAAAGCCGCCCACCGCTCGGGTGGAATCGACCTGAATCGATATCGCCTGCTTCCCGGGACTTATGATCTCCGCCAGTTTTGTGACCACCGGGGCGAGAAGTGCATCCTCCCACTGGTCTGAAGTAAGAATCTGGTTGGCGCTGATCGGGCCGACGGCGAAGCGGTCTCGCAAGCGAACTGTCATGTCTTCGACGGTGGAGAAGGCGACCGTCGAAGACGGGCTCGGGCCCGGCAAGAAGTCGAACGACTCGTTACTTACGGTGAACAACTCATCATCGATCACCGTATTTCCCGGTGTGCGGGCCGGGATGTCCTCGGTCGCCCGGACAACGGGAACCAATTCGAAGGCGGCGCGGGCGTCATCATCCACGCCGTCGAGATATTGCCAGATCGAGAACGCCGCGACTCCGGCCAAAACCAGGGCGACTACTAGGACGACGGTGCGCTTAACCATTCAACACTCCTTGGACACTGGCCGAGGGTCGGCCGATGTGCTCCTGATCTGTATCGGAAGCTGCGGCCAGACGCTTGAGAGTTGGTTAGGTCCCCTCGGAATATTTTCAAGCCTCAGCAACTCCAACCGTTAGTAAGGCTTTCGCGTTCTCGTGCAGACCTAGATTTAGCCGGATTTTCGCGCTTTGTCGAGGACCTTTCGTTATTTACGGCCTATGCCACGTTCCTTGAGCTCTTGCAGAATGGCTTCGAGGGACTCGTCGGCCTTGAAATGGGCACCCTCCGTGGCGATTTCCTCTCGCTCGAATTCAGGCTCCGGCCGCTCCTTGCGCGGAGGCTGGGGCTGCGTGCGTTCAACATACTCGGGCATCGCCTGCTTGATCGAAAGGCTGATCCGGCGGCGGTCATCGTCAATCTCAGTTATGCGGACATTGATTGCCTGACCCACCGTCAATTCCAACTCAGGGCTTTCGACGTGATGCATGGCGATCTCAGATACATGGACGAGGCCTTCAACTCCGTCGGTCACCGAAACGAAGGCTCCGAATGGCACCGTCTTGGTCACTTTGCCTTCAACAACCCCGCCCACTTCGTGGGCGGCAGAAAACGCCTCCCAGGGATCCTCGCGGGTTTGGCGTATCGACAGTGAAATTCGTTCCCGATCCCGGTCTACTTCAAGGACCTTGACCTTGACTTCCTGCCCTACCGTTACGGCTTCGCTGGGATGGCTGACGTGCTGCCAACTCAGCTCCGACACATGCACCAGGCCGTCCATTCCGCCGAGATCAACAAAGGCGCCGAAGTTCACGACCGACGAGATCACTCCGTCCCGAATCTGCCCCTCTTCGAGATCGTCGAGGAACGCGTGCCGCTGCTCGGCCTGCTCCTCCTCGAGGAACGCTCGCCGTGACAGAACGACATTGTTTCGGTTCTTATCGAGCTCGAGGACTTTGGCTTCTATCTCCTCCCCGACATATGGCTGGAGGTCGCGGACCCTGCGCAGCTCCACAAGCGAAGCGGGCAGGAACCCTCGCAAGCCGATGTCAACGATCAGGCCCCCCTTAACCACCTCAATGACCGGGCCCTTGACCGTGCCCCCTTCCTCCATGACCGTCTCGATGCGACCCCAGGCTCGTTCGTACTGAGCTCGCTTCTTGGAGAGGATCATGCGCCCCTCGGAGTCTTCCATCTCCAGAACCATGGCCTCAATGGTTTCCCCTACGGTTGCCACCTCGGCCGGGTTGATGTTGTTGCGAATGGACAGTTCTTTGGTGGGGATAACGCCTTCGGACTTGAATCCGATGTCGATAAGCACCTCGTCCGGGTCAACTCGTACCACCGTTCCCTCGACCAGGGACCCTTCCCGGAACTCCATCACCGTCCGCTCGAGGGCGCTCTCAAAATCGTCGGCAGACAAATCGTCGGGAAGGTCCTCGAGATTGAGATTCATCTTCACGACGTGAAGCTCGGTACGGGGAGCTTTCCTCGGAGTCTCGTCGTCCTCTTCCGCGGTAGTTGCCTGAGCGTCGACAGGGGCTGCGGCCGCCTCCGGGGTAGCTGCGGCCGGCTCGGGTGCAGCTACGGCGGCGTTTTCGGGGGTCCCAGGGGTGGCTTCGGCCGCCTCCGGAGTAGCCTCGGCGCCGTTCTCGGGCGTCTCAGGGGTAGCTTCGGCCGCCTCCGGAGTAGCTTCGGCGGCGTTCTCGGGGGTATCAGGGGTGGTAGGCGCAGCGCCAGCGGCAGCTGGTGCGTCGCCGGCGGTCTCTTCGACCGCTACCACCTCGGTTTTCTCATCAGACAAGGGTTCTCCTGGTAGGAAATCACTCTACGAACGTAAAGCGGCCACAGGGTAGCACACGGTTTGGGCTCAATGAGGCTCAGGCCTTGACGTCGGCCAGACTGGCGCCGACTGCCATATCGACCGTCAGCGGCACCACCAGCCCGGCCACTCCCTCCATCAGGTCCTTTGTCAGCGCGGATGCCACCTCGATCTCCCCCTGTGGACACTCCAGAACCAGCTCGTCGTGGACCTGCAGCACCAGAACCGACTCCAGGCCCTGGGCCTCGATGGCGGCGTCAACCGCAATCATCGCCTTCTTGATGATGTCTGCTGCCGAACCCTGAATCGGGGCGTTGAGGGCCATCCGCTCCCCCATCTGTCTGGTTCGGAAGTTGGATGCGGCCAGCTCAGGGAGGTATCTGCGTCTCCCGAAGATCGTTGTCGTGTACCCGTCGTCATGGGCTTGCTTGACGATCCCCTCCATGAAGGCCTTCACGCCGGGGAACTGCCCGAAATAGGCATCGATCTGGCTCTGGGCCTCCTCCAGGTCGATCTCGAGACGTTGCGCCAGCCCGTAAGCCTCCATGCCATACAAAAGCCCAAAGTTGATCATCTTGGCCCGGCGTCTCATATCGACCGTAACTTCCTCTGGTTTGATCCCGGAAACGCGAGCGGCAGTGGCCGCGTGGATATCAACCCCCCGGCGAAAGGCCTCGATCAAGCCGGCGTCGCCAGTGAGGTGGGCCAATATGCGCAGCTCGATCTGCGAATAGTCGGCCACGACAAACCTGGCGCCCTCGCGAGCCACGAAAGCCCGGCGGATCGTCCGGCCCTCCTCAGACCTGACAGGGATGTTCTGCAGATTGGGCCGTTCAGAAGACAAACGCCCCGTGGATGCCGCCATCTGATTGAAGGAGGCGTGAAGCCGGCCGTCATCGGCGATAAGCGGTAGCAGGCCGTCGACATATGTCGAACGCAGTTTCTCAAGCTGCCGATACTCGAGAAGTAACTCGACGATCGGGTGCTCCTCGGCCAGCTTTTCCAGAACCCCAGCATCTGTCGACGGCTGACCTTTGGGGGTCTTCTTGAGCACCGGCAACTCGAGGTGCTCGAAGAGGACAACGCGCAACTGGGTGGCAGAGTTGACGTTGAAGGGCTCACCGGCCAGGTCATGGATCTTGCTTTCGAGGGTTGCCAGGCGATCACGCAGGCTCTCACCCAGCTCCTCCAAATAATCCGAATCCACCTGAATTCCAGCCTGCTCCAAACGTGCCAGCACCCGTACCAGCGGGAGCTCGATGTCAACGAACAACTCTGTCGCCCCGCGGACCTCCAACTGCTCTCTGAGCGGTTCGACCAGAAGTCCGATGGCCTGCGCCCGGCGTCCAACAGATTCCAGGTCCGGACCACCCTGGCTTTCGAAATCGAGAGCGACCTGGCCGCCGGTAGCGGATTCCTGCTCGGGCCCCGAGTCGAGCTCGAGGTTGAGCACCCGGCCGGCGAGGTTTTCGAGCGAATAGTCGCGCTGTGACGGGTTCACAACGTAGGCCGCGAGCGCCGAATCAAATTGCAAACCCGCTAAATCGATGTCGTAGTCGAGCAGTGCGTGAACCAGTGGCTTGGCGTCGTGCATGTGTTTCGCGACCACGGCGTCCTCGAGCGGTCCCTGGAGGTGTTCGAGACCCTCCGCGGGAACGAACGTCACCTCGGACCCTGGATCGACGCTCAGCATGACCCCGGCCAGATCGGCTCCATCCCATACCGGCTCGATCGCCAGCGGCCCCGACAGTCCTCCGAGAATCTTGGGATCCAATTCGGTCTTCACGTCTACCTCGAGCATCTGACCGCGAACGGGGGCGGCGCCGCCGCCGAGCTCGAGCAGCCGATCCCACAGCGAATGGAACTCCAGTTCCTCGAACACCTCTCGTACCTCGGCCCGGTCCCACTCCTCCAGCTCCCACTCGGACGGATCGGCTTCGACGTCGACGTCGCGCACGAGCTGCATCAACTCGTGGTTGAGGAAAACCTGTTCACGGGCCGTAGCCAGGTTTTCTCTGAGCTTGGGCGACATCTCATCGAGATGCTCGAAGACCCCCTCCAGCGACCCGTACTGGTTGATCAGCCTGGCTGCGGTCTTCTCCCCCACTCCGGGGACCCCGGGAAGGTTGTCTGAATTGTCTCCCCGCATCGCCGCATATTGCGGGTATTGCTCTGGTGTGACTCCGTAGCGCTCGAGCACATAGGCGGCGTCGGCGATCACCGTGTCGGTGATGCCCCGGCGGGTGTACATCACCTTGACCGGCCCGTCTATGAGCTGAAAAGCGTCGCGGTCGCCGGTCACCACCAGAACGTCAATTCCCGCCTGCTTGGCGCGCTCGGCGATGGTGGCGATCACGTCGTCGGCTTCATAGCCGGGCACTCCGAATTGATGAAGTTTGAGAACAGTGGCCACCTTTTCGATGAGCGGGAGCTGGGAGCGGAAAATATCCGGCGGGGCATCCCTTTGTGCCTTGTACTCGGGATACCGTTCGTTGCGGAACGTCCCGCCCTTTACATCCCAGGCCACGGCGACGGCATCGGGCTGCTCATCTCCCAGCAGGCGGATGAGCATGGAAGTGAACCCGTAAACGGCGTTGGTCACCTGCCCATGGGAGGTGGCCAGGTCACTCGGCAACGCGTAGAACGCCCGGTAGGCGAGGCTATGGCCGTCGAGCAGGACGAGCTTGGGCACTCCTCCATGTTACGGGACGTGCCGGTGCCTACCTACGGTGTGCCGTTGGACTCGAAGATGAGGTGGATTCCGCGGTGACGTCAGGCGCCGGGCGGAAGCTGAATGAGCTTGCTTCCTCCGGCAAACTGGCTTGCCGCAGCCAGGAATACGCTGGCGAGGTCCCCGGATTTCGGCTCACAGAAGAAATGGTCTCCGTCGCTGTTTTCCAGTTCCGGGTTGGGGCCAGAACAGTTGTCCACCGAGTTGCTCGCCATGTTCGCAAGCAACCTCGTGACCGGGGCTCCGACGTACGGACCGGTACCGTCTGTGGCGCAGGTGTCACCCTGGACCCCGAGGCCGATGGTGAAAATCTCAATTCCCGCTGCCTTTGCCTTAGCCGCCATTTCGGCCGCGTATTGGCACGGCTCGCGCTCCGGATCGGGTTCGGTGCCTGCTCCGTCCGAAAGCAGGATGATTCCCTTCTTGACACCGGGGCGGCCAAAGTTGAGGAGGTGGCTCATGGTGTCGGGCCGACCGAACTCATCGTCTTTGATGGGGCTCCCCAGGTTGGTCCCCTGACTGGAGAAGGTGAGGCATTTGATCTTCTGGACGAGAACGCTGCTCCCGTCGAGATCGGGGATGCCGTCCCCCGTCACGTCGGTGTCAGGGTTGTCCTTGAAGTCCGAGCTCAGCGGCACGCCCAGCCACGATGAGCCGCCAATGGTGGGCGCAAGGTCCTGGCACACGCCCAAGTTGCCGGCTCCGAGAACACCCAACCCGACATGCTGCAGGCTGGGGTCGAAGAAGTCGAGCACGGCCAGAGCGGCGTCTTTCGCCTTGTCCAATGAGTTGTTGGCGTCGTCCATGCTGCCGCTCCGGTCGATGATGATCATCAGGTCGATGGGTCCCGCCGCCCCGCCGCCGCATGTGCCCCGGCAGGCCGCAGACAGCACGTTGGTATCCCCCGAGTCGATCCCGATTACCGGGGCGAAGGCATAGTCGGTCGTCTTGTCGGTTTCGAGCACGATCGTGTTGCATTTGTGACCCAAATCGGGATTACAGGGTGCCGCGCACACTCCGTCGGCACAGATGAAGCCGGTCAGAGTCGGCGGAGCAGGTGGCGAAGGTGGTCCGGGATTGCAGGCCTGAGGAATATCGAACGGATCCGGTTGACCGTCGCGGTTTCTGTCGCCGACAACGCAGCGAAAGGTGGGGTTTACCCCGCCGGCCAAGCTGGGATCGTTGGCCAGGGCAAACTTCAAGGCCTCACTCTTGGCGCCGGCGGGAAAGTCAGGGAGCTGCGATGCGCCGGCGAGAGCGGCGGCGTCGGAGGTAGCCCATAGATCCGACCGATGCTGCGATTTGGTGGTGACGTCGATCGCCAGGGCGGCAGCCGCGAAGATCAAGATCATCAAGAAAGCGGCAAGCACAAGGATCGCCCCCTCGTCACTCGCCTCCGATGTTCGCAGCCAGCGTGCCAACCTGCGCACGATCATTCGATTCGCATCTCGGTAACAGACTTCAGGGCAATCTGGGATCCCCCGCCGATGAAGTTCGGCAGCGGCGTAATCATGTTGTAGGGGTAGTTCACAGTCACCACCACGGCGTCACCGGGCTTGCCGAGGCTCAAGGTCCCCGGGGGCGTGCCACCACCGTCGGTACAGAGGGTTCCGTCCGGCTGATGACATTCAACGGTCACCGTGAGAACGGTCTGATCGAGATCGCCGGTTACGTCCCGGACCCGGGCTTCGACGGCAGCAGCGTCGAGGCTGACTGTGCCGAGGCGAGCCCCTTCGCGGCCTCCGCTGCCGATCTGCGTCTTGGTGTTGATCGCCAGGCCGAAATCGACCATTCCAAACACGAGAAATATGAAAAGGGTGAAGACCAGTGCAAACTCAATCAGTACAGCGCCCCGGTCATCGGAGAACTGGTCATCGGATAACCGGGCCGAACGGAGGCGGCTGAGGAACATGGGTTAGGAATCGGTCGATTCCTCGCCACGTTTAGTGGTTTCTGCTCAACCGGCGGGCTGTTTACCCAGCCCTCACCCGGACTAGTCCCTATCCGGGGAGACGAAGCCTCAGGCGCCCGGGGGAAGCTGGATGAGCTGGCTGCCGCCGGCAAGTTGAGCAGCCGCAGCCAGGAACACCTCGGCCAGACTTCCGCCGGAAGGCTCACAGAAGAAGTTGTCACCATCGGTGTTCTCGATGACCGGAGCGGCGCAATTGTCGTCGGCATTGTTGCTGGCCATGTCAGCGAGCAGACGCGAGACCTGCCGGTTCAGGTAGGGGCTGGCCGCGGTCTCGAACGGACCCTCGCAGGTCAGGCCGACGACGCCGAAACCGATCGTGAAAACCTCGACTCCGGCATTCTTGGCATTCTGAGCCATGTTGGCGGCAAAGAGACAGGCATCAGGGCGGTTGAGGGGCCGGTTGGCCTCACCATCGGACAGCATGATGATCCCCTTCTTTACGCCCGGTCGACCGTTGGTTGTCAGCTCGCGCAACGCATCAGGCATGCCGTAAGCCGTGTCATTGATCGGACTGCCCAGATTGGTCCACCCCGACGGCGTGCTGCATCGGATGGTCCTGACGAGCGGGCTCGTCGACGTCAGGTCATTGACGCCATCCAGGTCGAAGTCGACATCGAGCGGGGCATTCTTGTAGTCATTACTGAGACCCACCGCGAGCCATCTCCCACCGGAGGTCTGGTCCGCATTGGAAGTGCACAGGTTGAGCGGATCGGCCGCAGGAAGGAACGCCACGCCGACGTGTTGCAGGGCGGGATCGAAAAAGTCGAGAACCGCGAGGGCCGCGTTGCGAGCGTTACTCATTTTCGATCCCGAGCTCATGCTGCCGGTGCGGTCGATGATCATGATCAGGTCCACCGGTTCGGTGAGAGCCCCGGCACAGATCCCCCGGCACGCCGCCGAGATCACTCTGGTATCGCCGGAATCGATTCCGATGACGGGGCTGAAGGAAAATTCGGTGGTCTTCTCGGTTTCGAGCACGATGGTGTTGCAGCGGTGGCCCAGATCGGGATCGCAGGGTGCCGCACAGACGCCGTCGGCACACACAAATCCACTGAGTGTCGGTGGCGCCGGTGGGGGAGGACCGGGGTTGCAGGAAAGCGGGACGTCCAGCGGATCCGGAAGGCCGTTGCCATCCCGGTCGCCCACGACGCAGCGAAATGTGGCGTCCACCTTGCCGGCCAGGTCGGGATCGTTTGCGAGTGCAAACTTCAAGGCTTCTGCCTTGGCGCCGGCGGGATCATCCGGAAGAATCGAGGCCCCGGCAAGAGCAGCGGCGTCGGAGCTGGCCCACAAGTCGGCTCGATCCTGGGATTTGCTGGCAATGTCGACTGCGAACGCGACTGCGGCAAAGAGCAAGACCATCAAGAACGCGGAGAGGACAAGGATCGAACCCTCGTCACTTCCCGGCCCGCGGGTTAGTCGGCGCCAGGTCATTCGATCCTCATTTCTGTCATCGACTTGAGCGGGATCTGCGAGCCTCCCCCGAGGAAGTTGGGGAGCGGCGTGAACATCTGGTACAGGTAGTCGACGGTTACCACCACCGAGTCGCCGGACTGACCGAGGCTCAAAGAGCCCGGTGGCGTGCCACCCCCGTCTGTGCAGAGGCTCCCGTCCGGCAGATGACATTCGATCGTCACTGTGAGGTCCGTCTGAGTGAGGTCGCCGGTCACATCCCGGACCCGGGTCTCGACGGCCCCGGCGTCAAGGTTCACAGTGCCCAGCCGGGCTCCTTCCCGACCCCCGACGGCGATCTGAGTCTTGGTGTTGATAGCCAGGCCAAAGTCGACCAGGCCAAAAACCAGGAACAAGAAGAGGGTGATGACCAGCGCGAACTCGACAAGTACCGCTCCCTGTTCGTCACTTTGTACCAGTTGGGTACGAAGCCTCGAGTAAGCCTCAGGGGCCGGACGTCCCGGCTTCTTAGAAAGATTTCCCATATCGTGCTAGTCCCCTAAACCCACTCAGAGTAGTTGGTAACCACTCAGCGTATACCAAGTTGATTCGGGGCTCATGAGGTCTAGGGGACTATTTGTGAATGGCCCCCGAAGAGGAATCAGCCTCCGAGAACCAGCCGCAGTGGGCTTCCAACAATGAACGCCCTCCAGGTGGTGGTGTCGGTCGCAGACCCGTTGTATTCGTAGCGAATCTTCCACCAGCAGTCTGTGCACGTGTACGACTCGGGTAGGTCTATCTCCACACGGAGCCAATCACCGTCGTAGTCGTTGGCCGGACGGGTTGCGTCGATCGAACATTGGGTGCCGGCGGGAGTGGTCGTGGCGGGTCCGAAATCAGCCTGGCCATTTCTCCTGATCGAGATCCGACAGCCGCCGGTCCAGGCGCCTTTCAGGGAATCGCTTCCGGGATCGACGAGAAATATCTCATTGGAAAGGCCGAACTGAGCATCCCCCGGGTCGAACAGCTCGACCACGAGAGTCCTCCCGGCGTAGGCCTCATCAACCTTGGCCAGGAAGAAAGAGGTCGGAACACCGCTCAGGTTGTTGAAGATGGCCATGTCCCCGAGAGCGCTAAAGGTGGCTCCGCCCGTTGCCCTGATCGAATAGCGATTGAGGCCGGCGTCATCGAGGATGGTGTTGGTGTCGTCGACGATCTTGACCTCAACGGTGTAGGGCCCGGGCTCGGGAGCGCCGATGGTGCACACGTTCATCCACGGGTATACCGTCTGATCGGCCGGGGCGTCTATCGGATCGTAAGTCTGATCGCACACCAGGCCGGTCGGCTCTAGTGAAAGCGGAGTGGGATCAGGCCGATACACCCGGACTCTGGTGGTCGGGCCTTCGTCGCATACCCCGGCACACCAGCTGTAGTTGTCCCCCGCTCGTACCCCGTTGCCACCGCCCCGTTCGAAGTTGATGTTCTGAACCTGTACGGAGAAAGCGCCGCCCGTGTGGCCGACTGAATACAGGTACCCGCGCTCACCACGGTGGTCATTGCTCTCCGGGCAATTCGAGTTGTTGCTGCCCCCCCACCCGGTGCCGTACCGACAGAAAGATGAGAACGCGTCACCCATACCGGTGTTGGTGAACGTGCCGTGAATGTTGGCCCAGAAGCACGGATCGGGATTCGCCGCGGCCGGGCTGCAATCGATGCCATCACCCCCATCGTTACCGAATTGCCCTCCCGGGCTGCCCATCGGGAGCGGCCTGAGGTATTCAGCCCGCCCGGTGCGAGAAATCGTCTGCGTACTTTGGCCGAGGACGCGGAGAAAAAAAGTCGGCACTTCGTCGGATATCGTCACCTCGAGCTGGTTGGCCTTGCCGTCCGGCTGAGGAACGATCGTCAAGGTCGCGCCGTCGTCTCCGTCTACATAGCCGTTGGCGGCGGCCACCCGCTCGGCTCTGTCCACGCCGATCGCCTGTTGATCGGGCATGTAAACCACTCCGCCCAGAGCAGAGGCGTCGGCGGAGCGCTGGATTCGGCTGGCGTTGAGAAAAAACCACCCCAGATCGACGGCAAACGCCGCCATCAGCATGACGAGAACTGCCATCAGCGCCAGCTGCACGATCACAACGCCCCGCTCACCTTCTTTGAACCGCCGCCACAGACCTCTCATGGTCCATCCTCGATGATCGGTTCAAGCAACATGATGGTGTCATCCGTCCAGGTCGGAGCCGGAAACGGGAGCAAGCCGACAACCCACTCGTGATCGAATATCACTCTGACGCCGAGATAGTCACGATTCACGGAGCCAACGTTGTTAGACAAGTCCGTATTGCGAGTGGCAGGATCCCAGTCGCAAAGGCCGAGACATTGCCATCCTCCACCATCGGGAATGTACTTGTTGGTCGTGTTGGCCTCGTCGAGTACGGCTCCGGTTTCATCAGAGCTGAATATCCACACCTCTTTCAGCTCGGATCCGCCTCGCATATCCCCCAGCGAGTCTCCGACTGCGCTGAGAATCAGGGCGTCGGCGCCGGGGTCGGTCCCGAAGGCGGAGCCCACCCGGGCGCCTTCCCGGGTGGCGCCTGCTACCGCCTGGAAATCGAGGAAACCGAAGCCAAACTCAATCAAACCCACTACCAGCAAAACCAGCAAAGGGGCGGCGATGGCGAATTCGAGCATCGTCGCTCCCGACTCGGAGTTACGCCTCGACCTCACCCTTGCGGCTCGATCCGCATCACTTTGGAGGCCGTCCAGGTGGCGTCATCTCCGATGAAGCCGGTCACGAAATCATGCCGGAAGACGATCGAGACCCGTACCCGATCTACGTTGGGAGGGACGACCTGGCGATCGCCCGGCGGCCACGGCAGGAATGCCTCGAAGCCCGGATTCAGGTCAGGATTGGGACACGGATCCCACCCGCACTCACCGGGATTCGGTGTATAGATGTTGACTAGCGCATTGTCGTCGGCGTTGGCGATTTCAACATGATCGATTGCGTTGATCATTTTTCCCACCAGGCCCTTCTCGAGAGCCTCGAGTGCCAGCTGGTCGGCGCGGATATCGTCGGCTGCCGCCACCGACACCCGGGCACCCTCTCGAGCACTGTGGTTGAGGCTGAGCCAATCTTTGAATCCGAAACCGAACTCGACCAGACCGAAAACGAGCAGGAAGAAAAGAGGAACGACAATGGCTGCTTCAACCAACGTCGCTCCCCGCTGCCCCTCGTCGTAGCGTGTTATACCCATATTGTGTCCAGAGCGCGAAAAGCTCCGGAAGCCCATTCTGTCACCTAGAACGCGAAAAGCAATAGGCCGGTCGACTCCCTTTCGCTAACTGCTCAGAGGCTCAAACTACAAAAGTCGCGAAAAACGAAGGGCAGACGGGGTTTCTGCCGATCGCACCAACTCCCGACACAACGTCAAGTTCTCGTAGAAATTCGCCAGCCCGACGATTCGTTGACGGGCAAGCACCTCGCGCCAACCTGTCGTGCGAAATCGGAATCGAGGACCCTGACATCGTTGGGCGTCGGGGGCAGCGATTGGTTGCGCTCGCCAAGGTCGTCGCCCCGTGGGCCCAGGCGTCCGGGTAGGGACCCGGATAACTCGTCGGTTCCTGCCGTGACCCCTGATCCAGCCCCCACTCAACAAAGAAGGTCGGCAGCGGAGAGCCCTGTGGGATTCGGACGAAGTCCTACGGTGGGGAGCTTTGACATTGCGGAGCCTGTGAGGTCGGTGGACAGTTGCCGCCGCCTCCGCCCGGCGTGGTGGTGGTAGTAGTAGTGGTTGGGGGAATTGTCGTGGTGGTAGTAGTAGTGGTTGGGGGAATTGTCGTGGTGGTAGTAGTAGTGGTTGGGGGAATTGTCGTGGTGGTAGTAGTA